>Ga0247831_1003031_pt1 | contig 25659 bp, 28 predicted proteins | sample LaCruzMarch2015__9_FD_192406 | JGI IMG/M metagenome (GOLD analysis project Ga0247831, IMG submission 192406) | Freshwater microbial communities from meromictic Lake La Cruz, Castile-La Mancha, Spain - LaCruzMarch2015_1m | ecosystem: Environmental > Aquatic > Freshwater > Lake | place: Spain...
TCCCCTGCACCCCATCCCATAAATTTTTTCAATTTATCAAACCATAATACCACCGATCCACTTTTGCAGAACTTGACGGACACAACTGGAGTCTTGTCGCCTGAACGCTTGTCGAAACCTGTCCACGTTATCATGATAAAACCATGAAACCTGCCGCCCTCTCCGCCGCCACACTCGCCGCCCGCCTCGCCACGGACGCGAGCCTTACCGTGATTGACGTGCGCACGCCGGGCGAATTCGCCGCCTTACACGCTGCCCCGGCGCGAAACCTGCCCCTGCCCGAGGTCTCGCCCGCCGCACTCACCGCCCTCGGCCACCCCGATCCGGCGGCACCGGTCTATGTGTTGTGCCAAAGCGGCCAACGCGCCCAGTCGGCCTGCGCGCGCCTCGCCGCCGCCGGCTTTGCCCAGCCCATGGTGGTGACGGGCGGGACCGAGGCCTGGACGGCGGCCGGCTTGCCGGTCGTGCACGGCCACACCCGGGCCGTCGGCGTGGAACGCCAGGTGCGCATCGGCGCGGGCGCCCTGGTCGTGTTGGGCGTCGCACTGGCCCGCACCGTGCATCCCGACTTCATCTGGCTGTCCGGCTTCATCGGCGCCGGACTGGTCTTCGCCGGCATCACCGGCTTTTGCGGCATGGGCCTACTCCTTGCGAAAGCCCCCTGGAACCGCGCCTAGCCCCGCCACGCCTTGACACCCCCGCGCGGCGCGCGGCTTCATCTAGGGTGCATGTCCGCCGCCACGCCCCCCGCCCTCCAGGCCCATGAGGCCGCCCTAGCCGGCCTAATCGAGACCGGCCGTGATTTCCACACCCGCGGCTGGTCCCTCGGCACCAGCAGCAACTATAGCGTCGTCGCCAGCCAGGACCCGCTCGCCCTTGTGCTCACCGGCAGCGGCTTCGACAAGGGCCGGCTCCAGCCCGCCCAGTTCACCCTCGTCGGTCCCGACGGCCGCGTCCTCGACCCCGCCCTGCCCAAGCCCTCCGCCGAGACCATGCTCCACGTGGTGCTGGCCCGCGTCGCCGGCGCCGGCTCCATCCTCCACACCCACTCCGTGCGCGGCACCGTGTTGTCCGAGCTTTTTCTGGCCGACGGCGCCCTGCCCCTCGCCGGCTACGAGATGCTCAAGGGCCTCGCCGGCATCACCACCCACGAGACCGCCATCCGCGTGCCCATTTTCGCCAACACTCAGGACATTCCCGCCCTTGCCACCCAGGTGGAAAACTACCTCCGCGCGGCTGCCGCCGCCGCCACTCCCGACGCCCCCGTGCCGCCCGGCTTCCTTATCGCCGGCCACGGGCTCTACGCCTGGGGTGAAAACCTCGCCGCCGCCCGCCGTCACATCGAGGTTTTTGAGTTCCTGTTTGAGGTTTTCACCCAAAAGCGCGACTTGTCGCGATAAACCGACCCTCCGCCATGGCCACCGTCCGCATCCCTGAACAAAACCGCGCGCTGACCGACAAGGCCGAGATCCGCGCCTTCCTCGCTCCCTTCGGCATCGAATACGACCGCTGGGCCGTAGCCGGCCGCATCGACCGCGACGCCACCTCCGAGGAGATCCTCCGCGCCTACGATCCCGAGATTCAGGAACTAAACCGCCGCGGCGGCTACATCACCGCCGACGTCATCGACGTCACCCCCGATGTCCCCGGCCTCCAGGCCATGCTCGACCGCTTTAACAAAGAGCACACCCACGCCGAGGACGAGGTCCGCTTCATCGTGAAAGGTCGCGGCCTGTTCTTTATTCATCCGGATGCCCATCCGGTGTTTTCCGTCGAGGTCGAGGAGGGCGATTTAATGAACGTCCCCGCCGGCACCAAACACTGGTTCGACCTCTGCCGCGACCGCACCATCCGTGCCATCCGCCTCTTCCGCGAAAAAGCCGGCTGGTCCCCGCTCTACACCGGCGACGCTATCGCCGCCGCCCACGAGCCCCTCTGCTTCGGCCCCGGCTACTTTAACCCCAACCAACCCCGCCTCGCCCCCGGCCCCGCCCTCGTATGACGGCGCCCGCCGCCCTCGTGCTCCTCGATATCGAGGGCACCGTCTCGCCCCTGGCCTACGTCCACGCGACGATGTTCCCCTTCGCCCGCACCCGCCTGGCGGAGTTTCTCGAGGACAACCTCGCCCGCCCCGAGGTCTCCGCCGCCCTCGCGCAGGTCGCCACCGATGCCGCCGCGACCGGCCTTACCCTTCCGCCCCCGGCCGCCGAAAATCTGCCCGCCCTCGTCGCCCACCTCCACGACTTGATGGACCGCGACGTGAAGGCCACCGGCCTGAAACAACTCCAGGGCCTGATCTGGGAAGGGGGCTTCCGCTCCGGCGAACTCCGCGCCGACCTCTTCCCTGACGTCGCCCCCGCCCTCCGCGCCTGGCACGCCGGCGGCGTCGAGCTACGCATCTACTCGTCCGGCAGCGTGCACGCGCAGAAATTGTTTTTCGCCCACACCGTCGACGGGGACCTCACCCCGCTCCTTTGCGGCCATCACGACACCACCGTCGGCCCGAAAAAGTCCGCCGCCAGCTACGCCGCCATCACTGCCGTCGCCGGCCACGCGCCGGATGCGATCCTGTTTTTGAGCGACATCGTCGCCGAGCTCGACGCCGCGCGCGCCGCCGGCCTGCGCACCGCCCTCGCCCTGCGGCCCGGAAATCCCCCTGCCCCGACTCACGACCATCCGACCTTCTCCTCCCTGCTCGAAATCGCCCCATGAACGTCGAAGGCCGCCCCCGCCACACCATCGAGCCCCTGCCCGGCCGCCGCGCCGTGCAAATCCTCGACCAAACCCTCCTGCCCCACGAAATCGTGTGGCGCGAACTCACCTCCGCCACCGAGGCCGCCCACGCCATCCGGGTCATGCAGGTCCGCGGTGCCCCCCTGATCGGCGCCACCGCCGCCCACGGCCTCGCCTTCGCCCTCGCCGCCGACCCGTCCGACGCGGCCCTCGCCTCGGCTCACGCCGAGTTGCTCGCCACCCGCCCCACCGCCGTAAACCTGCGGTGGGCCCTTGACCGGGTGCATGCCCGAGTGGCCCCGCTCCCGCCCGCCGCCCGCGCCGACGCCGCCTGGGCCGAGGCGGCCCAAATCTGCGCCGACGACGTCGCCACCAATGCCGCCATCGGCCTCCACGGGCTGGAGCTCTTTCGCTCTGTCTTCGCCGCCAAACCTGCTGCCGAGCGCCCGGTCCTGAACGTCCTCACCCACTGCAATGCCGGCTGGCTCGGCTGCGTGGATTGGGGAACCGCCCTCGCCCCGGTTTACCAGGCCCACGACGCCGGCCTGCCCGTGCACGTCTGGGTGAGCGAGACCCGCCCGCGCAACCAGGGCGCGTCCCTGACCGCGTGGGAACTCACTCAACACGGCGTGCCCCACACCCTCGTGGTGGACAACGCCGCCGGCCACCTGCTCCAGCGCGGACTGGTCGATCTCTGCATCGTCGGGGCCGACCGCGTCGCGGCCAACGGCGACGTCGCCAACAAGATCGGCACCTATCTGAAGGCCCTCGCCGCCCGAGCCCACAACGTGCCTTTCTACGTGGCCCTGCCGCTGAGCACCTTCGACCCCACCACCGCCGACGGCGTGCGCGACATCCCGATCGAGCAACGCTCCGCCCGCGAAGTCACCCACGCCGTCGGCAACGACGCGAGGGGCGCCCGCACCGAAGTTTTATTAACCACCCCGACCACCCCCGCCCGCAACGACGCCTTCGATGTCACGCCAGCCGCGCTCGTCACCGCGCTGATCACCGAAAGCGGCGCCTGCCCCGCCACCCCGGCCGCCCTTGCCCGCCTCGTGGCAAAGACGCGTGCGTCCCACACGGGTTAAGCATCTGTTTGCAGAAGGCGCCTGCTTGCCGGTCGTGACGGTCGCTTGCGTGCTAGACGGGGTCGTCTGCCTCCAGTCCCGCCCGCCTCCCGGGCTTCTCCTCCCGCCCGCTCTTCCCCTAACTTAACGCCACCTTTCCCCTTCATCTTTTTTCCTATGAGCCTCCCCCTCAAACCCGCCAAATCCACCGTTTTTGACCAGATCTCGCTCGGCGAAGTCATGCTCCGCCTCGATCCCGGCGAGGGCCGCATCCGCACCGCGCGCTCCTTTGCCGCCTGGGAAGGCGGCGGCGAATACAACACCTCCCGCGGTCTCCGTAAGTGCTTCGGCCTGAAGACCGCCGTCGCCACCTCATTCGTGGACAATGAGATCGGTCATCTGATCGAGGACTTCATCATGCAGGGCGGCGTCGCCACTGATTTCATCCAATGGCGCGAGGACGACGGCATCGGTCGCAACGTGCGCAACGGCCTGAACTTCACCGAGCGTGGCTTCGGCATTCGTGGCGCCGTCGGCAATCCCGACCGTGGCAACACCGCCGCCTCGCAAATCAAACCCGGAGATTTTAACTGGGATCATATCTTCGGCGAACTGGGCGCGCGCTGGTTTCACACCGGCGGCATCTTCGCCGCCCTCTCCGCCTCCACCGCCGAGGCCACCATCGAGGCCGTGCAGGCTGCCAAAAAACACGGCGTGATCGTGTCCTACGATCTCAACTACCGTCCTTCGCTTTGGAAGACCATCGGCGGCCTGCAGAAAGCCCAGGAGGTCAACCGCGAGATCGCCAAATACGTCGACGTGATGATCGGCAATGAGGAAGACTTCACCGCGTCGCTCGGCTTTGCGGTCAAGGGCGCCGAGGACCTGAAGCACATCGAGACCGATGCCTTCAAGGCGATGATCGAGACCGCCGTGAAGGAGTTTCCCAACTTCAAGGTCGCCGCCACCACTCTCCGCCACGTCCACACCGCCACCGTAAACGACTGGTCCGCCATCCTCTGGCACGACGGCCAGTTCTACGAGAGCAAGCAGTATCCCCGCCTCGAAATCCTCGACCGCGTCGGCGGCGGCGACAGTTTCGCCTCGGGACTGCAGTTTGGCTTCCTCGAGTTCAACGACCCGAAAAAGGCGGTCGAATACGGCGCCGCCCACGGCGCTCTCGCCTCGACCACCCCCGGCGACACGTCAATGGCCACCCGCAAGGAGGTCGAGAAGACCATCGGCGGCGGCGGCGCCCGCGTGGTTCGCTAAGCACCGGCAGGACGGTGAGCCGGGGAAGGCCGACCTCTGCCGGGGACAGGCAGTTGAGCAGCGGCTAGAATGGCGAGTGTCTTTCGAGGCGGACCGGGTAAAGGACGGAGTGAAGCGGAGATGGCGCAGCCCGGAGCGGTAGCCGGAGGGTGCGCCCTCGGCGAAAATTACCCGAAGGGTATTTCGCCGAGGGCCCCACCGAAAGGCGCCGCCAGTTCGCCTCGGTGGGAACCCGGGCAACTGCCTGATCCCGGCTCAGCGCAAACCGCAGGCCCGGCGGGCGCGTGCCAGCACGACCTCGGCCACCGCCCGGGCCCGGCCGGAGCCCTCGCGCAACACTGCCTCCACATGCGCGGGGTCCTCGGCGAGCGCGGCGCGGCGCGCCCGAGCTCCCTCAAAGTGAGTCCAGACCTGTTCAAAAAGGATCTTCTTCAGGTCACCGTAACCCAGCCCGCCGGCGCGTAAACGCTCCTCCGTTTCGAGGGCAAACGCCGGGGCGGCGACCACCTTGAGCAAGCGGATGGCGAGGTTCTGATCGGCGTCAGGCTTGGGCTCACCGGGGGCTCGCGAATCCATCGGGATGCCCATGATTTTTTTGCGCGTGGTTTTCTCGTCGCCGAAGAGATCAAGGGTATTGCCGTAGCTCTTGCTCATCTTTTGTCCGTCCAGCCCGGGCACGACGGCGGATTCGTCGCGGATCACACTCTCGGGCACTACGAAGGTCTCTCCGTAGGCCAGGTTAAACTTGATCGCCATGTCGCGAGTCATCTCCACGTGCTGCTTCTGGTCGCGACCGACCGGAACATGAGTGGTGTCGTAGAGGAGGATGTCGGCCGCCATGAGCACCGGGTAGGTGAAGAGGCCCACGTTGGCGGCAAGGCCGCGGGCGGTCTTGTCCTTGTAGCTATGGGCTCGCTCCAAAAGCCCCATCGGCGCCAGCGTGCCGAGCATCCAGGCGAGTTCGCATACCTCAGGGACATCGCTTTGGCGCCAAAGCACGCTCTTGGCTGGATCCAGCCCGCAAGCCAGCCAGTCGAGGGCGACGCCGAGGGTGTAGTCTCGCCGCTTTTGCGGATCCGTGAGCGACGTCATCGAGTGGTAATCGGCGATAAAATAGAAACAGTCACCCGCTAGGTCCTGCGCCGCGATCGCCGGCTGCATGGCACCGAGGTAGTTGCCAAGATGAAGGATGCCCGAAGGCTGGATGCCGGTGAGAGTGCGCATGAGGGAGAAAAGAAGATGCGCCTAAACCGGGCCGTGTTTCAATCCCTCCTTGGCAGAAGCGCCACCGCACCTCGCTGGCGGGCGATGGTGCCAGCCGGCAGCACGCCGCTGAAAACCGTGCCCGGAGCCACCAGCGCGCGCCGGCCTAGCACGCTGCCGGGATTAAGGACCGCGTTGCAGCCGACCTCGGCGCCGTCGCCCAGGATGGCCCCGAACTTCCGTAAACCCGTCTCGTAAACCCGCTCCGGCGTGCGCACCACGACGGGCTTTTGGTCCAGACGCAGGTTCGAGCAGATGGCGCCCGCCCCGAGGTGGGCGCGATTTCCCAATATGGAGTCGCCAACGTAGGAAAAATGAGGGACCTGCACCCCGTCCATCAGGAGACAGTTCTTGAACTCGCAGGCATTGCCCAGCACCCCACCCGCCCCGACGATAACATTGCCGCGCACGAAGGCACCCGGCCGGATCTCCGTCCCCGGCCCGATCCAGCAAGGGCCGATCAAGGTGCAGTAAGCCGGCAGCCGCACATCGGCCGCGAGGTGCACCTCGCCCTCGATGCGCACCCCCGGGGGCAATACGCTCGTTGACCCGGCGTCGGGCAAACCCGCCAAGGCGACCGGGATGGCCTTTAACCAGGCCCAAGGCTCCGCCGCCGGATCAAAAAAACCGGCAAATGCCGCCAACGAAGCAGGCAGGGCAAAGTAGTCGGAGGCGGTCAGGTGCATGCCGGTAGAAAAGCCGACCCGCGCAGGGATTCCACCGCGAAAATCACCCAGCCTCGTTTCCCCCTTCCCCGCCCGCCGCCCGCCGGGCGTGAGCCCTCGCCACTGCGACGTATTTTTCCGCCAGTCGCCGCCCCGCCCCCGCCTCCTCGGGCCGCAAGGCCCGCGTGACCTTGGCCGGTCTTCCCATAACCATGGAGCCAGCCGGACAGGCAAAGCCCATCGTCACCAAGGAACCCGCCCCCACTATGCTGTCCGCCCCGATTCGCGCCCCGTCGAGCACGATGGCACCCATGCCGATCAGGCAGCCGTCCTCCACCGTGCAGCCATGCAGGGTCGCACCATGCCCGACCGTCACCCAGTCGCCTACGATCGTGCCGTGGTCATCCGAAAGATGCACGACCACGTTGTCCTGCAGGTTACTGCCATTTCCGATCACGATGGAGTGGATATCTCCTCGCAGCACCGCACCGTAGAAGACGCTCGAATCCCGTCCCAAACGCACGTCGCCACAGACGGTGGCGCTGGCCGCCACAAACGCCGCCCCCGTCTGGTCGGGAACGCAACCCAGATGCCTTTTTAATCGTTCGGCCAAGTTCATTCCAAAACGCTCGCGCGGCACGCGCCCTGCGACAAGCCTGCTCCACCTCCGGCCCGCCACCCCAATTTAGTAAAATGGAAATCACTCACGTCCTACGCGGCCTGCTTGGCATAGCCGCCATGCTCGGTCTTGCCACCCTCTTCAGCACCAATCGCCGCGCCATCCCTTGGCGCATGGTCGCCATCGGCACCGTGATGCAGATCATAATCGCCTGGGTGGTGCTCAAAATCGACCTTGTCCGCGGGATTTTCGATGCTGTGGGCGGCTTTTTTGTGCGCCTGCTCGACTTTACCGGCGAAGGCAGCCGCCTGATCTTCGGCTGGCTCATGAACGTTCCCAGCGGCGGCAGCGGCATCATCATCGCCGCCCAAGACGGGCGCACCTTCGCCACCCATGCTCCGATCTTCGCCATCACCATCCTGCCGAGCATCATCTTCTTCTCCGCCCTCACCACCCTGCTCTACCGCCTCGGCTGGCTCCAGATCGTGGTGAAAGCCTTCGCTTGGGTGATGTCCAAAACCCTCCGCCTGTCCGGCGCCGAAACCCTGAGCACCTCGGCCAACATCTTCCTCGGCCAGACCGAGGCACCACTGTTGATCAAGCCGTATCTGGAAAAAATGACGCGCTCCGAACTGCTCGCCATCATGGTGGGCGGCATGGCCACGATCGCCGGCGGCGTCATGGCCGTCTATATCGTGCTGCTGGGCGGCGACGACCCCGCCGAGCGCGTGCGCTGGGCCACCCACCTGCTCACCGCCTCCATCATCGCCGCCCCCGCCACGCTGGTGATTTCAAAGATCCTCCTGCCCCAGACCGAGCCCGTCGAGGCCGCCATGCACCTGAACGCCGAACGCCCCGGCGCCAACCTGATCGACGCCATCTGCATCGGCACAACCGACGGTCTGAAACTCGCCGTAAATGTGGGCGGCATGTTAATCGTCTTCACCGCCCTCGTCGCCATGGCCAACTACTGCCTCGCCCAGGGCCTCGGCGACTGGACCGGCCTGAACGGCCTCATCGCCACCGCCACGGGCGGCCAGTTTCAAGACCTGTCACTCCAGTTCCTCTTCGGCATGGTGGGTGCCCCCATCGCGTGGCTCATCGGCGTGGACAGTGAACACTTGCTCGCCGCCGGCCGCCTGCTGGGTGAGAAAACCGTGCTGAACGAGTTCTACGCCTATTTTAGCATGTCCCAGATGAAAATCGCGGGCCAGCTGACCGATGACCGCACGCGCATCATCCTCACCTACGCCCTCTGTGGCTTTTCCAACATCGTGTCCATCGGCATCCAGGTCGGCGGCCTGGGCGCGATGGCCCCGGGTAAACGGACCGAGCTCGCCCGGCTCGGCTGGCGCGCCCTGCTCGGCGGCAGCCTCACCTGCTTCCTCACCGCGAGCATCGCCGGCATGCTATTCTGATTCGAACCCAGCAAGGGTGGCGGTTCTGCGACAGATAAAAGACGTCAAGCCCGCCGGAAAAAACCCGTCGTCGGCTGCCGCGCCCCGCGACCGATCCGTTTGATCAATACCCAACCCGCCGGGGCCAACTCCAGCTCGCCCGGGTATTCGAGCACCACGATGGGATCGTCTCCCGGCGCGGTCACCTCGAGCAGGCCTGCGAAAAGCCGAGGCGCGATCTCCGGGATGATCGGATAAGGCGGATCGGCAAAAACAAGATCTGGCCCAGCTTCGCCCGCCGCCGGCCGCCAGGCGAGGGCGTCGCCCAGCACTAGTCGCAGCTCGTCCGACTCCCGCCGCGCACTTTTCGCGACCGTGGTGATATTTTGCCGCAAACAGGCCGCCGCCTTCGCGTTTTGCTCGACGAAAACCCCACCGGCCGCGCCCCGGCTCCAGGCCTCCAAACCGTAACCGCCACTGCCCGCAAAGAGGTCCGCGAAACGCGCCCCGGCCAGCCGCGCCCCGAGCGACGAAAATACCGCCTGGCGCATCCCATCGGTAGCCGGACGCACCGCGTCGCCCTTGGGCACCACCAACACCGCCCCGCGAGCTGCTCCGCCGCTGATTCGCATAATGGATCCCAGCCAAAACCCCGCCCCGGCCGCCGCAACCGCCAAATAGAACCCACGGCCCGGTCACTGCGCGTTCGACAAAAGCTCCCTGTCCGGGTCTTCATGACTCGCGTCCATGCTTTCCGCCCTCGGCCAATTTTCCCTGCGCATCGTCTCCGAAGCCGGCGACCTCGCCCGCTTCACCGTCCGCGGGTTTTACTCCGCCGTCGGCTCCCGCCGCCTCGGCCGGCGCCTCGCCCGCTCGGTTTACGAACAGGGCGTGCGTTGCGTGCCCGTTATTTTGATCGTCGGCCTTTTCACCGGTCTCGTGCTCGGCCTGCAGGCCTACCATACCCTCAACCGCTTCGGTTCGTCCGCCTTGCTCGGCCCCCTCGTCGCCCTCACCCTCATACGCGAACTCGCGCCCGTCCTCGCCGCCCTCATGCTGGTTGGCCAGGCCGGCTCGGCCCTCACCGCCGAACTGGGCATCCAGCGCAATTCCGAGCAGATCGATGCCCTCGAGACGATGGGGATCGATCCCTTCGGTTTCCTCGTGGCGCCTCGCTTGCTCGCCGCCCTGATCGTATTTCCCATCATGACCGCCTTCTTCGCGCTGGTCGGCCTGATCGGCGGTTGGCTCTCCGCCTGCATTCTCCTGCCGCTGGCCGGCAATGTTTACTGGGCCTCCATCGATAATGCCGTGAAGGGCGCGGACGTCTCCGAGTGTCTGGTCAAGGCCCTCGTTTTCGGCGCACTCACCATCGCCCTCTGCTGCCACAACGGCTTCAATGCGCACCGTCGCACCGGCGCCACCGGGGCCCGCGCCGTCTCCGCCTCCACCACCCGCGCGGTGGTTTTCTCCAGCATTGGCGTGCTCGCCGCCGATTACTTGATCACCTCCCTGCTGGTCTGACCCCGTCCCGATGAGCGAAACCGCAACAGCCCCCCTCCTCGCCACCCGCAGTCTGGTCAAACGCTTCGGCAGCCAGGTCGTGCTCGCCGACGTCACCCTGGAAGTGCCCCGCGGCCGCGTGCTCGCGATTATCGGCAAGTCCGGCACCGGCAAATCGGTGCTTTTAAAATGCCTCGCCGGCGTGCTCCCCCACGATGGCGGTGAAGTGTTGTTCGAGGGTCGCCCGCTGGGTGCCAACGCTCCCGAAGCCAGCGGCGGGGAGGCCCTCGCCGCCTTCCGCCGCCGTTGCAGCTATCTGTTTCAGGGCAACGCCCTGCTGGACTCGCTGACCGCTTGGGAAAACGTGGCCCTGCCGCTCGAGCAGGCCACCCTCCTGCCCAAGGCTGAAATCCGCCTGCGCGTGAGCGAGGCCCTGCACCGGCTCGAATTGGAAACCGACGCCACCCGCTACCCCTCGCAGATGTCCGGCGGCATGCAGAAACGCCTCGCGCTGGCCCGCGCTCTCGTGACCCGCCCGGAGATCGTGCTGTTTGATGAGCCCACCGCCGGCCTCGACCCCCTCCGGCGCAATGCCGTGTTCGCCCTGATCGCCCACGCGCAACGCGAATTCGGCTTTACCGCCGTGGTCGTGACTCACGATCTGCCCGAGGCCCTGGCCTCGTGCGACCACCTCGCCTTGCTCGACCAGGGGCGAATCCGGTTTTCCGGCACTCCCGCCGAGTTTGCCGCCACGCCCGATCCAGTGGTGGCCTCTTTCCGCGATAGCCCCGCCGCCCTCGCCCGCGACATCGCCGCGCTCCGCGCCGGCGCCGCCCTGCCCGCCGATCTCGGCTAAACCCATCCTTCCCTTCCGCCATGCAACCCTCTCCCGTTAAATACACCCGGCTGGACCTCGCCGTCGGCACCTTCGTCCTCGCGGGCCTCGCCGCTCTCGTATTCCTCGCTGTCAAAATCGGCGGCGGTGCCCTCGTCGCGGTCGATACCACCACCGTGCGGGCCCGCTTCACCAACCTCGGCGGCCTCGCCCCCGGGGCCAGCGTGCTCATCTCCGGGGTCGCCGTCGGCCAGGTGGAAAAAGTCGAACTCGACGAACGCTACGCTGCGGTCGCCACTCTCCGCGTGCGTCGCGATCTCAAGCTCCCGGCCGATACCTTCGCCGCGATCCGCTCCAGCGGCCTGATCGGGGATAAACACATCGCCCTCAGCCCGGGCTCCGAAGATATACTCCTGCAGCCCGGTGAACTCATCACCGATACCGAAAGTGCCGTCGATCTGGAGTCCCTCATCAGCCGCTTTGCCTTCGGTGGCGTAAAGGACAAAGGGGACGGTAAATAGTCCGGCGCAGTTTGCCCCTCAGCCGGCGCCCTTAGCGGCCGGACATGTTACATTTTTGCGCTAAGGAAGGGAAACCGGTGTTGGCCGTTTACAGGTCCAAATGTCCCCTGAAAAAAGGAGTCAGCTTTGGTTCAAAAACCGGCGCCACCATGATTTTCCCAGACATCACCATCCCTCACGGCCAGATTGCTCCAGTCGGGGTGGAACACCTGTTTATTAACGAGTTACTTGAGCCGAAAACCGCCCGGCTCGAAACCGGGGCGGAACCGGCCTCACCCGCAGCCCGTGCCGCTGTTGAGCGTGCCGGCGCGCACCTGCCTGACTGGATTTTACACGACCTTAAGTCCCCTTTGATCGCTCTGAATACCACCAGCAAGATGTTGGAGGACGCCGCCGAGGATCCCGCGGAAGTTCGTGCCCTCGCCCGACTCATGGCGGGTGAAGCCCGCCGCATGTCCAGGCTGGTGAATGATTTTATCGACCGTTCCTCGATCGACGAGGGCTCTCTGCGTCTGGCCAAAAAGGCCTTTGATCTCCCGTTTCTCGCCGCCGGTGTGCTGGACGAACACCGTTCAGCTGCGGAGGCCAAACGGCATACCCTCGCCCTGCTGCCCCCTTCCGCCCACCCCGCCCAGGCCGTCGCCGATCCCGCGCGGGTCGAGCAAATCCTCGGCAACCTGATTGAGAACGCAGTGAAACACACCCCCTGCGGCGGACGCATCACCCTCGCGTTTGGCGAGACCCCTGACGCCATCTGGTGCACCGTCGAAGACAACGGCCCCGGACTCACCCTGGCCGACCTCACCCGCATCTTGCATCCCTACCAAAAACTCTCGGCCCGGCCTGCCGCCGGGGAGAGCTCCCACGGCCTGGCCCTCGCCCGCGAACTGGCTCGCCTGCAAGGCGGCCACATCGCCGCCGGCAACGTCCCCGGCGCCGGAGCCCGTTTCCTGCTTACCCTCCCGCGGGCCTGACCCAAAGGCCGCCGGTCTCCGGCTCAGCCGTTCCAGTCTCGCAGGAGCGCCTCCCGGACCACGAAGACGCAATCGCTGCCGTCCTCGGTCTCGAGCCACTCCGGGGCGAGGGCCGCGAACTCGCGATTGACCGCCTTGCGCAGTCCGCCGACCTCCACCGCCACCACCCCGTGCGGCGCCAGCCGGTCTCGCGCCTGGCGCAGGAGTTTACGCACGATCACCAGACCATCCGCCCCGCCATCGTGCGCTAGGCGCGGCTCGGCCTTGAATTCGGGATCCTGCCGGTCCACGTGCGCGCTCGGCTCATAAGGCGGGTTGCTCACGATCAGATCGTAACCGCCCTTCGGCGGCGGCACCGCGTCAAACACATCGCTCTGGTGCAACTTGACCCGTCCCCCGGCCGTGAGGGCTTTTACATTCATCCCCGCCACCGCCAGCGCGGCGGGCGATATATCCAGCCCGTCGACCTTGGCCGCGGGAAATGCTTCCGCGAGGAGGATGGCAAGGCAACCCGAGCCGGTGCACACATCCGCCACCCGGCGCACCGGCATGCCCTCGGGCAGGAGCTCCGCTAGCCCCGGAATCAACTCCACGAAATAACTACGCGGGATGATCACGCGCTCATCCACGTAAAACCGCAGGCCGCCCAGCCACGCCTCCTTCGTCAGGTAGGCGGCCGGCACGCGCTTCACCGCCCGCGCGTGCAAGACTTCGCGCAAGGCGATGCGCTGGGCCGGCGCGAGAGGCTTTTCCAAAATCTCCGGCCCGCTCTCCAGCGGCCAATCGAGCGTGCGCAACAGGAGATACAGCGCCTCGTCGTGGGCGTTGTCGGTGATCTGGCCAAGGGCCAGACCGGCCTTGGCATAGACCTCCTCGGCAAAGGCCAGCCAGCCCGCAAGCGTGGCTAGTTGCGAGGTCGGCGGCAGCGCCGCCAGGCCGGCGGGACGCGGAGCCGCGCCGGGCGCGGTCTTGATTTTAGCTCGGGCGGCACTCATGGGGCGGGCAGACGCCGGGGCAGATGCTCCGCACAATAACACCGGTCATCCGCCGCGTAGCGGAAATCCTCATCCGGATGGGTGTCGCTATTTTTGGTGCAAGTGACGCAGCAGTGGCGCGGCCCCGCCGCCTCTTCCTCGCGGCGCTCAACCGCCCGCCGGCGCTGGCCCTCCATGTGTCGCTTGCCCGTCCGCAGATCCGAGACGATGCGAGCACCAAAGAAAATCAGGAAGTTGCCCGTCGAGGCGAGCACCGCGAGCCGGTCCACCATGCCGCCGGTAATCAAGGTGTAGCCGTAAAAAATCCAGGTGATGAGCGCGAGCCACTTTACCCGAAGCGGGAGGATAAAAAAGACGTAGAAAGTGAAGTTCGGGTTCAAATAAGCGAAGGCCAGAAAAACCGAGCCACTGATGAATCCGTTCCCCATCACCGCTTCCGGCGCGATCCAGGACGCACCCACCGTCAACACCCAGCCGGTAAGGAGAAAGAGATTCAGCCGCAACGTGCCCCACTCCTTCTCCAGCGCATCACCAAGAAAATAGACCATGTAGAGCGCAAAGGCCACCAAGGCCCAGTGCGAAGCCGGGGGCATGAGCGCGAAACTGGCCAGACGCCACCACTCCCCCAAGTGCACCAGCCCCCAGTTAAGCACCAGACGATCGAGGTTTACCACCTCGAGCATGGCTGCGATGTAGAAAAAAGTCTGGCCCGCCACGAGGGCCAGCAAGACATGGGGGAGGGCCAGCGGTTGGAGCCGGCGTTCGAGCTTTGGCAGAAGAGACATGGACGAAATTTGAAGGCACTTTACGCTGCCGCCAGCAGCCCGGCGGGCCAGCCTATTTGGCGTCCTCCGCCGGCGCAGAAGACTGGCCCGCTTCGGCGGCATCCTCCGCCGCAAATTCGGCCAGCAACTTCTCGCGGCTGCCGCGCAGTTCGGACGCATCCACCGAGTCCGCCAGTTCGCGGGCGTCCGCCGCCAGCCCCTGCTTCCACAGCACCCGAGCCCGGTGCAACCGGACCGCCTGCACCTCCACCTTACCCTCCAGACGGTCTTCCAAGGCAGTCCACTTCGCCAGCGCCTCCTCCCAGCGGGGGGTCGCCAGACTGTAATAAGCCTCGGCGGCCCGGTAGGCGTAGTCCGGACGGTCAGGCGCCAACTCAACAGCACGGGCAAATGCCTCCAAAAGGCTCCGGTCAATGGTCTCCGGCGACCACGCCCTAGTTTTCAAAAAAACGTCCCGGGCCTCATCGAGCACGAGACCGATTTGAAAATGATAAAGCGGCTCGCGCGGAGCGAGATCCGTGGCGGCGAGAAAGTAGTTGAGGGCATCAATGACTCGGCCCTGCTCCGCCATGAGCACGCCGATCTGGTTTTTCACCACCGGCAACTCGGAGTCCAAACCGTTGGCCTTCAGCAAAAGCGAAAGGGCCACACGTCGATCCTCGACCAACGGATCGCAGAGAAACAAACCATAGGCCGCCCAAGCCGCCGCGAAATCACCGTGTTTTTGGAGCAGGTCTTCGTAACCCTGAACCACCTTTTGCAGGCGCGGCCGCACATCCTCCAACTCGCTCGCATCCTTCGCCTGTCGCGCCTCGTTCAAAATCGCTTTTTGCCGGCTGACGAGCCCGGCCAGCGCGCTCACCGCCTCAGACGTGCCGCCCGCATCGGGACGGGGCAGACCGCTCACCGGATCCACACCGCCGGCCGCCGCAGGCTCCGCCCGCACCGAGACCCCGCCCGAGAGCAGGGCGAGAAGCAGCAGGGGCAAAATACGACACGGCATGCCGGGAGATAAAAATGGATTCCAGCTCACTCCCAACCCGCTTTCGCCTTGGTGAGAGCGGCCCGCCAGGCTGAGGGCAGGGGGCCAAGATCGGGGCCATCGGTAAGAAAAACAAGGTGCTGCCGGATTCGAAGCGATAAATCCGGCGTGGTGCGGGTAGCCAAAGCCTCGACATAAAGATCGGCTTGAAAACGCAACGGGCGGTTAAGCGCCTCGGAGAGGATGTCCTCGGCCAACTCATCCGGCAACCGCAGATCCTTCACCAAGGGAATGAGCACCTCGGCCTCATGGCCAACGGAAAGGTTCAGCGTGTGCGCCAGTGCCTCACGCCGGTTTTCCATGGGCGCACGGGCATCGAGCGCGAGCGCACCGAGCTTTTGGGCTATTTTGACAAAATCATCGCCCGGCTCGGCCAGAATATCCCCGGCCGTGGGCACGGCCTGAGCCGGCGGCGTCTCCGGCTCAGGTTCGCCGGCGAGGCCGGGGGCGGGCGCCTCTGGCTTAGAAGCGGGAGCCAAGTTATTTGGTGCAGATACAGTCTGCACCGGAGCAAGCGGCGGTGGCGGGGCCGGGACAAAGGGCGGACTCGCTATTTCCGCCAAAGGGGTCGGGGCGGATGGAGGAGCGGGGCGGGTGCTGCGCTCCAGCCACCACCAACCCGCCGCGATCACAGCCGCCGCCAACGCGACTCCCGCCCAGATTTTCTTGCTCATAATCGCATTGAGAGGAGGTGGAGCACCGGGTGCAATCCGTCTAACGCCCCCCCACCGAGCAGACCGGTTCCCGCCCCAAGGCCAGGGAAACCAGTCGCGCTGTCCCGCTGGAAACGAGGCCATACCAGGCCGTCGCTCTGCGGAACCGGTCCCCGCCGAGCGACTTGGCGCTCCGCTCACTCGGCCGCGTCTTCGGCTGCGCCCGTCACGACGGTGCCGCCGGCGACGGAGACCTTTTCCTGAATAGCCGCCTGCACTTTAGCGGCGAGCTCGGGCTTGTCCTTGAGGGCCTGCTTGGCGGCATCACGACCTTGGCCGATGAGTTCGCCCTGATAGGCGATCCACGCCCCCTTTTTATCGAGAATCTTGTGCTCGATGCCGAGATCGAGGAGCGAGCCAGTGCGGCTGATGCCCTCGTCATACATGATGTCGAACTCGCACTCGGTGAAAGGGGGGGCGATCTTGTTTTTGACCACCTTGATCTTGGTGCGGTTGCCGATGATCTTGCCATCGGGGGTTTTGAGTTGGTCCTTGCGCCGGATGTCGATGCGGATGGAAGAGAAAAACTTCAGTGCGCGGCCACCCGAGGTGGTCTCGGGATTACCGAACATGACACCAATTTTTTCGCGGATCTGATTGGTGAAAATACAGATGCACTTGGTCTTGCTCACCACGGCGGTAAGGCGGCGCATGGCTTGGGACATCAACCGGGCCTGCGAACCCATGGTCATATCGCCCATCTGGCCCTCCAGCTCGGCCTTGGTAATAAGGGCGGCCACCGAGTCGATGATGATAACGTCGATGGCGTTCGAGCGGATCAGGGTCTCCGTGATATTCAGCGCATCCTCGCCGGAGTCGGGCTGAGAAACGAGCAAATCATCGAGCTTCACCCCGACGACGCGGGCGTATTTCGGGTCGAGTGCATGCTCGACATCGATGAAAGCGGCGAGGCCTCCGCGGCGCTGGGCCTCGGCGATGACGCTCAGACAGAAAGTGGTTTTACCGGATGACTCCGGCCCGTAGATCTCGATGATGCGTCCGCGGGGCAGACCGCCGCCGCCGAGGCACAGATCGATCGCGAGAGAACCGGTCGAGACGGTCTCAACAGTCATCTTATGGTTATCACCAAGACGCATGATCGAGCCTTCGCCGAACTGCTTGGTAATGGAGCTAACGGCTAGATCGAGCGTCTTGCGGTCTGAATTGGCAACGGCAGGGGCAGCGGAGGCGGCGACTTTGGCAGGGGCGGCTTTGGACATGACGGGATACTTTTATGTGGTTTGGGTGAGGGAGCCGGGCGATCGCCCGGCTGCAATCGAGATGCCAACGGGAAGCAGAGCTAGCGTCGCTGGCAAGTGAGACCACGAGAAAAGTGCTGTTCACTTGAACAGCAAGTCAAAAACTTCCCCAAAAGTGCCAAAAATAAACCCCAACCCACCGGTCGCCCCCTGCAAAAGCCGTGATCAATTGATCGTAACTACTACTTATGTAAAAGTTTGAGCAGTGACTGCTCCTCACTTTCTTTGCCGGCGACGGTTGGCTTGTTGCCGACGAAAGACCGGAAGCAACCGAGCTTCGATATAGGCGAAGGCCGCCACCAGGCCGTCCCGGCGATAAACTATCCCGATCTCCGCCTCCACCCGAGTGGGCCGCGCTATGCCGGCGAGATGCTTGTTGGCGGTGAGCTGCAGAAACGCCTCGGTATTGATGCCACCGGTCTCGCTCAGCACCCGCTCGCGCGCCCACAAGGCCAGCACCGCATCCCCCACCCAAGCATGTTCCTGCTCAGCTTGCAGATCCCCGGGAGGCGGGACCAAAACTGGGGCAGCGGGCGGGGTAAAGGCAGGCAATGAAGTCATGCAAAATCAGCCGCCAGCCCAGGCTAACTCTTGCCAAAATGCGAGCCGCGTTAATGCAAGGGACAGGGCCGGTTGAAAACCTTTCCTTGATCTGCTGCGCCATTCCACTGGCGGTCGGGAGAATCCCGGCCAACCATCGCACACCGCCCAAGCCCACGTGACCCAGCAAGCCTCCACCGCTCCCTTCACGCCTGCTCCCCCTTTTTCATCGCGCCCGCCTTTGCCGTTGCCCCAAAAAACGCCACTGGGACCGAACCTCGTGGCCGGGACCTTGTGCGCCTTGGTCACGCTGGCCTACGCGAGCTCCTTCGCCACCCTGATTTTTGGCGGGCCCCTGGCTGGCTCGGTCAATCTCGGCGTCTGGACGGCCATCATCGGGAGCGGTGTCACCCTTCTGACGCTGTCATTTCTCAGCTCTTTCCGCTTCGCGATAGGAGGACCGGATTCAAATCCCTCGGCAATTTTGGCGATCTCGGCCGCCGCTATCGCCAAGGACATCCTGCAAGGGCCCGCCACCAATCAAGCCGGCCTGCTGCCGACGATTTTGGTGTTTCTCTTCGGCTCGGCGGTGCTCTGCGGAGTCCTGATTTACCTTTGTGGACGGCTCCACTGGGGCCGCTACGTGCGCTACATCCCCCACCCCGTGGTGGGCGGATTCCTCGCCGGCACCGGTTACCTGCTGCTCGCCGGTGGCTGGAAAATGCTGGTGGGGAAAAACTTTTACCACACTACGCCCGCAGACCTAGCCGTCGTGCCCGTTCTGGGCTGGCTTTTCGCCCTCGGCACCGGTCTGGCCCTGCTCACCGCCACCCGCGTCTCGAAACATTTTTTGGTCATCCCGGCCGTGCTCGCGGCGGGCGTGCTCGTTTTCCATGCCGTGCTCTTCGCCACCGGTTGGTCACCGGGCGAGGCCCGGGCCGCCGGGCTGCTCCTGCCCCCGCTCAACGCCGGCGATTGGCAGACCCCCTTCAGCCAACCTTTCGGCGAGGTCCGCTGGGATCTGCTGCTGGCCCATGGCCAGGACTTTGCGGCCATGACCCTGGTCGTGCTGGTCACCATTCTGCTCAACGCCACCAGCCTCGACCTCGCCACCGGCCGGGAGGCCGACTTCGATCGCGAACTGAAAGCCCTCGGCGTGGCCAATATTCTCGGCGGCCTCGCCGGCGGGCTCGTGTCGGTCAACTCGTTCAACCGCTCGCTGCTCAACTACCGTGCCGGCGCCAACTCGCCGTGGGCGGCACGCATCTGCGCCGGTCTCGTGCTCGGTGCCGCCCTTTTTACGCCGGGTGCGGTCTCCCTGCTGCCCCGTCCTGTCCTGACCGGGCTCGTGCTCTACCTCGGCGTTTCTTTGCTGGTAAACTGGCTTTGGGACGCACGCCGCGAACTGCCTGTTTCCGACTACCTCACCGTCGTAGCCATCCTCGTGATCGTAGGCGCCTTCGGCATCGTGCCGGGAGTGCTCATGGGAGTGGTCATAGCCAGCCTGAACTTCGTCGTGACCTTCAGCCGCCAGCCCGTGGTGAAACAACGCTTCACCGCCGGCACCCGCCGCTCCAATCTCGAGCGCACTCCCGCCGAACTCACTTGGCTGGCCGAGCACGGCACCCGCCTGCACGGCTTTGTTTTGCAGGGCCATATTTTCTTCGGCACCGCCAGCAGCCTGCTGGAGGAGATCCGCGCCGTGCTCGGCCAAGGCGAGGCGCTGTTGATCGATTTCTGGCTAGTGCGGGGCATCGACGCTTCATCCGTGGTCGTTTTACGGAAACTGCTCCGCCTGGCCGGGGAGCGAAACACGCAGTTGGTTTTCACCGGCCTCGACGAGAAACTCCGCCACCGCTTCGCCGCCTGCGGTCTTCCCTTGGAAAACACCCCGGCCCGATTGTTCACCGACCTCGACCGCGGCCTTGAATGGGCCGAATCCCAATTACTGACCGGCGCCCGGCGTGAAGTCACCCTGACCGAGGCCCTCGGCCTCACCACCTCCGCCGACGCTGAGGCGCTCGCCAGCCACTTCGACCTGCTGGAACTGCCGGCCGGCCGGCCGCTTTTTAAACGCCACGAAGCCTCGAGAGCCCTTTACTTGCTGCTCTCCGGTCAAGTGAGCGTGAACCTCCAGCTGGCCGGGTCGGACTACACCAAGCGCCTGCGCAGCTACGGCCCCGGGACCATCGTGGGCGAAATGGGCTTCTACAGCCAGGAGCCGCGCAGCGCCGACGTGATCGCTGACACGACCACTCGCGTCGCCCGGCTCGATCTGGAGCAATTGAAGTCACTCGAACTCCACCGCCCCGATCTCGCTGCGCAGCTCCACCGCTTCGTGATCAATACCCTCGCCGCCCGCCTGCGCAGCGCCAATCAAGAGCTCAGCCACCTGCTCTGAAAAACGGACCGCTCAAGCCTCCGCCGACGGGGGCGGGAGATCACGGGCCCGCTTCAAGTGCGCACCGCGCTTGAGGGGCTTGGGAGTGCCGGCATCCTCGGCGGCCGCCCGCACCCGCTTGAGCTCGTCAAATTGCTTGGGCGACATCAGCCGCCGGGGCACCCGCTTGGCCGCCTCGTCCATCAACCGGTCCCACATTTCCCCGGTGACCGGCTCCAGCGGTTCCCAAGGCTCGTGGTGGCCCTGCTTGCGCCGCCACGTGACCTCCCCGCCGTGAAAAACGACCCACACTTGAAACTTGCCCGCCTCGGGATCGCGGAGCCACCAGCCAAAATCCATTGCCATGTTGCGATGTAGGCAAAAGCGCCGACGTCGCCCGCGCCAGCGTAAAACCCGGGGCCGCAAGCGACCCGGTATCAAGCCCGGGGAGCCACTGCGCGCGCCCGGACTGCCTTGGGGCTTGCCCGCCCCCCCGGGGACAGACGGCATGCAGGGATGCAGTGGTTTTCACGATCGACCCTCCTCGGCCTGGCCACCCTCGTCCTCGGCGCGGCAGGCGCGCCGCGCCTCGCGGCCGACCTCGCCGGCGACATCGCCCGGGTGAGCGTCGAGGCCGCCGGCGGCCCCCGCGCCCATTCCGCCCTCCACTCCTTCCGCGCCGAGGGCGTGACGCTCGTCGGCGAAGCCGAGGTCGCGTTCATCCTCTACGCCGCCCGCCCCCGCGGCGTCCGCATCGAAACCCTCGGGGAAAAAACCTCGCTGGTCCGCGCCTACGACGGGGCCCACGCACCGTGGAAAAAAGACGACGCGGCCAAACCGCCGCGCCGCCTCGGCCGCCAGGAGGAGCGCGACTTCATGCTGGAGGCGGATTTCGACCAGCCGCTCTTCGATTACCAGGCCCGGCAAATTAGCCTGGACTACGGCGGCGAGGGCACCGTCGAAGGCCGCCCCTGCCTGAAGCTGCTCGCCACCGTCCGCTTCACCGAGGTTCTAACACTCTACATCGACAGCGAGTCGCACCTGCTGGTCCGGCGCGACCGCGAGGAGCAGCGCGACGGTAAAACCGTGGTGGTGGAAACACATTACGCGGATTACAAAAAAGTCGCCGGCGTTCGTCTGCCCCGCCGCATCCGCACCCTCGCCGACGGCCGCCTGCTGCACGAGACCCGGATCAAAGACTACGACGCCAACCCGGACTTGCCGGCGGATTTCTTCAGCCCGCCGGTTGCGGACTGGCCGCTCGATTAGCCCCGCGGCTCCGCTCTTGCCTACGCCGCCTCGCCGACGCGAGTCTGAGACCATGGCCCTCTTTGGAACCCTCCACGCGGTGCGTGCACAAATCGCACCCTCGCCCGCTTTTACCATCGCGCTGGACTACGTCGCACGCTGCTTGCAACCCGGCTCCCCCGAAGCCGGCCGGATCGCGGCTGTCCCCGCGGGCGAGACGATACGCATCGAACTCGGCGCAGGGGTCTTCGCCCTGGAACAAGCCTACCTCTCCAAACCTGCCGGCGAGGGCCGCTGGGAATCGCACGAGCGCCATATCGACGTGCAGGTCGTCGTCGCCGGTCGTGAATTGATGGGGGTGATCGACACCCGCCAGCTCGTGCTGGCCGAGGATCTGCGCGAAGCGCGCGACCTCCTGTTTTTTGCCGCCCACGAAGGCGGCTCCACTCTCCGCGTAGGCACGGGGGAGCTGGCGGTGTTTTTCCCGGCGGATGGCCACAAGCCCTCCCTAGCCGACGGCGAGCCCGCCCTGGTGCGCAAGACCGTGGTCAAGGTCCCCGTCGCCAGCACGACTCCCGCAGTCCCCGCCGCGTGAACTACCGCCACCAATTCCACGCCGGCAACTTCGCGGATGTGCTGAAACACGCCGTGCTTTTGCAACTGCTCCGGGCCCTGCAGACCAAAGAAAAAGGCCTGCTCTACCTTGATACCCACGCCGGCCGCGGTGGCTATGATCTTTCCGCCGCTGCCACCGGCGCCACCCTCGCCCGCACCCCCGAGTGGCCCCACGGCCTCGGCCGCCTGCTCGGCCGCTCCGACCTGCCGCCGGAGCTGGCCGACTATCTGGAGGCCGTGCAGACCTTCGATCGCACCACGCGAAGCGAAAATTCGCTCGCCGGAGCCGGCGACGAAGCGCCCCGTTTTTACCCCGGCTCGCCTTGGCTCGCCGCAGCCCATCTGCGCCCGCAGGACCGCGCCGTTTTCTGCGAACGCCAGCCCGACGAAGCCGCCGCCCTGGCCAGTGCGTTCTCGGGCCGTCGGCGCATATCCGTGCAGACGATGGATGGCTACACCGCCGTCCGGGCCACCCTGCCCCCGCCGGAACGTCGCGCCCTCGTGTTGATCGATCCGCCTTTCGAGACCGCCGACGAGTGGAGCTCTATCCTGGGCGCCCTCGAAGCCGGCCTCGCCCGCCTGCCCGCCGGCACCTTCGCCGTCTGGTATCCGCTCACCACCCGCGCCCGCGTGGATGTTTTTTACCGCCAGTTGCTCGCCTTCCGCGAGCTCCCCCCCTGCTACACGGTCGAGCTCTTGATCGGAGGAGAGGACGCTGGGCTAAAACTCTGGGGCTGCGGCCTACTCGTCCTAAACCCTCCCTGGGGAAGCGCCCGCCCTCTCGACCACCTCGCCCGGTGGCTCGCCCCCAACCTCGCTCAAGGCCCGGGCGCCACTGGCGGCGTTCACTGGCTGGTGCCAGAAAAGTGAAATTTAATGCAATTAATCCTGCAATGTTCGCACTAAATAGTGCAGGCTTGCTTGGGTAGATATTCACAATCTTAGATTACGTTTTCTAAACACTAAATGTCCTCAACGAATACCCCGATTGTTGATACGCCCATGCTCCGCGTGGTTCTGATCGAAGATGATCCTGTTTATCGGCATTTTGTCCGTCAGGTCCTCAAAAAAATCGATAATGCCGAACTGATCGGAGAGTGTTCCACCGGAACCGAGGGTATCGAGATCTGTCGCCGCGAACGCCCCGACGCCCTCCTGCTCGATCTGGTGCTGCCCGACCAGCAAGGGGTGGATGTTGTCAGAACCGTCAGGCCCGAACTGCCAGACATCATCGTGATGCTGATGACCGCGCATGCGCACGGAGATCTCCCGCGCGAATTACTCAAACTTGGCGTGCAAGGTTTTGCGGATAAAACCTCCTCCGCTTCCGAGCTGGCCAAAACCATCCGCAGCGTGCTGGCCGGAGGCATCAGCTACAACAGCGCCGCAGGCATCGCCCGCCAACCGATCGAACCGCTCATCAGCCTACCCGGCAACACCGAGCACATCAAACCGGAGAAACTCACCGTGCGCGAACGCGAGATCGCCACGATGGTCGCCGCCGCGATGTCCTCGAAGGAAGTAGCCGCCAAGCTGGGCCTGAGCACCCGCACGGTGGAAAAACACCGCGCCAACATCTACGCCAAACTCGGCGTGCGCGATGTCGTGGGGCTTACCCGTTGGTGCATCTACCACCGGATGGCTCTCTAAACGGACCATCAAGGGGGGCCCCCGGGCCGGGCAGGCTGCCGCTCCGGCCTGCCGTCACCCCCGGCGCCTCATGCCGCCGCTGGCAGGACCATGCGCTTGGGGATGTCCAGACGCAGGATACCCTCGCCCAGCTCCGCCGTCAGCGCACCGTAGTCCAGCTCGCGCCCCAGACGCAGGCGCAACTCGTAATCGAGCTGCGCATGCTCGAGGTGGGCGGCGGCGAAGTTAATCCGCACCGGGTGGCTCTTGCGGCCGATGACCACAAGATCCGGCCCCCGCACCACAATCTCGACCCCGGCCGCGTCCACTCCAGGCAAAAAGACCGTGACCGCGATGCGCTCCGCATCTTGCTGGCAGTCGTAGTAAGGGCTGCGCGTCTCGCCTGTTGAGGCGGGGACGGCACGACCCGGACGACGGCCGCTATTCAGCTGGGGCGGTAGGATGGTGTTCATGGCGGGAAAAAGGGAAAAGGGAGAGTGGGAAAGGGCTGAATCTTCAGGCTAAACACGGGGGCGCCTCGAGGCGAAGCCCCCGGGCCCGGCAAGAGGTCGTTGGTTGTAAGGGAGCGAACCGCTCAGGGATTCGCACTCCGCTCAAACCGACCGTCCCGGGGAGGGCGGCTGGCATTGTTGCCAACTCTGTCGCCAACCCCGCACCGCAGCCAGGCAAGCCGCGGTCTTCGTGGAGGAAGCACCGGAGCGGCGGAAGTTGGCGTGGGCGGCAGGTTTCATGAACAACTTGGGAATACTCTACATAAGTGCACAGGGCATGCCAACTGCCCCAAAGATTTTTCCAGTGAATATTTCGTGACGCCGGTCGCGTTTCCAGCGGCTGATCCGGCGTTTCCGCGTTGGACAAGCGGGACCGGGTGTTACTCGGTGTGTTGATGTCCGACACCGCCCCTGCCAACCCCGCCGAGCCCGGCCTCGAGGTGCGCACGTTTTTCGTGCGCGGCCGCAACGCCCTGGTGGCGCGCGCCAACTTTTCAGAACTCTACGTGGATTATTACCTCCACCTCGGAGCGCACGGCGTCAAACCCGTCGAAGCCCACGCCACCCTCTTTAAGCGCGCTCTCGCCGCCTTCGCCCTGCACTGCGCCTCCCGTCCGCGCAATGAACTGACCGCCTGGACCATTAACCTGCAATCGCCCCGCGTGAACCTCTTCCTCGCCGGCGACAACACCCTCGGCGCCGTGGCCGGACGCATCTTCGACGAGAACGTGAAAGAGCTACCGGAAAACCTCTTCTACGCCGATGTGATCCGCGGACGTGAACCGAAACGCCGCAGCGTCGTCGCCTTCACCGAGGCCGACCCGGTCGCCGGCATGGAAATGTTTTACGCCCGCAGCGAACAGCGCCCGGTGCGATTCTTCGACCTCGGCGAGGAGGATTTCGCCCTCGTGAGCGAGCACCCCGATTGCGACACCGCCTGGCTGGCTGCGCTCGACGCCGAAGCCGTGCGCCACCTCGACCAAACCGAATCCACCGCCCCGCTCGAGTCCCGCGTATGCCGCTGGCACTGCGGCTGCACCCACGATCGCATGCTCGAAGTGCTCGCACCGGTCATGCGCCAAGACGCCG
>Ga0247831_1003032_pt1 | contig 25657 bp, 21 predicted proteins | sample LaCruzMarch2015__9_FD_192406 | JGI IMG/M metagenome (GOLD analysis project Ga0247831, IMG submission 192406) | Freshwater microbial communities from meromictic Lake La Cruz, Castile-La Mancha, Spain - LaCruzMarch2015_1m | ecosystem: Environmental > Aquatic > Freshwater > Lake | place: Spain...
TTTCTTTTTTTGGAGCTGAGCTTCATCTATCTATTAAACAATTTCTTGCTACTTTGTGCGCACGGCGCACTGAAGTATCAAGGCTATACTTTGGGGGCAAACGCTTTTTTAAGCTAATGAAATACAAATGCATAAAACTCATGAGCATATTGGTCAATGCATACGATCTCCTGTCTTTACATGATTTGTAATTTCCAACAGTTAAATATACATTTGTATACGATAAACATTTAACATCCTTATGCTAGCAAATAAAAGGATGCTATTCGTAATAGCAAATTCATAACCATTATCACAATAAGTAATTAAGCGGTCACTAAAAATTCGCAACACTGCAAATAAAAAATACTAGGACAAAGAATAAAGGATTCATTCTACTAAAAACAAACTAAATTCGATAAATGATTGAGCAAGAAACAAAAAGGACAATAGAGGAGGTACTTGATGTTGAAACTGGTGAAATCATCAAATCGGATATTTTTTTTCAAAAACCAGAATCAGAAATAATTGCATTTAGAAGGCGGTTACAAGAAGCAATTGCTGGTTTTGAGCTACCCAAATTTAGATGTGCATATTGCAATCAGTTATTAAAACTATCAGGTAAGGCTACAAGACGAGGACAGATTTCATTCTTTTCTCATTTGTATGACAGTGAAGATTGCGAAATAAAGACAAATGGCGAATTGAGCAAAGAGGAAATTGAAGCACGGAAGTACAGTAATATACAAGAAAGCGAAAGGCACATTAAATTAAAAAATCAATTAGCAGTTTATTTAAAATCTACACCTGATGTTTCAAATGTAGAAATTGAAAAAAGAATTACAAGCGAAACACCCTATTTGTACTGGAGGCGACCTGATGTATATGCTGAATACAATGAAAAAAGAATTGTTTTTGAATTACAACTTTCTACAACCTTTTTAAGCGTAATTATAGAAAGAGATATATTTTATAGATTTAATAATACTTTCATTATTTGGGTCTTTAATTTCTCTGATAATCAAGAATATGTGAACTTCCAAAATTTAATGATTAAGGATATTTACTATGCGAATAAGAGAAATGCTTTTGTGTTAGATGAAAGAGCCCAAGAACTATCAGAAGATACAGGTGAATTGCATTTATTGTGCATATGGTTCGAGCCATTAATTAGGAATGGTGTATATCAAAAAAATCATGGAATTAGAAAGGAGGAATACATTAAGGTATCAGATTTAAAATTTGATAGCCATTGTTATAAGCCATATTACATAGATGCTGATGCTTTATTCGCAGAATATGAACCACGTTATTTTGAAACTAGGACAAATTTTGAAAATCTGCACAAATTGCGTTTAGAACAAATAACAAAAAAGAATAAAGAAACTCAGTTTATTCAACTATCAAAAGAACAAAAAATTGGTGAGAAAAAAGAACAATTAATTCAAGGAGAATCTAAACTTAAACTTTTTCAAAAAGGTGAAAAATGGGGCTATGAAGCTGATGGTATTGAAATAGTTGAACCTAAATATACTGAATGTACAGATTTCTCAAATTCTGACTTTGCTAAGGTAAAATACAATAGAAAGTACGGGTTTATAAATAAAATTGGAGAGTTTGCTTTTGCCCCAATTTTCGTAGAGGCATTTAATATTTTTAACAACAAATGCATTGGAAAAAACGAAAAAGACTGGTATATCATTGATCTAGAGAAAAAATCCAGTATACTACTTGAATGTTTTAATGTAGCTAAGCTAACCGATAAGTTACTTAGAATTACTTTTAGAGTCACAAAGAAGGTATTCTCTCGAGTTAATAAGGGAGGTTATAATACTTATTCAAATCAACATGCTGATACATTTTCCGTTTTCTCCATGGACGGACAAGTAATTAAAAAATGTTTACACTACAAAATTTACGAATTAAATAATGGTAGATTAATTTCTAAAATCAGAGAATATTTTTTGTGCTTTGATGAAAATGGTAACAGCTTAAGTATAGATGCAAATGAAAAAAAATACATTAATACTATTCATACTGGAATTATTGATGACAATGAAAATATAGTAATTCCCTTTGAGTATGACTCAATTGAAGATTTTATGGATGGCAGAGCCAAAGCGAAAAAAAATTTCAAATGCGGCTACATTGACGAACAAGGAAAAACGCTTATTCCTTTTGAATATGAGGCAATAGAGGAATTTACTAACGGAATAGCGAAAGCAAAAAAAAACGGAAAATACGGCTACATAGATGAGCAAGGCAAGGTAATAGTAAAATTTGAATATGACACAATAGGTGATTTTATTGACGGCAAAGCAAAAGCGAAAAAGGATGGGAAATACGGCTACATTGACAAACAAGAGGAAACTATTATTAAGTTTGAGTTTGACTTGATTGAGGATTTTATTGATGGCAGGGCGAAAGCAAAAAAGCACAACAGAAGTATCTTCAGTGACCCACAAGGCAAATATGGCATAATTGACGAACAAGGCAAAACGCTCGTGACGTTTGAGTTTGACACAATAGGTTTTTTTTTAAACGGCAAAGCAGAAGCGAAAAAGCATGGCAATTGCGGTTTCATTAACGAACAAGGACAAGTAATTATTCCGTTTGAATATGACACAATTGGACAATTTGTTGATGGCAAAGCAATAGCGAAAAAAAAATATTCCGGATATGGATGCATTGGAGAAAAAGGACAAATAATCATTCCATTTGAATATGACGAAATACTTAAATTCATTGACGGCAAGGCGAAAGCAAAAAAGAATGAGAAATATGGTTACATTAACGAACAAGGAGAAACGCTAATACCTTTTGAATACGACTCAATAGGAGATTTCATTGAAAACACAGTTAGTGCGAAGAAAAACTTCCATAATGGAATTATAGACATTAATGGAAACGCGCTTTTGCAAAATATTAAAATAATAAAAGGCAACGCAAGGAAAGGGGAGAAATTTGGAAAATGGGGAGTAGAAGATTTAGAAGGAAATTTAATTATTCCTTTTGAATATGACACAATAGAAGAATTTATTGACGGAAAAGCTAAAGTGAAAAGTAACGGCAAATACGGCTACATTGACGAAAAAGGACAACCATTTATTCCACTTGATTATGATTTAATAGAAGATTTTACTGATGGCAAAGCGAAAGCGAAAAGGGGTTATAAAAGCGGTTACATAGACGAACAAGGAGAAATAATCATTCCTTTTGAATATGACACAATAGAAGATTTTATTGACGGAAAAGCTAAAGCTAATAAGAATGGCAAATACGGTTACATTAACGAACAAGGAATGACTATTATTCCTTTTGAGTATGATTTAATTGGAGATTTTATTGATGGTAGAGCAAAAGCAAAGAAAAATGGAGAGCTAGCTATAATTGATTACAATGGAAATGGCATTGTAATATTTAAGGAAAGTAAAATATTCAAAGGACGATATGGAGAAACTATTACAGAGTATTTATATGGAATAAAAGATACTCACGACATGATACTACTTCCTCCGAAATATTATAAAATTGATGAATTCAAAAGTGGTTTCGCAAAAATATATGGGAATAAGAAATACATTGGAGGGGGGGATTTCGTTCCAAGGTTTAAGTACAAAGTAGGTTATGTAGATGAGAATGGAAAAATTGCAGTCTCGTGCGTGTTTGATGAAATTTCAGCGTTTGTTAACGGAAAAGCAAAGGCAAAGAAAAATGGAAAGCATATAGTTGTTGATATTTACGGGCATGAATTGAAACGTAATAAGATAGATCTTAGTATATTAAAATTAAATTCAATATACAAAGGCAAAATTATCAAGGCGGTAAAATTTGGTTTATTCGTTGATTTAGGAAAAAGCATTATAGCGTTGCTACATATTTCCGAACTAAATAAACATCAAAAATCAACTAACGACTACATCAAAGGGCAAGAAATAGAAGTACAAATTATAAACATTGACGACAAAAGAAATAGCATTTCTCTAACATTAACAAAGCAAGGAAGTAAATGAAGAAACCCTCAGTTTGGGATTAAGTTGTTGGACATTGATCTAAAAAAAAAATTAGTTTTTTTCATGAAAAATATCTTCAAAACAATTAATCGTACTGATGATTATACAAAGAGAAATGAACTACATCAGAAACTAGCTTTATAGTTGTTTTGGCTCAATTAAAAGATAACCTTTAGAACTAATTCTAATTATACAGTTTATTAAACATAACTTTTTGTTCTTTGGTATAACTAGTGAAAGAATAATTTACAAAATAATTGTTCATGATAGTATCTATCATTAATACAACTTTATCACTAATATTATTTAACGGTTTCACAATGGGCTGTTTAACTATAAAAGTAGCCCAAACATAAGTGTCATAAACATATCCTAAATCATTTTCATAAATAATTAAAATATGTGATTTTATGGTATCCTCATAATTATAACTTGTAAATTGTTTTCTATTATAATAATCATTTAGATACTCACCTATTGTTAATCTATATCTCATACGTGAAATATTTGGAATTTCATGATAGTTACCATAGATAACGCCTTTATAATTTTTCCTCTTTTTCCCATGTTGAAACATTTCAATTCGAAGTATGTCATCATTACTTGAATCAATTGAATATAAGATAGCTTTGATTTTAGCATTATCCTTACCTAAATTTTCGACATTAAATGAAATTTCCTGACTTGGATTTATTATGTTTACTTTAGGTGGATTTCCCGAATAGGTCGCACTGTCTTTTTTAACAATTGCAGTAAAACTGTCAAGATAAATTATTGGCTTATTATTATTTAAAATTGTTTTTGTATTTAATTCGTAAGAGTTACTGTTATAATAAGAACCAACACTAAAACTTAAAATTGAAAGGGCTAATGCTATAACAGCAATACTAGTTGATATAATTTCACTTGTTTTCATACTTTATTTCATGACTCCATACAGTCTAATTCACAAATATATTAAAATCGCATCATTATTTGAGATGTAAAAATCCCCTGCTAGCTCAAGTGTATTTTAACACCAACGGCTGGCGCAGGTTTGCAACCTGTGCCTATATTCTATTAACATCATTCTGTCCCCGTCCACTAATGGCACAGTAATGAGACTTAGGCATTAGTGTTGGCTTCCTCCTGTGCTAAAAATCTATGATACTCACATCTGAATTTGTTCTCAAGGTATATCTTGTTGATGTTTCATGGTAGATATAATATTAATACATTGCTTTTTGCTTTTCGATTGGTTTTATCTATCTTCGATTGGCGGCAGTGAGTATAATTTTTTTACAGACTGCAGTTAGTGTTAATGCTAAGACCGACAACAGAATCATACGAAAAGAAAAATAAAATATGGACACTCAATATAAAGACAGAATTCAAAATATTCCTTTAACTCAAATTGAGACAAATCCACTTAACCCGAGAAAAAGATTTGTTGACAATGAGGCGGACACTTTAATTGAATCAATCTTATCAAAAGGATTATTAAATCCAATAATTGTATACAAAAGAAAAAAGGATAACAAGTACATAATTTTAGATGGAGAAAGAAGATTTAGAGCTTTTCTAAAAGTAAACTACAAAGAGATAGCATGTCATGTATTAGAGAAAGAACCAAATGACTTAGAAAACTTGTCATTAATGTTCCACATTCATAACGTAAGAGAGGAATGGACAGACTTTGCTATTGCTCAAACATTGATAAAAGTAATTGATGAGATGGGAAAAAGTATTGAGTCTCTACAACGACAAGACAGACTTGAACTTGCAAAAATTACTTCACTTTCAGAATACAAAATCAATAAGTACCTTGTTTTTTACGACTATCCTCAAAACATTATTGACAAATTTCTGCAATCTGAAACATCTGACGAACCAATCAAAGGCATGGACCCAGATATACTTTCTGAGATGCATGCCCCGCTAGTCAAAGTGTATTTTAACACCAACGGCTGGCGCAATGTCTCTGACTTGTGCCACATATACTCGTAGCTGTCTTTGCCATAATATATTTCCACATTACATGTACAATTCCCCTAATACATTTTCACATCCCACACACTCCTATCATCCTCAAAATATATTAAAGGCACGTTAAAAATTATCTTTTCTTCCTCCTCCACCCTACATTCAACAAAAATATTTTCCCCTCTAGCCACTTACACATCGCCTTAAGCATTTCACTATTTGAGTTTTGCATGTTACACAATGCTATTTTCATTTTACACACTTTTACTTTTTCATTTACACACTCGCATTTTCACTTTACACACTCGCTTTTTCACTTTACACACTTGCATTTTCACTTTACACACTCGCATTTTCACTTTACACACTCGAATTTTCACTTTACACAATGCCTTTTACATGTTACACAATCGTAATATATTCATATTCAATGCCTTATTATTTTAACATAATTTAAATTTGCACATTACACAAAGCCATTTACTTTTATCGTCTAAAAAATTATCTACTAACAAAAAAAAAGTAAAATTATGGCATCAAATTCAGAAAAAACCTTCGGCTCTCGTCTCTTCAATGCAGAAAAATTAGCCACACACCTTGCCAACTTCGTTGCATACACCGAAGTTTCACCCGAGTGCAAACTCAGCGAGTACAACAACCTCATTGCACAAATCAAAACCAACAACAACCTCATCGCTACCAACCTTTCCCAATTCTCATTAGCAGTTGAAACCCGTCAAAACCTTTTTCTTAATAACGCAACCTCACTCAACAAAACCCTTTCACCAATAGCATCATTCGTCAAAGCAAAATTTGGCAAAACATCCAAACATGCCACAGACATTGTATCCCTTGTCAACAAAATAAGAGGAGAAAAAACCGACAAACTAAAAAAAGACGAAGAAGGCGAATTTGTTTCACAGTCAGAGCGTTCCTTCGGTAGCAAAACCCAACACTTCACCGATATCATAGCCACTCTCACAAGCTACGGCGCCGATTATGCACCTACTAATCCTGCTATCAATATAGCAGGCCTCAATGCAAAACTTACAGCATTAATAGATTCAAACACTAACGTAACTACTGCATACGGCATACTCAAACCATCCAAAGATCTTCGCATAGTCCAATACGAAGACCTCAACAAGCGTTCCCAAACCATCAAAGAAACCATCAAATCACAATACGGCGTCCAATCCTCAGAATACAAACTCATCAAAGGTTTCAAAATCTAAGCTTAAATTTAATTTCACAAAAGAGGCGATTTCTTAATTGAAATCGCCTCTTTTTTTATTATGTCCTCCTACCCCGCTAGTCTAAGTGTATTTTAACCACTTCGGCTGGCGCAATGTCTCTGACTTGTGCCACATATACCCAATGTCGAATGATTTGCAATCCTTAAGTAAGTCAAAATCAACATTAACGTTTTTAAAACTCAAGTTTAAAATACTTATTTAGTCGTAAGAAAATCTTTGGTAATAATTATTAAATAAATACGGCTAAACGGTTTGCTAAACCGCCGATAAGGATTCGACATTGCACATGTAGAATAATGATACTTAGCAAACTTTTGGAAATGTGATGATAAGATTTGATTTGCGCCCAAATCACATTGGAATAAGAAATGCATTTGAGTTGATAAAATTAAGATCAGCTAATATAAATATTTAGTAAATTTGTACAAAATACCCAACATGAGCACATTAGATTTTAAAGAGATGATTCACGCTAGAATAGATAGCATAGATGATAACGAATTTTTATCTAAGGTATATGATATATTAGAAAATGGGATCCCCTTACCCAACGATATTCTTACAAATAAATCTCTACTAAACTCAATTGAACGCGGATTAGATGATATAAAAAATGGTAGAGTTATTACTCTTGATCAATCTAATAAAGAAATTGACCAATGGCTAAACCAATAGTATTATCTCATCAGGCTAGTGCCGATAGGAAACAAATATTAGAATATTGGATTACTAGAAATCGTTCAAATACCTATAGTATTAAACTTGATAGGATTTTCAGAGAAAATTTCGAGATTTTGTCATCTTACCCAAAATTAGGCCGATTATTAGGAATAAAAGAAATAAGAGCATTGGTTGTTAGGGACTACTTATTTGCATACCAGGAAACTGAAACAAATGTTGAAATAATTACTATATGGGATACTAGGCAAGACCCTAAAAAATTAGAAACTATATTAGAGACAAAACTCTAGCCTTTCACTATTACAGTAAGAAATCCCTCCCTCTATTCGGGATTTGTAATCCCGAACCACTATCGAAGTATTTTTAATCCTTTAGCCTCCGCAAAGTCGCCACTACTTAAAAGAATCTAACTTTGCAAATGCTTGTGTGAGACTTTGCGCCTGTCAAACGAAATGAAATTTTTATTTGTGTCTTGGCAGGTACTAACAAATACCATCCATTGCACTCATGAAGTTTCCGCAAGGTAGAAACATTAGCGTTGAACACCATGACATGAGAGCATATAAAGTTGCCAATTAGATTACAAGCTTCTTCGCAAGGATGTTAAATTTTCTCCATTCCTATTTAGTTATTAATTTATTGACTAAAAAAAATAATATATTTGATTATGCTAGCAAAAACCTTTTATAACCGAGATGGCTTAAATGCAGCGGATTAAATATACATTTTACAAGATAATTAGATGTTATATTTGGATAGTTGTTCGCTTAATTTTAATGATTCAAAAAACCTCTTTTATATAAGGCATGAAATCTTTCATTTTATAAAAACAAAAAATGCTAAAATATTATCTAATTCTTATTTCAATTTTGTGTGGAATACAAAAGTGTGTAGCTCAACAAGCTCAATCAATGGATTACAAACTTTTAGCCTTGCACATTATCGACGAGCAAAGCAACGAAATTATACCTGACTTACGAATTACGCTATGTCAATACAGCGGAAAAATGTTCCAAGTTGTATATCAAAAAAATGACTCATCCAAACTGAGCACTGCAACCTTCAAACAAATGCAAAATGCCCGATTCTCTTCAGAATATGATCTTACTCAAACACAAGAAAAACTCATCAGTAGATATCTTAAAAATGACTATGGTCTCTTATTACCAAATTGGTCTGGAGGAGATCATTCATTCTATCAGATGCAGGATCAGATAGGTATTGTACATCATACAATAGAAAGTTGGCAAAACTACCTGACTTATGAATCTTACAAAAAAGAAAAATCCCCAAAAAGTTATCAAATACAAGCCCATAGCGAAACGCCACTGATTAAAGTAGTCATAGACGATATAGATGGCAACAAAAACGGTAGTTATCCATCGAGAGAATTTATGCTTCCTCAATCTATGTTTTACCAACTATCTGATACCACACAGGGTAATAAGACCATCACGATTGCCCTAAGCCCAAATCGATTTATCCCCATAGATCAATCAATGTATACAAGTTATATCATTCAACACATCACATCGAGTACTAAAATTGATCGGCCTTGGAGTGCTTTTGAAGAAATATTTCTAAAACAGATAGATATTATAAATGAACAAGATGGCAAGATATTGCAACGAATAAACGCCAACGATTTAAATTCAATAACAAAGAAATGGCGAACAACATCTCTTCTATCATCTGAGAAAAAAGCGCCTATTCAAAAAGAAAAATTACCCAACTTCCTAGTTGAATTTGACGAAAACGAAACTATCTACTTTACATTTAACAACAGCACTGAAAAATACACACATGAAAGTAAAACAAGCGAGAGAATCCAACTAGTTGATGAAAGTTCAAATAAGGAACCCGTTTATACCAAGCCTCATCTAGAATGCTTACGCACCAATACGAAACTACCAGTATTGTATTTTGCACCTGGCCAAAAACAACTGGTGTTCAAAGATACCTTTTGGATTATAAATCCTACTGACAGAGACATCTCAATTTTCATGAATCCAATGTATCATAAGAATTGGAAACTGGATAGTGTTATTAAAGCAAAAGGACAATCGCCCCTTGTTTATACCAGAATATTCGACACCATAACAGGACCTTATGAAATGATCAATGAGTATGCAAATATCAGATATAATGCAAATCAAACAAACTTAGCCATTAGTGTATATGGGCAAGTCATCAATCCAAAAGCAAAGATTACAAAATTAAAAGATGGTAGTTTAAACTTTATTATTCCCGTTGACGATCAAATGCATCATGTGGTCAACACCTTTCCTAATGGCATCTTGAAAGAAGATGGTCATAAAAGAAATAGCGATAGCGCAAAGATTGGTTCATGGACAAAGAAGGCACGTTTTGGGGATGGATATGATGTAGAACACTTCTCAAATGAGTTAAAATTTCAACTTAAAAATGCTGATTACAAAAAATGCAAATTCTACTATAAACAAATGTGGGTAGCAGGAGAATTTGAATTCTTCCCTTCTGAAAACCTTTTTAGTTTGAGTTTACCAATGGCAGTCAGCGAAATAATAATTAGGAGTGATAGCGCAAGTATTCACTACTTGCTACAAAAGGGAGAAAATAAAATAACAGACCTCTACTTGTTAAAACCAAATGAGTCTTTTATTTATTGGAAAGGAATAAAACGGCCTGTAGATTATAATCATCAACAATATGCCATCATTTGGAGAAACCCAATTGAGCCAAACAAAGCAAGTTCAATCATGTTAACTCTAAAGAAAAAATACCCAACACTGAACGTAAAACAGCAAAAACTAAGAACAACAATAGATGCAGTATTGTTGTCTAATGTAGACAAAGATTCAATGCTTCAAGAACTTATAAAAAATGATGAAATAACTTGCATTACAAAATTAGTTGGTAAAGATGATTCACTTTTGTTTTCAAATCGAATATTTACAAATACCGAAATTGCATTGAATCAAACACAATTAAAGCAGAACCTTGCTAAATATGGATTTTCATATATTGAAAATACCCCAACAAATAAGTTAAGACACTACTTTGTATACAAAAGCAAACTCATGGATGAGCAAGCAATTGAACAATATAATTTGTTAATAGAAGCATTTAAATGGTATAATTTTAATCTGGAAGTTATACCGCAACAAATGACATTCATGAAGTAAATCATGTTTAGTGGATACACGAACCATGTTTAGAAAGATAGCATCTGTTAGTGTTCACGCAGTATAACTTTTTTGTGCTTTATAATAAGTATAAAATAATACCAGCAACTTTTCTTTTCGATTGATTTCATCTATCTTCGATTGGTGAATTCAATTGAAGTTTTTTCAAAGTCTGCCATTAGCGGAAACCCTAAAAATACCCACGAATAAAACAAACTCTACACATGGACAGGCGAAATTTCATAAAACAATCTACGATGCTCTCAATTGGCGGACTTTTAATTCCTTCAACATTTATTACTGCCTGCAGAAAAGAAACCTTACTTGAAGATATTAAATATGACGGGAAAGTTATTATTATTGGTTCGGGTGCAGCAGGGCTATATGCAGCATACATCTTAAAATCTAAAGGAATTGATTTTCAAATTTTAGAAGCAGCTGCAATATATGGTGGACGTCTCGGTAAACTCAATGGGTTTGCCAATTTCCCTATTGACACAGGTGCTCAATGGTTGCATGGAAAAAATAGTATCATGGGCGATTTAATTACGAAATCAAACACTAAAATTACCTTGGACGATGGTGAAACGAAATACTGGTTTAATGGCCAGTTAGTAAATTCCTTACCACAGGAAACAGCTATTTTTGAAGGCGAGAATTTGCCTGATATTTCATTTAAAGATTATGCTATCCAAAAAGGATTGGGTAATGAATACAAATACATAGTAGAAAATATTGCAGGCGACCAAGGTGCAGCCGCCTCACGACTTTCAGTTTATTACAACAATTTAGAAGAAGAAAATTGGAGTTCCGGAGAAGATGATTTTAAATTTCAAGAGACTTACTTCGACTTAATTGACACCCAAATTGCAAGTCAAGTAAAAGATAAAATTTCACTAAACACTATTGTTACTAAAATTGATTATACCCAATCCAAAATTCAAATAACAGACAGTAATAACAATACATATAACGCAGATAAGGTAATAATAACTGTTCCAATACCAATTCTAAAATCTGGAGACATTCAATTTGTCCCAGCATTACCAAATGAAAAAACCGCCGCATTGTCAAAAATAGGTATGGGTGCAGGAATGAAAGTGTTTTTGAAATTTAGCAATAAATTCTTCCACCAAAATATAATCGGCGGACCTATTTGTGCAGCTTATGCTGATGAAAGCATAGGTAAAGTCCAAAACGACAATGTATTGTTGGCTTTTATAATGGGCGAGCAAGCCGAATACTTAACTTCATTAGGGAGTGACACTGCTATTACAACGGCATTACTTCAAGAATTAGACACAATGTATAACGGACAAGCAACAGCCTCGTTTATTTCATCTCATGTTCAAAACTGGACAAATAATCCATTCGTTAAAGGTGCATACTCTTATAGCACCATTGGCATGGGGGATGCAAGAACAGTTGCATCGAAACCGATCAATAAAAAACTATATTTTGCTGGCGAAGCAATGAATACAAATGGTCACCATCAAACTGTTCACGGAGCAGTTGAAACTGGTTATAGAGAAGTCATAAATATTTTAAACGACATAACGAAATGAGATTAATATTATTTGGCCTCTTGTTTATGATATACAATCAAACTTTCGCTCAGGAGTTTAAAACCGATATTTCTTACAAATATATGTTTGCTAATAATTGGGATAAAGCTATTCAAACCTACAATTTTAGCCGACCTTTTCTTGAAGAAAAACAACCCTTACTTATACATGGGCTAAATACTTCAACTTCTTACATTTTTAAATCTTCTAAAGTTTTTAAACATGGAATAAATATTTCCTATTCCTTTTTTAAAAGTTCTGCTGAGAATCAAAACATCAACAACATCTTAAACCTACATTTTTTAAACCTAGGTTACATGATTCATTACGAAAACAATGTAAAAAAGAATGGACTTTACACTGACCTTATTTTTTCAACAGCATTAAGCGGACTTTACAGAAATGTAAATCAAAAACCTTTTGAATATGACGACACTAAAGCAAAAGCATTTGGTATTGGAGGCGACCTTAGTTTAAAAGTGGGTTATTATCTAAACATAAAACATAAAATATATTTATCGCCTTTCATACAATTAGGATATACGCCATATATGTATTCTCCCAACAGCGAAGCGATGTTGAATCAATCAAAAACCATTGTAGGTGAAAATTTTACAGGAATTATATCAACACAAATTGGACTAACTTTTCATTTTAAACAATAGAAAAAAAGAATAATGAAAACCAATACAGAACTTCAGATTCTTTCAACCAAAAGCATCGCGAAGCTCAGATAAAAAAATCGTCTTTACATTTAATAACTTATATACAATATAATTATTTCATTGAATATAAAAACGAATCGTAATTTATATATCATATCGTTTGGCTTTTCTATCTTAGTTTAATATTGAAAATAACTTTTCTTCTTTTTTGCATTCTAATTAATTCGTTTGGCGGAAAATAAACAACTAAGACTAAAAGAAATTCTAATACTCATGAATTATATAACTCTTTTACCAAACGATATAACGCTTCAAACATCAAGAAGTTCTACTTTGTGCTAATAAAATTATAATAAAGCAAAATGAAAGGGTTTAAAAGTAATATCGAAAAAGACACATTGGAAAATAACAATTTTCGTAAAGTACTTTACACAGGAAAGTATCTTCAACTTGTGCTGATGAGTTTAAAAGTGGGAGAAGATATTGGCGAAGAAACGCACCAAAATATTGACCAGTTTTTTAGATTTGAAAGCGGAAACGGAAAATGTATTATTGATGACACAGAATACGTTGTGACTGGTGGAGATGTTATAATAATTCCATCAGGCGCCAAACACAATGTCATAAACATCGATAGCAAAACTGAATTAAAAATGTACACTTTGTATGGTCCACCAAATCATAAACATGACACTCTAAGGACGACAAAAGAAGATGCCGAAAAAGTCGAAGAAGAATTTGACGGTAAGACAACAGAATAATTTATTCAATTTTTATTTTAGTCGATGTCTCACCTAAAAAATGTTATATCATTCTCGTTCATAAATTAAATATTCTTTCTATAATGCAACAAACTACATTGAAGTAATACGCTCCTCGATATGGTCCGATTTCACACTTTTTGGTATCAAAGCATTGGAATTGAAGCTTGGAAGAACTTACAATTGCAAAGCTTTTAATACATAAATTAAAGTATTTATTGATTTAAGCACTCTTGTGGTTTATACAACATTAAATAATTGTATAAAAACATTCATGCTGCATAATTAATAAAATTTCGTTTTACAAGGGGTCGTCGGAAACAAACTTTGGCTTAAAAAATCAGGTTAGGACAAAATCATAAAATTATAATATTAAATCATTCAAATCATTTGTATAATTGTGTAACAAATTTATTCGAAAAAAATTGACCTTTATTTATGAAAAAGATACTTATAATCAATGGCCATCCAGATAAAAGTAGTTTCTGTTTTGCATTAGCCGAACGTTACAAAAAAGGTGCAGACACAAACGGAACTGAATGTAAGTTGGTACATTTAATTGACTTAAAATTCAACCCCATTCTGACTCACGGTTACAGGCTTGTCTCAGAATTAGAACCTGACTTACAAAACATACAACAAGACATTTTACAAGCAGACCATCTAGTGTTCGTATACCCCAATTGGTGGTCTACTTTACCAGCCCTATTAAAAGGTTTTATTGACAGGGTTTTTTTACCCAATTTTGCTTTTAAATATCATAAGAACGACCCATTTTGGGATAAACTATTGACTGGTAAAACCGCCAGATTGATTGTAACCATGGATACACCTGCATGGTATTATTGGTTAATCAATAAAAGTGCTGGGCACAATGCCATGAAAATTGGTGTCCTGGAGTTTTGTGGTATAAAGCCAGTGAAAATATCTGTATTTGCCCCACTTAAATCTTCTGATGAGAAGAAACGAAACAAATGGCTCAACGAAGTGGAAACATTGGGTAAAAATCTACTTTGATTGTAGAGATAAACTTTGGTACTTACCCTTCGTTAGTTTTATTAACAACAAGTAAATAGTATGATAAGCGAATAGAATGAAATCTCTAATTACTCAAACACAATTTTAGTCGTCGTTTTGCCTGTCGATGGCATATCTTGCCCCATCATGTTCATTTTTGTATTGGTATTCAATTCTTCGTTGTATTGCTTTACAAGGCCAGTTTTTAATTCTACCACAAGACTTCCAGACGATAAATTATCTACTTCAATATTCATTTCACCTTGTTGTGATGAAACGACTTTAGTCCCTTTTGTTTTTTTCTTAAACGAAACTTCAGCCATATTCCCGTTTACTTTATCTACGAAATATATCGTTTGCGATTTTACACCATCCTTTGTTTGATCTTTTTTCCAACCTGTTCCTTCTTTGGCATCAGCCGGAACAATCAAAAATGCATTTTCAATATTCATAGATTGCTGATCCATCATGCGCATCATACCTCTACCCTTTCCTTTGCCTTTTGTTTTATCTTCTGCCTCTTCCACCAATTTACCATCAAGAGTTACTTCAATGGTATCCGCAACGCCCAATTTACCTTTTAGCTGCTCGGCCATCATACCAGTTTGTTTCGCAGGGTCTTCGCTATCATAAACCATCTTTTGACCAAAACCATCAAAGTCAATTTTGATTTTTTGTAAGGTCGAAGTCAGCTTATAATTTGTTGCTGAAACATTGATCACTTCATACACATTCTGTGAAGTTGTTGTTGTTTTCATATCCATAGATTCCTCACCACGCTTTTGCTGATTGAATATAGAATCGTTTGATTTAAAAACTATTTTTTGACCAACATTTAATTGGAGTTTATCTGCATTTTGAGCAAATAATGTGGATGCACAAAATAAACATCCTACTGTCATTACGAATTTATTCATTGTTATTATTTTTGTGTTTGTTTAAGAAATAAAAATTCGAGAAGCCATGAGCATCGCCTCCTCTAAAGCTACTTTATTTAATTGTAAATCAATTTGTTGTTGTTCAAAATACGCAATGACTTGTTCTGTGGCCAAGTTGCCCACTAAATCATTTTGCGCCATAGGACAACCACCGATACCATTCAATGCACTATCAAATCGAACACACTGATTGGTATAAGCAGCATTTATTTTTTCAAGAGCGGCTTCTTTGGTCGAATGAAAATGAGCGCCAAATTCAATAGCAGGAAACGCTTGTATCAAGTGCGAAAAAATAGTCGAAATATTATCAGGATTTGAAACCCCAACCGTATCGGACATGGAAAAAATCGAAACCCCTAATTGTGATATTTTATTGACCCATTCGATGGCTATATCGCTGTTATAAGCATCGCCGTAAGGATTTCCAAAACCCATAGAAATGTAGACAACCAATTCTTTGTTTTTGGCAATACACATGTTCTGTATGTCTTCGACTGTTTTCAAGGATTCTAAAATAGTACTGTTGGTATTTTTAAGCTGAAAGGTTTCAGAAATTGAAAACGGAAAACCCAAATAATGTATTTCATCATAGTGGACAGCATCTTGAGCGCCTCTTGCATTGGCTATGATAGCCAATAGTTTTGAATCGCTCATGTTGAGTTTGGATAACACTTGCGGTGTATCGGCCATTTGCGGTATGGCTTTTGGAGAAACAAATGAACCAAAATCGATGGTATCAAAACCTACTTCTAATAATTTATTGATGTATTCAATTTTGGTTTCAGTAGGGATGAAATGTGGCCAACCTTGCATTGCATCGCGGGGGCATTCTACCAATTTAATTTTCATAGTACAAATTTCGGTTTTCTATGAAATAAAACCTAATAGTATTTATCATTTTACAATTAAAACTGGAATATCTAACTGATGTCGAACACTATCAATGGTTTGTCCATATATAAAATCAAAGACACCTTTGTGTCCATGTGCACCAAGAATCAATAGATCAGCTTGTTCCTCTTTGCATATTCTCGTTATTTCTTTTGTTCGACTGCGATACCCCATCTTTGCTTCAACGGAATGCCCCATTGATTCTAATTGCAGTTTGTATACATTTAATTGCTCTTCATCGTTGACAGATTCCGCATCAGCAGCATAATGACCCAATATTTTTGCACCTGCGCTTTCAACCACATGGATTAATAGAAATGTTGTCTCTGGTGCAGCTTGTTTCAATCCATATGAAATAACCTTTTCATCTGTTTCACTAAAATCAACTGCCATGGCTATTTTTTTATAATCCTGAATCGTCAATGTATTTAATTTTTCAATGACGGTATGAATATTCACTTGATTATCGCCAACCTTTTGGGCCAACAAAGGATAAAAAATAGTGAGTAGCAACAACACAAAAAACAATACCACTCCAAGAATAACTAGTCCTGTAGCCCAATTATTTTGGCTTTCCCCAACAAATTCAAATGCTTTCTCCAAGACCATTTTGATATTAAGATAAAGTATAATTGAAGTCACTAAAACAGAGAGCGCAATTAACCAAGGTTTAATGGTAAAGTTTTTCATCATTCGTTTGTTACTCACTGAATATATCAATGGGATGATAGCAAATGACAATTGAATACTCAAAATAACTTGACTTAAGATTAAAAGATCCGTCATTTTATCTTCGCCCGCTATCCAAATGGTTAGCAATGCGGGTATTACAGCCACAGAACGCGTAAGAATGCGTCTCAACCAAGGGTTGAATCGAATGTGCAAATAGCCTTCCATTACGATTTGTCCTGCCAAAGTACCAGTGACTGTGCTACTTTGCCCAGCAGCAATCAATGCTATTGCAAACAACATTGGAGCAAAACGATTTCCGACCAAAGGAGCTAACAATTCGTGCGCATTTTCTATGCTGTTGATTGTATTAAGACCATTGTTGTAAAATACAGTTCCGGCTAAAATTAAAATAGCAGCGTTAACAAATAGAGCCAAATTCAATGCAATCGCACTATCAATGAAATTATATTTAATGGCCTTACGTTTCGACTCATCGTCATCTCCTATTTTGCGCGTTTGTACCAAGGCCGAATGGAGATATAAATTGTGCGGCATAACCGTGGCACCAATTATTCCTATGGCTATATACAATGCATGGCTATCAGGGAGTGCTGGTTTTAAACCTTTAGCAATTTCTACAATATCGGGCTTTACAAAATAAAGTTCGATACCAAACGAAACAAAAATAATGGCTATCAATGCTATTATGAAGGCTTCCATTTTGCGCATACCTAATTTCTGTAAATACAACAATAAAAATGTATCTAAGATTGTGATACCAACGCCCCAAATTAAAGGTAAACCAAACAATAAATTTAAACCAATAGCCATACCAATAACTTCGGCTAGATCTGTAGCAGCAATCGCTATTTCAGCTAAAATGTACAAACAGAAATTGATAACTGGCGGATAGGTTTCTCGATTGACCTGGGCCAAATCGCGTTTGTAAACGATACCCAAACGGGCACTTAACGATTGTAAAATAATAGCCATGATATTACTCATCACCAATACCCAAAGCAACTGATATCCATATCGACTACCACCTTCTATGTCTGTAGCCCAGTTACCAGGATCCATATAACCGACTGACACTAAATAAGCTGGACCCAAAAAAGCCATGATTTTTTTCCAAATCGTGTGCTTGTTCATCGTTTCAACCGAAGCATTTACTTCTTCTAAACTTTCTTGATGTTTTGAGTTGAATTTCATAGTACAAAAATAAAAGTTTGACTAATCTAACTTTGTGCAAATATACAATCAATACTTGAAATTTTCCAATAACAAAAAAGGAACCAATCGAGATTGGTTCCTTTTTAAATTTATAAATATTTATTAGTACGCTTATCTAATTAAGATCACATCTCCTTTTCGAATAATACGTTTCCCATTTGCAAATTCGATTTCTGCATAATAGAAGTATGTACCTGAATCTTGTTTAACACCTTTATAAGTACCGTCCCATGATTCATTATCATGTTGAGTAATAAATAGTTGTTGCCCCCATCTGTTTATAATACTAAATGAAGAATGCAACACACAGTTTCCTTTTACAAAGAATTTATCATTCAAGCCATCGCCATTCGGTGAAAATGCATTAGGTATAAAGAAATCTTCGCAATATGTAACACTAATATCAACACATGCTGTGTCTTTACAATCATGCTCATCTGTTACTTCGACACAATATTCCATATCAACCATTGGGAATGCATATGGATTGTAAACATAATTTGAGCTCAAATAAGTAGGAGAAGTCCAATGGTAATATTTACCACCCGTCGCGTTTAATTGAATGGTGTCGCCATATTTAACTGTTGCAGTAACAGGAGTAGCTGTAGCAACAGGATTTGGATAAACACCAACTGTTGCGTTTGAAGATCCGGTGCAAGTTTTAGAATCAGTGACTATCACAGTATAATTTCCGACACCAATATTTGTTGCATTAGCGCCATTTTGTCCATTGCTCCAGTTGTATGTAAAAGGTGCTGTTCCGCTTATAACTTCAGAGGTAATACTACCAGAATTGTTATCGCAACCAGTTAAATAAGGTGTCAATATAACACTTGGTAAAGGGTTGACTTCAACGGATATTTCTGCAGTGCCTGTGCAAACACCTTGAGTTACCACTAAGGAATAATTTGTTGTTGTTAATGGTGAAACAGTTATTGATTGAGTGGCATCGCCAGTATTCCAATTGTAGGTTTGAGCAACAGGGTTCGCAGTTAAAGTTGTACTTTCACCAATACAAATTTCTCGATCACCAACAATTGTGGGTGGAGCTAAATAATCCACTTGTACAGTATGCGTCACTGTATCACTACCTACTGCATTACTTACAATCAACTGAACTACATGTGTACCAGGCGTATTAAAACAAACTGTTCCAGGATTTTGCAGAATAGATAAGCTAGGAGTACCAGTAGGAAAAGTCCATGTCCAAGCAGTAGGAGAATTAATACTTAAATCTGTAAACGTAATACATGTACCAGCACAAATCGTATCATCACTCATCGAAAATTCAGCTACAGGTAATGGATTTGAAGAAATTGATGGAACAACACTAGGACAAGTAGCAACATCACTTGCTGAAGTTTGCCCTACAGGTGCTAAAACAACTGCACCACTAATAATTGGGCCTGAATACAAACTTGGAGAACTATTAAAAACTGCAAAAACTGTATTACCTATCATTGCAAATCCACCACCTGCTGTTTGAATAGGATGACCTGTAACAACAAAGCTATCTAATGGCAAACCTGCAGGGCTATATTTAATAATTTTGCCTGGTTGTGTACTTGTCATCAAATGATAAAAGTTATCTTGAGCATCAGTTACTAAGTCATAAGGTCCTGAGCCTGGATATGTGGTCATCAAATAAGTTGCGGGTCCAGTTCCGTCATATTTATTAATTTCACCCGTACCCCCATTTTTACTATAAATAAAATTCATTCCTCCACCGGGGTTTACGGTTGACACAGTGTGTCCGGTAGACTGCCAAGTAGCACCATTCCACCAAGCATAACTTCCACTCACGTTGCTGTAAAATGCAGGATTGGGCGTACCGCCATTTAAATTCATACTGATGGTCAAACCTCCCCCACCTGCAGAACCTAGGTACAAAAATGGATTCGTTCCAGAAAGTACTTGGGCTGGATCATATGCATATATTCCACCCCCTTGTTGTAAAAAAACATAGGTAGAATCTATACTAGCACAGTTTGGAATCTGTGCATGTAAACGTAATGAAAGCAGTGTGACTGCTAAAAAGAATGATAAAAAAAAGACTATTTTTTTCATATTTGGAAGAATTGATGAGCTAAGGTAGTTAAATTTTAGTTTAAAAATGCAATAAAGTGGGGTTGTTAACAAACATTGAATCCACAAATTTAGAACATCTTCACTTGATAGACGTCAATAAGATGACAATGGTTGAGTAATTTTGGTTTCAAACTATAAAAAAGTTGTAACAAAACCCTACTTTTGCCCAGCAATGCAAATACAAGTATTAAAATCAAAGATCCATAGAGTTCGTGTAACACAAGCTGATTTAAATTATATTGGAAGTGTTACGATAGATGCAAATCTTATGGAAGCTGTCGGAATAATCGAAAACGAAAAAGTTCAAATCGTCAATGTAAATAACGGCGAACGACTCGAAACCTACGTTATTAAAGGTAAAAGAGGAAGTGGCACTATTTGCCTAAATGGCCCAGCGGCTCGAAAAGTCGAACTAGGTGATATCGTAATAATTATTTCTTACGCACTAATGGACTTCGAAGATGCAAAAAAATTTAAACCCACTATCATTTTTCCAAACGAAAAAAACAAGCTAGTTTAGCTTACTGCTTATGCCTAAAAAAATGTTTAGTTTTATTACGTATTTACTTACGCTTGGCTTAGGCATTTTTTTAATTTGGCTTTCTGTCAAAGATTTAAAGCCAGAAGACATCGAAAAGATGAAATATGCGGTTTCAAAAGCAAATTACTGGTTGCTAATCCCTATTTTGTTTATGGGATTTCTGAGTCATTGGAGCAGAGCAATTCGCTGGAAGCACTTAATGGAGCCTCTAGGTTTAAAACCATCCTCATCCAATACTTTTTTTGCAGTTATGATAGGCTATTTAGCAAATTTAGCCTTTCCAAGACTTGGCGAAGTTTTAAAATGCACCATATTGGCCAAATATGAAAAAGTTCCTGCAGATAAATTGATCGGTACAATCATTGCAGAACGTGCGTTTGATTTATTGTGTCTTTTAATTATATTTTTCATTACGTTTTTAGTTCAAATTGATTTTGCTTTTGAGTTATTAGCTGGACTATCAAAAAAAAATCATACCGAAACGATTAACAACAATTCGTTGATAACACTTGTCATCATTGTATCTCTTGTATTTCTTGTATTTATTTTTAGGCATAAAATAGCATCTTCATCTTTCTTTTTAAAAATACGCGAAATCGCAAAAAATATTTTAAGTGGAATCATGAGTTTCAAACGTATGTCCAACAAAAAAGGTTTTATACTTCATACATTTATAATTTGGGCCATGTATTTTGGCATGATCATGCTTGGATTTCAAAGCATATCCGAAACAAGCTCTCTGGGTGTAAATGCTAGCTTTTCAGTACTTTCATTTGGTAGCGTAGGCATGATTGTAACGCCAGGCGGCTTAGGTGCATATACGGGTTTAGTCGAAAAAATAGTTTCACTGTATGGTATAGAAAAAGCTATTTGTGTGGCTATCAGCTGGATCATTTGGCTAGTACCAACTATTATCATCATTATTGGTGGTGTTATTTCTCTTATACTTTTACCTTTTTACAACAAAAAAAAATATGCTGAATAAACTCGAAATCATTCAACAGAAAATATATACTATTGATAATTTAGTCCGATTAGCAAATCAATGGCATATGTTATCGAAAAAAATTGTTTTTACCAACGGATGTTTCGATATCATGCATCAGGGTCACAATTCGTATTTATTGCAAGCAGCAGAGTTTGGAAACAAAATGATTGTAGCTGTCAATACTGACCATTCAGTCAAAAAACTGAAAGGCGAAAAACGTCCTATTATTGACCAAAATTCTAGAGCATTTAATCTTGCTTGTCAAACCTATGTTGATGCAGTCATTTTATTTGATGATGACACTCCATTGGATTTAATCCTGAAATTAAAACCTGATGTTTTGGTCAAAGGGGGCGATTATACTTTTGAAACCATAGTTGGTGCAAATGAAGTAACACAATATGGTGGCGAGGTAAAAGTTATTCCATTTCTAGAAGGATATTCAAGCACGGCTGTAATCAATAAAATCTTATCCTAAGTCTTCGTTTTCACTCCAACGAAATGTATCAATTGGCAAGCCAAGTAGACCTATAATTCTATCCACAACTGTCGATGCAAGTTCTTCAAACGTTTGTGGTTTAGAGTAAAATGAAGGTGAAGCTGGACAAATAATGCCACCCGCCTCGGTAATGATTTTCATATTATTTAAATGAATTAAATTATAAGGTGTGTCGCGAGCAACACAAATTAATTTTCTTCGTTCCTTCAACATGACATCTGCAGCTCTTGTAATTAAATTATCGCTAACCCCATTGGCTATTCGACCTATAGTACCCATACTACATGGACATATAACCAATGCCTCATATCGACTACTTCCACTTGCAAAGGGAGCAAAATAATCATTGATGGTAAACATCTTAAAACCATATGTATTGAAATTTTCATTGTCCAATTCATATTTCCAAACATCGATTGCATTATCACTCATTACAAATGCTATATCTACATCATTTCGGGTAGCTAACTTTTTCATAAGCACATCAGCGTATATCGCACCAGAAGCACCTGTTATTCCTAAAGCTATTTTTTTCTTTTCCATAAATCTAAGTATTATTGCAAAACATACCGAACAAAATTAATTTTTATAAACACTGCAAAAGTACACATCAACTTACATTCCACAGATATGAAATTAAAATACACTATAACCCTACTGATTTGCTTTTTGGCAACTACACTTTTACATGCGCAACAACCTAACAAAAACACCCCTGCCAAATTGAAAGGCATACAATGGTTGAGTGTTGAAGAAGTTCAAGCACGCATGAAAACTGAACCACGTAAAGTATATGTGGATATATACACTGACTGGTGCGGCTGGTGCAAAGTCATGGATAAAAAAACATTTTCAAATCAGAAATTAATAGAATATATCAACAATAATTTTTACTGCATCCATTTCGATGCTGAGCGAAAAGATAGTGTGACATTTAATGGCAAATCTTATGGACGTATTCAAAGCACCAAAACCAATGAACTGGCTGCGGACTGGATGCGTAACAAATTGAGCTATCCTACAAGTATTTTTTTCGATGAAAACTTTGCAAATCCCCAACCTATCCCAGGTTATTTAGAAACACCAACGATGGAAATGATTCTTAAATACTTTGGTGAAAATAAACATAAATCAACGCCCTGGGAAAAATATAAAGCTGAATTCAAGGGCGAATGGAAATAATCAAGCAATAAAATAAACTATTTTAAGATATAAATTTTAATCCGTAAATTTAGTTAAGTAACTAACTATCAACGTTATCAATTTCAAAACACACGGTTTGAGATTACAATAAATTATTTTATTGAATTACCTTTGCACTCTTAAATCTTTAAACTATGAGTTTTATAACACAAGTACATGCAAGACAAATATTGGATTCTAGAGGCAACCCAACTGTAGAAGCTGAAGTATACACAGACCAAGGTGCAATGGGAAGAGCAGCTGTTCCATCAGGCGCAAGCACAGGAATACACGAAGCCGCTGAATTACGCGATAATGACAAAAAAATGTACGGTGGAAAAGGTGTACTTAAAGCTGTTAAAAATGTAAATACATTAATCAACAATGAACTTATAGGTCTTGACATCTTCGATCAACAATCAATTGATCAAGCTATGATAAACCTTGATAATACTGAAAATAAAAGTAAACTTGGTGCAAATGCTATACTTGCAGTCAGCCTAGCTGCTGCAAAGGCTGCATCAGAAGAATCTGGTTTGAGTTTATACCGTTACATAGGCGGTACTAATGCCAAAACATTGCCTGTGCCAATGATGAATATTTTGAATGGTGGTGCACATGCAGATAACAAAATAGATTTTCAAGAATTTATGGTGATGCCAGTTGGCGCCAAAAGCTTCAGTGAAGGATTACGTTGGGGAACTGAGATTTTTCATTCCCTTAAAAATGTATTGAAGAAAAAAGGATATTCTACCAATGTTGGTGATGAAGGTGGATTTGCGCCAAACATCCAAAGCAATGAAGAAGCTATAGAAACTGTATTAACTGCAATTCAAAGTGCTGGATACAAAACTGGCTCTCAAATCCTAGTTGCGATGGATGCCGCTAATTCTGAACTATGGGATGCAAAACAAAAATGTTATGTATTTAAAAAATCAGACGGCAAAAAAATGAAAAGCGAAGAGCTTGTAAAATTCTGGGAAAACTGGTGCAAACAATACCCTATTGCTTCTATCGAAGATGGGCTTGCTGAAGATGATTGGAAAGGATGGGAAATGTTGACGCAAGCTATTGGCAACAAGGTTCAATTAGTCGGTGATGACTTATTTGTAACCAACGTAAATAGACTAGAGCGAGGTATTAAAGAAAATATTGCGAATGCATTATTAGTGAAAGTAAATCAAATTGGATCATTGAGCGAAACAATTAATGCAGTGTCAATGGCTCAGTTTGCTGGTTACAATACGATTATGAGTCATAGAAGCGGTGAAACAGAAGATTCAACAATTGCAGACTTAGCGGTAGCTTTGAATTGTGGGCAAATCAAAACAGGCTCAGCATCACGTAGTGACCGTATGGCTAAATACAATCAATTGATACGAATCGAAGAAGAACTCGGAAGCAATGCCGTTTATCTAGGTAAAAAATTGCATTTTGGAAAATAAATTATTGAATCTCCGCTTCCTTACCACTACGTAAACTGGATGTGTAGTGGCAGTTGAACTTTGTACTTAAATTAAAAGTACAATGAATATTTTAAATTTTATGAATGAGTTTTCGAC
>Ga0247831_1003041_pt1 | contig 25565 bp, 29 predicted proteins | sample LaCruzMarch2015__9_FD_192406 | JGI IMG/M metagenome (GOLD analysis project Ga0247831, IMG submission 192406) | Freshwater microbial communities from meromictic Lake La Cruz, Castile-La Mancha, Spain - LaCruzMarch2015_1m | ecosystem: Environmental > Aquatic > Freshwater > Lake | place: Spain...
GAGATGAGAAAGATTCTAAAATTGATAAAAAAGAAAAAATAAAGGATATTTCACAAGAACCAACAACTGTTAAAGTTGGAAAAAAAAAGAAAGATGAAAAAGAGGGTAGAAAAGAAGATAAAATTAATAAAATATCTACCGGAAAATCTAGTACTGAGGAAATATCTAAAGATAAAAAAGTAAAAGAATATAAAAGTCCGTCATTTTTTGGGGATATGGACTCAAAAAAAATAAAAGACGGTATTTCAACAGTTTTATCAATAGCTGTTGGTATAATTGCCATAGGATTAGCTTTAAAAGTTGTTGGTAAAATTGATTTTGCATCTGTTATAGCACTTGCAATATCATTACCTCTTATTGCCATTGCTTTTGCAAAAATTGCTTCAATTTTTGCGGGTAATATTAGTGAAGATGAGAATGGGAAAAAAGTTAAGATTGATAAATTTAATATTAAAGACTTACCCGGAATACTATTAACAATGGTTGGATTTTCTACGGCCATAACAGCATCATCTTATATTTTAAGTAAAGTTAAACCTATTGGATTATTCCAGGCCACTACTGCCATATTAATTGCTGGAACATTTGCAGTAATTGCACCGAATCTTGGTAGAATAATGAGCGGATTTAATGGAATTAGTATTATGTCAATGGTAAAATCTATTGCATTTTTACCTCTAGTTTTATTAGGAATCTCAACTGCAATAATGTTGTCATCATATGTTTTAAGTAAAGTTAAACCAATTGGATTATTTCAGGCCACTACTGCCATATTAATTGCTGGATCGTTTGCGGTTATATCATATGGATTAAATAAATTAATTGGTGCTTTTAAAAACATAAACATGGTTGATGCTTTACTTGCCTCGGTTCTTATGCCAATAATTTTAGTATCTATTTCCATTGCGATAGTTAAATCATCCGAATATTTAAGTAAAATTAAACCAATTGGATTATTTCAAGCAATGAGTGCTATATTTATTGCGGCAACATTCACAGTTATATCTTATGGAATTGGTAAAATAATATCAGCATTTAAAGGAATTAACCCTCTAACAGCTATTGCATCTGCTGTTATAATGCCCATTTTATTTGTCGCATTATCATTTTCAATAATGACTTCTTCGGTATTTTTATCAAAAATTAAACCAATTGGATTATTTCAAGCATTAACATCAATATTTATTGCTGCGACATTTGTTGTTCTATCATATGCAGTTGCTAAAATATTACCAGCCTTTAGAAGAGTTAGTTATGAAGATGCCTTTAAAGCATCAATTATGATGCCTTTACTTTTTACTAGTATGTCCTTATCAATACTACTATCATCATATTCTTTATCAAAAGTTAAACCAATAGGACTTTTTCAGTTTTTAAGTTCAATTGGAGTTGTTCTATTATTCGTTGCTTTCTCATATGCAATGAAAGTAATAGTTGATGCTACTAAAAATATTAGTATAAGAGAAGTTATTTCATCTTTTGCCAAATTAACTATAATGTCTATGACAATATATTTAACTGGATATTTAATTAATAAAATGCCTAATATAAATTTAGGTAAAGTTATAAGTATGATAGCAATTACGGGTGGATTAGTTGCAATTTCCTATCTATTTAAAAGTATTATAAAATCTACTGAAAATATTTCAATTGGAGATGTTATAAAGTCATCTATTAAATTATCATTAGTAATTGGAACGATAGTTGCTGCAGGGTATTTAATTAATAAAATGCCTAATGTGAGTTTAGATAAAATTAGTCAATTTACTATTCTATCAATAGGTCTAGCGTTCGTTTCTGTTTTATTAATAGGAATTATAAAGGTATTAGACAGAATTGGATTATCTAGTATAGTAAAAGGAGGAATAGCTATTGTGGCACTAGCTGGTGTTATAATGATATCTTCTATATTATTATCAAAAGGTAGATATGATAAATATCCAAGTTTTAAATGGTCACTTTCAACTACATTATCATTAGGTATATTTGGATTGGCGGCCTTTTTACTAGGAACCCAAGCAATGAATCCTATGTTTTATGCTGGAATGGGTATAATTATTGCTCTATCAGCTGTTATAGTAGCAACATCATTCATTCTAGGTAAAGGTAAATATAATAAATATCCAACTCCTAGTTGGTCACTTGGTGTTGGTATGAGCTTAGCGGCTTTTGGATTAGGAGCGGTATTATTAGGAACACAAGTATTTAATCCATTTTTCTATGCAGGACTTGGTATGATACTAGTTGTTGCCACATCTGTTGTATCGACTTCATATATTTTAAATGCTGGTAAATATGATAAATATCCAAGTCTAACTTGGGTAGGTAATACAGTATTAGTTTTAGGATCATTTGGATTAGTTGCTGTTGGATTAGGTATAATATCACCTCTGTTATTAGTTGGATTACCAGCAATGATAGGGATTGCAGGAACTATCTATTTAATAGACAAAATGTTAAGTAGTGGTAACTATAAAAAATACCCAACTAAAGACTGGACAAATCCAACTATATCTTTAATTGGTAAATTTTCTGAAATTTCAATTTTATACGCATTAGGATTACCATTATTAATATTAGGTTCATTGGGAATATTAGCAATAACTGGAACTATATACTTAGTAGATAAAATATTAAAAAATGGAGACTTTAAAAAATTTCCATCAAATAAATGGATATCTGGTGTGACAAATACTATACAATCTGTCTCTAAATTATTACAAGATATTAGAAAAAATTTAGGTTTTGGTGATTTAATTTTAGGTGCTATAAAACTGTTAGGAACTGTTAGTATAATAAAGAAAATAGATGAGACTTTTAACAGAGGACAATTCAATAAATTTCCATCAAAAAAATGGAACGATGGTGTAAAATATACTATTCAAACCTTTATGCAATTAATTAAAGATAAAGGATTTTTAAGTGTAATTAAAGAAAAAATAGGAAGTGCACTTGGTGGAGGATTAGATGATATAGCTAAAATAATAGTTAAGGTTGACAATATCTTATCAAAAGGACAATTTAATAAGTTCCCATCAAGTGATTGGTCAAAAAATATAATATCATCATTAAGACTATTTAAATCATTGATGGGTGAATCTACTGTATCTGATAGTATTGGAAAAGGAATTAAAAATATATTTAGTGATGAAAAATCGACTAATAGTATATCTGGAATAGCTCAACAAATTACATCAGTATCGGTAATTTTATCTAAAGGTATTTATACTAAATACCCAAGTAGTATGTGGGGTAGTTCTATACAGTCAATATTTATTAAATTTATATCTCTAATATCAATGGCTTCAAAATCATCAGGATCAACTGCTTTAGTAATGGTTTCAAAATATATAGTTGCTATTGATAAAATATTAAGTAGTGGTGTTTATACTAAGTATCCTAGTGATAAATGGATTAATTCAGTATTCGGTGTTTTAGGAAAATTTTCTAAAATTTTAGAATCTACTAAATCGATTAATGGTTCTAATATTATTAATCTTTCTAAAACAATTCTAACAATAGATCAAACATTAAGTAAAGGTAAATATATTAAATATCCTAGTGATAAATGGATAAAAGGAGTATCAATAACTTTAGGTGAATTTAGAAAAATATTAAATGATTACGGTAAAGAATTTTTATCATTAAGTATAGGTAATAAAATGATCTCTAATATATCAGAATCGATAGTTAAGTTAGATGATGTTTTCAGCAAAGGTAAATATACTAAATATCCTAGTGATAAATGGACTAAAGGTACTATTTCATCACTTAATGAATTTAAAAAATTAATAACGGGAACATCATCTTCTATCTTATCATTAATAATTGGTAATAAATCTATAAATTCGATTATTACCAGTATATTATTAATTGATAAGAAATTGGCTAGTGGTGAATTTAAAAAGTATCCAGACAAAAAATGGTTAAATGGATCATTTACCGCTATTAAAGATTATTCAAAATTAATTTCCAATTTAAAATTAGATATTTTATCAAATTTTAAAGTAAATTCAATAATAAATTCAATATTATCAATTGATAAGAAATTATCTGTCGGAGGATTTAAAAGATATCCGGATAAAAAATGGTTAAATGGATCGTTTACTGCTATTAAGGATTATTCAAAATTAATAAATTTTATATCCAGTAATAAAATATCAGATATTATTTTATCTAATTTAAAAATAAATGAAATAGTAAATTCAATATTATCAATTGATAAGAAATTATCACTTGGTGAATTTAAAAAATATCCAAACCAATCTTGGATTAATAAAATATCCAGTTCAATTTTACAATTTGGCAAATTATCAATTAATATTGATAAAAATTTTGGATCAATTTCTTTAATGTTCGGATTATCTAAAATTAAGAAAATTGTTGATACTATAAAAGAGATATCTCTTTCAATATCTAATGGAAATTATACTAAGTTCCCAAGTTCTCAATGGTCACTTGGTGTTCCTGCTGCTATTAAAGGATTTATGAGCTTTAATTTTGGACTATTATCTGGAATATCATTATTTAAATCTGATAAAGATGATAAAAACGAATTATGTAAAATAGTTGATTTAATGTTATTTGTTGATAAAAAATTTCAATCTGGAAATTGGCAAAAATTCCCATCTGTTCAATGGGTAAATGGTACAATATTATCTTTACAAAAATTTAGAAGTATAATATCATTATTATCATTTAGTTCTTTAGGTGATAAAGTATTATCATCATTTGGTATTAAAAATCCATTAATCACAGCAGTTTCAAACATTGAAATGTTGGCTATATCTTTTGATAAGTTAGCTAGATCAGTAAAATCATTTACTGATTCTATTAAAAATATAGATGGTGATAAATTATCTGCTATAAGAAGCTTATCTACTAACGTTATAATGATGTCACTTATGGATCCTGCTCAATTTGATGCAATGATGGATAAATTAGAACAAAGATCTGGTATATTTGCTGATTTAGTTAAAGATTTTGAATCGAAAAAATCCGAAGTAAATAAAAATAATGGAAATATCGGAGTTTCTTATAAAACATCATCTAAAACAAATACACCTGGAGTTAAAACAGAATCTCAAATTTTATCTGAAAAATTAGATATTATGAACTCGTTTCTAGCCGATATAACATCGGTAGTTGGATCAAGAGGAACACTTAAAAATTATCTTAATAGAATTAAAGATGATGTTTCTATTGGTGGTCAAAATACACTTAGTCAAAGATCTGATAAAAGAGTAAAAAATATAATTAAAAAAATTGGTATATCTGATAATGGAATAAATATTTATTTATTTACATATCATTTTGATCCATCAACGATATATCAAGGTATTATAGCTCAAGAACTAATTGGTTCTAACTATGAAAAAGCTTTACATGTTGATAAATCTGGACTTTATTCAGTTGATTATTCTATGATAGATGTTGATTTCAAAAAAACAAATTTATAATTTTTAATATAAATGATATGGAATTTTTAAAAAAAATTAGACTATTTTCGGATTATAAAAATATTTTAAAAAAGAATAGAGTATCACTTGAATCACAATTCAATATAAGAATAGATAGAGCTTCTCGTATTTATACAGTATTAAATGTACCAGATAATTTATACGGTGAACCATATAATATTCGTAAAAGTGATATTGATACGATTTCTGAAACTTATATAAAGGAATATATTCAAAAATTATCAGAATATTTAAATTCAATAGGATTAAATGAATTATATGATTTTTATGAACCTATTAAAAAAGTTGATAAATATTCATATTTAATAATATTAGGATTTAAGCCATTAGATTCTGTTAGATATAATAACTTAATCTGGTTAAAATTGGTTCCAATTATTTCTATAATATCACTATTATCATTATTATTTTATATTATTTTTATTTAAACAAAAAGGAAAAATCTTTTTATAAATAAAAACTATAAATAGTATGAGTAAATTTTATGAACTGTCACAAGATTCAGTTGACACTTTTTTCAAAGTTTTTAATAAAAAAACTTTCCCATTGTCTATTAAATTCCAATTTGTTGGATGTGAGAAACAAAAAAATCTAATAAAAATTTCTAAATTACCTGATCAATATTCATTTCTTTTAGATAAGGAATTATTAATTCAGATTAATGATGATTTAATGTCTGTATTCGATGAAGAATCAATAACAATATTAATTGAACAAGAGATTGATAAAGTAGTTATTGATAGTCAATCAGGTAAAATTAAAATGATTAAACCAGATTTATCAACTTTCTCAGCACTTATAAATAAATATGGAGTTGATAAAGTAGCTAGAGCTAATCAAGTCGAAGACTTGTATCAACAACAAACTAGCGATAGTGATAAAAACGAATTTATCGCATAAAATAAAAAATAATTATTATGACACAGAAATTAGAAGTTAATACGGTAAAACCTGAGGTATCATTCTCTCACTCTGATGAGAACTATAGAATTATAGAACTTGAAGATGAAATAAAATTAGATAATAGCATTAATAGTCTAAGAAATTATATGTCTACTACAAATGGTTTTGGAAAAACAGATGAACAAAGAGATGCAGATTATGCACATGCACAATCTATTTGGAAAAATTTTCAAACAGATTTAAGAGAAACTAAATTAAATTTCTATCTTGATAGAAATCAATATAAATTACTAACTGATATTTTATTAAAAAAATTAGAATATGATGTAAATACTGTTTTTATAGCTATTGAACTTACTGATTTATTAGGAAGTATGAATGGTACAAAATTTAATGATAAGGAAATTAAATTTTTCAAATCAAATCCTACTGAAATAACATATATTTATCATTTAATACAAAATTTTAAAGTTAAAGGGTTAACTAACGAAGCATACACTTTTTCAAAAATATTAAGAAGAATTGGAGATATCTCTAAAATAATTAGTTATTATGATGCTAATGCTAAAAATCTAACTAATGAAATTGCAAATTGGGCTTTATCACTTGATGCTATCGAACCTTTAATCTCTGAATTACCTAAAATTGAAAATACGGAAGAAGTATAATTTAAAACCCACTTAGAGTGGGTTTTTTATTTATCCAAATATTGATATACATATTTTCTAAATCTATTTTGAACCTCAGGTTCCATCTTACTATAAACATCTTGAATCCAGGAAGATTTACTACCAGTTTTTAATAAATATAATATTCTATCATCACTAAATCCTCTTTTACGACATTGAGTAATAAAAGAATCAGCATAAGCCATAATTTCATCTGTAGAACTAAAATATTTTTTCATCTTCATTGGCGAATTTTCTAAATTACGAATTTGAATATTAGGTCTTTTTTCAGATTGTTGTTTGTGTATAGATTCGTGTCTTAATATTTCTTCTAATAAGTCTAATAAACCATTTTTAATAGGACCCAAATCAGAATTTAATGTTTCTATAAATTTATCTTCAACAACACAAACATACATTTTATTAGTATGAATATTATGAGCTGCAAATCTTAATCCTGGCATAATATGTGGCATATTTACTGGTACTAATTCAATTTCTTTATCTGTTTGTAATTTAGATTTGAAGTAGTCAATATCTATAAATTCAACATCTAAATCACTAAACATATCTTTTAACTCATCCATTGTAATACTACTCATACTTTTGATATTACTGATTATTTCACTAAAGTCGTATGGTTCTATTACTGACTCATTAAATGATTTAAAGTTTAAAATATGGTTAAAATTAGATAATTCTTTTACAGATATATTTTTATTTTTTGCTGGCATTTTAGGAATTATTTTTTAATATATATTAAATATGAAGTATATTTTTAATTTCATTTCATTTAATGAAGAGGTAAATCCTAAAGACATTTTTTTTATTCAATCTAATTTTGATGAATATTTTACAATATCATTTGAATTTGAATTAGAAACAGATGACTCCGATAATTATCAATATGATTTTGAAGAAATTGATGATGATTTATTAGATGATGTTTTTAAAGATGTCAAGAAAGAATTAAAATTATCAAAAAGAAAAGATACTATCTTTTTAAAAAATTTATTAAATTCTATTTTAGATCTAGTTGATACAGATGAATTAGATTATAAATTATTCAATTATACATTTGATTCATTGATTACATCTGATGAGAATCAAAATAAAATAGTAGAACATACTAAATTAATATTACTAAGTCAAATAATATCTAATGATTTTGAATATTTAACTAGTATGTCTAAAGTTCATTTAAAATCATTTTTAGATAAATGGGGTGATGATATTGATTTTATAAGTGATGCCAGCTTAGATAGAGGTATAGAAATAAAACCAAAAACTTACATAATAGGTATTTCAAAAGGAATAGAAATGATAGAAGATTTTTATTCTACTATTTCTAATCAATCGTATTGGAAGTTTGCTCCCACTACAGGTTTACATATAAATATAGGAACAACAAATAATAACATAGAGTGGAATCCATTAAAAGGCTTACTTATTATGGATGATTTTAGTTTTGATAAAAGTAGAGTTCCTTTAGTTTTTAAAGATATGACATGGAGACAAAATAACAAATTTTGTGGATCACTTTTAGAATCTATTTATAAAATGAGCTCTAAAGAAAAATTAATATTAAAAAGTAAATTTAATATTAATGATATTAAAAAGACAGAAAATGATATTAATTCATTTCTAACAAATAAAGTTAAAATTGATGGATTAAAAAACTTTGGTTTTAATATAATTAGAATTGAACAAAATTATGTTGAATTTAGATATGTAGGTGGTGATATTTTAAAAGAAACCTTAATTGATAAATTAAAATATTTTAGCTTTCTAGTATTTTGTATGACCAATAAAGAATATAAACGTAAAGAATATTTAAAAAAACTATATAAATTTATAAATTCTCTGTAAATTTATTTTATAGGACAGCTTGTTGCGGTATATATAAACCTCCAATCTCTATTAATATTGACACCAATTGATATAGCACTAGTGTATATATCTTCTAAACACTCACTATCAGCACCACCTACTATAGTTACATTTTTACCCTTTAACTCTAAAAGTAAATCATATAATTTTTTACTAATGTGAAACCAAACATGATTATTCCCAACATATATTATAACTGTACCTTCTTTTGTTGGAAACATATTACCTTTTTTAAGTTTTTCATTTTTCTCAAGGCTTTTTATTTCAGTATAAGTTTCTTTCGATAAAATTTTCTTATAAAAATCAGCATTAACATTATAATTATATCTTTTTTCTATAACATCTTTTTGGTTTGGAAATTTATAGAAATTATCATGAATCGGGACTTCTGGATCTTCATCATAAAGAAAATCTTTATCAACATTTCCTAAAAAATGATTATCCCAAACTTGGTAAACATCAGTAAAACTATTACAATATTTTGTTAATTTATTTATATACATTTCCGTAAAAAATGATCGAAATGACTTTTGAACATCTACAATTATTAAAATTTTTTGATTATTATACTGTTCAAATGTATTAACTATTCTCATAAATATGATACTTTTACATATATATAAAAAAACTCATCAAGTTTTTTGATGAGTTTTTTATTTTATAAATTATTATTTAGAGTGGTAACTCTTCCGATCCCTCATCATCATTCTCATCATCCTCTTCATCACCAACTTCCTCAAAGTCACCTTGAGCTTGACCCTGAGCTTGTGGTTGAGCTTGTGGTTGAGCTTGTGGTTGAGCTTGTACTGGTTGAGCTTGTGATTGTACATCAGTTTGAACCTGAACTTGTGGTTGAGCTTGTGTTTGAGCTTGTGGTTGTCCCTGCGGCATTGTTTGGGCTTGTCCCTGACCTTGAGGGATTTGGGCTTGTCCTTGAGTTCCTCCTTGACCTTGTGGTATCGTTTGACCTTGCCCTTCTCCTTGAGCTTGTGCGTCACCCATAAGAGCACCACCCGGAATTTGATCAACGTTTAGGAAGTTGGTATTAATATATTTAACAATTTCTTCAGCGATATCCACATCTCCATAAAATTGACGTAAATTTTTACCTGTTGTATCTTTTACTTTTTTAACATAAGCATTAATTAGAGATTGTGGTATATCTAAAAATGCTCTTACTTTATAAATATCATTAACTTGAAGAACAGATTCTTTAATAATTTCTTCTCTTTTTCTGTTAATTGTATATTTTTCAAATTTTCTAAGATGCTTCATCCTGTTTTTATTAATTTTTTATAGTATATATATTAATGTTTAAAATCAACTTTTTATAATTAATATAGTAGTTACTATTCCTAGTATTATATTACCACCAATACTAATAAATTTTCTAAATTTTTGTCTAGAAATTTCTTTTTTAAGTGTTTTAACTTGTTGATCTTTAATAGATATTTGCTTATCACATAATTTTTTATCTAATTCATAATTTTTTATTTGAGTATTTAGATTTTTTACTAAATTATCTTTCTCTATTCCTTGATCAATTAAATCTCTACTTTTTATTTCTAATAAAGCCATTTTTTGATCTAATCCATTTATTACTTGTAAATAATATGCATCTAATTTATCACAATCTATTCTTAATTTTTTAAATAACAAGAGTAATTCTGAATCATTATCTAATGATTGAGCTTGTTCAATAGATATTATAACTCCTATTGTATCTCCATTTTCTATTAAATATCTTGGAAAAGATTGTGAACTAGCTAAAAAGCTAATTGCTATTAAAATTAAAGATAGTATTATTTTTTTCATATTATTTTGTTTTTTCTTTTATAGAATCTATAAGTTCTTGACCTGTTCTTTTAACTGGATTTTTAATAAGATTATCTATTTTGTTTTTAGTTTTATCAATTTCTTTTTTTTGATTATTAATATTTAACATTAAAGTCTTTATTTCACCATCTTTTTTAGATATTAGAATAGATATAGAATCTATTCTTGATTGATATTTTAAAATATTATCGATATATTTAACAGATTCTTGCCTAAGTTTTTCATTTTCTTTATATAGACTATCTCTAATTTTTTGTATATCTTTGCTTTCAGTTTCTAGTTTTTTTATTTCTTTTTTATAACCAGATGAGCTTATTAAATAGTTTATGAAAAAAAATATTGCAATGCCAGATATAATGATAAGTGCCCAGTCTTTTAACTTTAATTTTGATAAAAATAATTTTTTCATATGATATTTTAATTTTTTTTGTATATTTGTACCTAATATATATTCAATAAAAATATCTTCATTTGTGAAAAAACTAGTATCTTTTGATTTTGATGGAACTTTATTCCACACACCCACTAAAGAATTGGGTGAAGTTATATTTAAAAATGTAACTGGCCTTGATTGGCCTTATGGTGGTTGGTGGGGTCGAAAAGAGTCCTTAGATTTAAGGATATTTTCTATTCCTATAAATAAATATGTTTATAACAGTTTTCTTAAACATAGAAATGATCCTGATACATATGTTTTTTTAGCAACAGGTAGATTATCTAGCAAAAAAGTTGATTTAAGTAAAAATGTAATGAGTGTTCTAGCTCAATATGATTTAACGACTGATAATAAAAATGGTTTTGATGAAATTCATTTGAATCCAGGAATGGACACATACATATTTAAAGTAAGATTATTTGAAGATTTAATAAGAAAACATAAACCGGATGAATTCATCATGTATGATGATCGACATGAGCATTTAATAAAATTTGCAGATTGGGCTAAAACTCAGAGATGTAAAATAACTATAATTGATGTTATAAACAAAAAAGAAAAAACACATAACTAATATATGGCAACTATAACAAAGGAAAAAACTTCTTCTAAAGTAGAAGAAATATTATCAAATCCCTTTAAACTGATACTTCACAATGATGATTACAATACCTTTGACTGGGTTATAACTTGTCTTATGAAAATTTGTGATCATGAATTCGAACAGGCAAGTCAGTGTGCTCATGTAATACATTTCAAAGGAAAGTGTGATGTTAAATATGGGGATCTTAAAACAATTTCATCAATGAAAGACAAATTATTAAGTGCTGGTCTTTCAGTAACTATTGAATCAAATTAAAACTTAACATATCTACTGAAATTTCTTGGAGTATCATTATATTCCTTTGAATTATAAATAAATTTCAATTTCTTTCCAGTACCATATGTAATTTTATTTGGATCTATTTCATTATATGGTGAAATATATTTAAGTAAATGTGGATGCGTACTGGAAAGACAATTTGTTGAATTAACCTTCTGTGAAGCACAAAATGGGCAAGATAACAATCGAATCTAATTAAATTTTCTTATTTAGTCCTATTATTTCTTTGATTTGAAGTAAATCTTCAATAGATAAATTATCAATTGAATGTTTTACTTCAAATCTTTTATCATTTAAATCATTTATTATTTCACGTATATCTTTTATAGATATCTCTTCGTTTAGAAGAATTGGTGGAATAATTTTGAAGTTATTAGAATCTTCTTTAAATTTAATCCACTCTTGCTCATAATTTGGAATCTCTTCAATAAATTCCTCTTTTTCTTCATCATTGAAATCATTTATAATAGAAACTAATCTCCAATCTAGTTTACTTTTATTTTTTCTAATGAAATCTATTGGTAGTTGATTAGCACTTATTAATTTCCATAGGTTAAATTTCTCAATAACCCATTCATATTTAGAAATATCATTTATTTTTTCTGAGGAACAAAGATATAAAATCATTCTTTCCCAATTTATATAATTCTCATAAAGTTTAGTAAATTTATCCGATAGACCAGCATAAGTATTCATATTTAAGTTATAAACATCTTCTAGCAAAAAATATTCAATTAGAATTGCTTCTTTTATAAATTCTTCTGAAAGTGTCATTGATTGAATTATAATATTTTTATTTAATCCATCAAATTCTTCTGTTTTTGGTCCCCATTTTAATAAAAAACTCTCAGGTACTTCATAACCTTGTAGAACTTTTAAAAGACCATATTCTGAAATCATATTTAATAAATCATTCTCAGTTATTTTTAAAATATCTTCTTCTACTACTTTCTCTTCTACTAATTGTATTTTTTTCATATTAATTATTATTTTTAAAAGGATTATTCCAATTATTGGATAAAACATCATTTTTATATCTATTTAAAAGTTTCTTTCTCCTTATATCTAAAACTTGTTTATAATCTATACCCTCTACATATTCTATTCCATTCAATATATCTCTTATATATAAGGTAATTTCAGAATCTGTTAAGGATTCAAAATATTCCTCAACCATTTGTCTAAAATCATTTTTTTGAAATATTGCACACATATCTACTATACTCATTACCGTATCATCATGTGATGAACCATCAGCAGCATATCTAACATTACCAGCAGCTGTTGTATGTTTTATAAAAGTTGTTATCTCCGAAATATTTATATCATTTGTTATAACAATTGATCTGTCCTCCATTTTGTCTTGATATTCTTTAACTAATAAATTTTTATTTTCACCAACTTTAAGTCCAATTTTTTCATCAATTGCATCAGATCGGTGTTTAAATCTAAAAAATACAGAAGATCCATAGTCATTTCTACCGTCAAACACATGAGGCATATGAGCTAATAATTCATTACCATATGTATTTATTTCTAAAACAATTTTAACATTATCTGGATTGAAATATTCAAATGTTATTAAATATAAAATCTCGGCTAATTGTTGAACAGATACTAGATTACTTCTAAACATACCAACTTGTTCTAATTTGAAGAAATCAACTATTGATTTATATTTATGTTTTTGACGTTCAATTATTTCTTTTGTTTTAACATCTAATTTAAAGATATTAATTATAGAATAATCTTGACCTAATCCTTCTGAAACATCAACAGATATTATTATCTTATAATCTTTTCTTTTAAGTGGTAAAAAAATATCATCATCTTGTATCCATTTCATTTCTTGATATGAAAATTTTAACTTTTCAAACTCATCAAGCTTTTCACATTCATATAATTTTTTATTTTTAGTTAAATCATCTATTAATGTTTCAGTTAATAAGCTTCTTGATGAATTTATAAATCTTAAATCATATTCTTGATTGAATGCTTCTTCACCGCCAATATCTTTAATAGTTTCTTTTTTCCAAGTTGTTATTTCTGAAAATTCTAAAAATCTTATTCCATTAAATGATTCAGATAAAATATCCTCTTCAGAGCAATTTATTGTGTTTAATGTTGTAATTATCCATTTTTTCAATTCGTCATTATATAATAGAGAATGTTCATTTTTTGGATACTTTTCAATTAAATATTGAAGTAGTTCATCCTTATTTATTTTATATTCTTCTACTTTTTTAGGATTTAATCTAATATAAGTAGAAAATCTCTTGGGAACTTGCCACCAATATACTCTTTTTGCAATATAAGATGATTTTTCACCCTCTGGTTTTTCAGCATCTGTTAATAACTTATGAAAAAGATTAAATCCATCTGGTGTTGATGTTATAATTATTTTTGAATTCTCAATATTAGATACTGTTGGAAATACAGATTTATAAAATTTATCAGCTATATTTCCTGGTAGATATGCAAACTCATCTAAGTATAAAAAATCAGCAGCCTGCCCAATAGATGCAGTTTTAGTTGTTGCAAATCCTTTTATTCTACTTTTATTTTCAAAAACCATAAATTTTTGATTCCAGTTTATAATTCCTTGTTGTAAAAAGAAAGGTAGTTTTTGATATATCTCTCTTATTTTATCTAATACTTCAATTGCTGTATCTAATTTATTTGCTGTTACTAATACATTTTTATTATTATTGAATAGTACATAATGTAACATCATTATTGATGAGCAGATTGTATTGTGTGATAATATACCATTTGTATATAATCTATGGTTTGGATGATATACTGTTGCATCAAACATACATGATTTAAAATTATTATCTAATTTCAAAGTCCTAACTTCTTCTAAACCAGATTCTGTCCATATTAAATCTCCAATTTTTAAATTCTTAACAAAAACTTCATTGTAGCCTTTATCAAAAATTATATGATTATCTGCGCAAGATAAAATATAATTATCCGTTTTTAGAATATAATGTTTATAGGGTTGTGTTAAATGTATATCTGTTATTTTTTCATAACCAGTATCAGTTTTAACTTTAAACCCAGAAATATTAATAGAATTTAATATCTTTTTATTGATATCATCTTCATCTAATGATATATTTCTATACTCAATTACTTCTATTAATTGTATTAAACCCTTGATAATTACTATTAAGAAATTTGTAAAAAATTTAAACATTTTTCAATTGTTTTGTTTTCAATATAAAGTTTACCATTTTTAAAACAATCAACTCTTTATTATTTATATATTCTTTTTCACTTATATGTATTACTTTATAACCAGAACATAATATATTTTGGTCTCTTTTTCTCTCTCTTTCCCTATTCTCTGGATTGTCTCTATGATAATATGTCCCATCAAATTCTAAAATTAATTTCAAATCAGGTATAAAAAAATCAGGAAGTATATACGAATTATTTAACTTTAGCCTAAACTCATAATTTCTATTTGTATCATGTATTTGGTTATTATCATCTAACCTAGCAAAATAAACTTTATTATCAAAACCTAATTTAACCAACTCGTTATATGTTGATATAAACATCTCCTGACTTATAACACTATAATTAACTTTTTTATAATTACTAAGCCATTTCTCTTGTCTATCTAACCATCTACTATAACCAATTTCTTTACCAAGTTTCTCAATACACTTATCTAACGTGAATGTTCTTTGTCTCTCTTTCAATAGACTTTTAGATTCTTCAATTGAATATCCTTTATTGATATAATATTCCAACGTAGTAGGATGAACTCTCTCTTTAATAGCTTCTTTAGCGAATTCACTTATATACTCCTCAACATTATCTACATCCTTATACTTTATAAATTCTTTTGAAAATGGACTTCTTGATTTCCTCTCTAATTCAGTTGTTTTAGATTTATGGTTAGGATTTTTCTCACCCTTTACTTTCTCAGAAAACATTTTTTTATATTTTTCTTGCTTCATATGTTTTCCAGAGTTTTTAGTAGTATTTTTAATATCAGATAGAGCCATTATAGGTGCACCAGGAAATAATTTCTTATAATCATCAGTGGTCATATTGTTATGTTTATATTTTAAGTGTTTACCATATATTCTCTTACATTGTTCACCACATATTCTACATGTAACCGTTTCTATATTATCATCTATTTTCATAAAAAATATTTTTTATTTATATATTAAAAAATCACGGCTTCTTATCAAATTGGTAAGCGGTTTCTAACTTATATAAATAATCATATAATTTAATCTTTAACTTTTCTAAAAAGGTTAACTTTCTTTCTTTAGAAATCATTAAATAATAAAGCTTTCCAAATCTAATATCATATTGTATTCCATCTCGCTCTATTGAAATTATGGTATTAAAAGAAAAACATTTTCCGACCTGCCTACTCGCCATTAATATATTAAATCTATTATTAAAAAAATTATCTAGTATTTCGTTTTGATAGTCCCTAAGTGGAATTATAATTGGTTGTCCTTCTTCTCCTTTGATATAACAATATGTTCTTGCGAAATAGTGAATATCTAAAGCACATTTTATATATTCTTCCTGTTCATCATTTGACATTTTAAATGTTAATCCTGATGTTTTTAACCCTACTACTTTTTCAAAAAATGGATTTTCTAGTCTAGTTAAAACAAAACCATTATTTATTTTTTCGGTAGCTTCTTCTACCATTTTTGTTGTCCAAATTATCTGCCTTGACATATTTTAAAAATTTTTAAAATTTACTCACAAAGAGTTATTTTTAGTATATATAGTAATACTATGGGTACAATGTCAAAAATTGAAAAAGAACATAATAGAATCAATGATGAATTCGATATGATTCAAGAAGAAAATAGAGACTTTGATATAGCTAGTCATCTGGCTACTATTGATGATCTTCCAGATTTAGGTCAAATTGAACTTTATGATTATGACTCAGATTTAACTGTTGTTGCACAAAAAGGAATGGATGTAATTGAATCTCTAGTTGATTTATATTTAAGTGAATTTGGTGACTTAAAAAGTCATCCTTATATTAAAAATAAAGTTCGTGAAGATGCAATGGTTTATGCTGAAACTTTATTTTTATCTAAAATGACTAGGAAAAACTTCTTAACTCAAATGAGACAAGTTGATAATGGTGATAATTCAGCTAGAATGCATGAAGTAATTAATCAAACAATAAGAGAGGTGAGAGAAAATTCTAAATTCTCTTCTTCACAAAGAACAGAATTAGAAGAGTATTATAAAAAATTTAGAGAAGATCTAAGTGAAGTATCAGCCGCAATGAAAATATCTATTAAAGAAGATGATGAAAATGGTAAAATCATTGATAATAAGAAATTAAATGATATGATAAGTGAGGCGATGAAAAAAAAGAAATCCTAACTTATTTATACTTAATAGTACCGCCTATATTATTGAGACTAGGTGTTGATAACTGATTAGGTTTACCAATTGTTTGTATACTAGTACTTGATATCTGTTCAGGATACTTTGTAAAATAATCTATTAATGTTTGTTTTTCTTCCTCTTCATTTTCATAATCCGTAAAACGAATTAATCTAAAAAGATTATCATTAACATATTCTTCAGCTTTCAATTTATTTTTCTGATTATATAATGACCAATCATCAATATTATCCATTATGATTTTTTATTTTCATTACTAATATGTCCGACCTCTTCATCTTTTTCTTCTAATGAATTAACGATTTTATCTGGAAAATATCTATTTAAATTTTGTGTAGTTTTATCATTATTATAATAATATAATTGATTACCCATTAATGTTATTTCCTGATTTGAAATCATATTAGATAATAAAGGTTCCGAACCAATTAAGTTTATTTCATCGGTAGTCAATGATATTGAAGTTGTATTTTCAGTTCCTTCACCTGGTGGATTTTGAGATTCATTTATAAATTCCAAATAAGATTTTATCATTTTTATTAGTAAGATTTTTTTATATATTAATTTTTATTAGTCATAATATTTCGTATATTTATCTTATGAAATTTGAACATCAAAACATATTCTTTACAAGTGATTTTCACATAGGACATCAAAACATAATTAAATTCGATGTAAGACCTTTTGATAATATTAAAGAAATGCATGAAACACTTATTAAAAACTGGAATTCAGTAGTTAAAGATGATGATATAGTATTTTACTTAGGAGATTTTTCATATAGAGATAAAGGAATAGCTAAATGGTTTAAAAGTCAATTGAAAGGTAAAATTTATTTCATCATGGGAAACCATGATAGAATAAGAGATATATCTAAAATAGGATTTGAAAAAATTTTTGGAGATGATACAACACTTGGTGGAGCAACTATATCGATAAAAGATGATGATGCTAATAGAGGTTATCAAGATATAGTATTATGTCACTATCCAATACTTTCTTGGAACAAATCACATCACGGTTCTTGGCATATACATGGTCATTGCCATCAATCAATTATGAAAAATCCAGAAATGGCTTGGTATTATAAAAGAAAAGTTATTGATGCTGGTGCAAATGGTTGGGGATATACTCCAATTTCATATTTAGAATTAAAAAAAGTTATGAATGAAAAAATTATATCAGCAGTTGATCATCACGAATAATGAAAGTATATTGTATTGACGATGAAGGTGTTCATTTATCAGTTAAATATGGTAAATGGTATGAAGTAGTTAAAGTACTAAAGAGTGCTAGTGACTACGATATAGAACATATAAATCTTGTATATTGGATAGTTAATGATTATGGTCAAAAAAGAGGAATTGAAAAATCAAAATTTTTAACAGTCGAAGAATTTAGAGAAAAAAAATTAAAAATATTAGGCATATGAACTCATTAAATAAATCATCCGAAATTTTACTAGCTGAAATGGTATCAGAAGATATTATAAGAAAAGAATTAAATGATGTAACCATTTATTTTGATTATCAGGAAACAGATTCTGAAACTGAATTATCAGTTATTACAATTTCTAAAAATCATGGAGAAAGGTTTCTTTTTCATAAAATAAAAGCAAATAGTAAAATATCTTGTCTAAGTAAAATGATTGATTATATAAAATCTGATTATAAGCTTAATTTTCAAAACTATGAAATAGTTTGGAAAAAAAGAGGAGAAGTAAAAGATATTGTATCTTGGTTTAATGGTAAATCTTTTCTAGATATAATTGATAAGTTTTATTTCATGAAAGATCCATCAGATATTATAATATATGAGGTTAGATTAAAGCCATTAGCGTGAAATAATAATTAGTTATATCATGATGTTACATGAATTATTGTAAAACTGAGATAAAATTATCCCCTTCATCCAGATTATTATCTCTTTTTTTACAATCTAATATAGACGAAATAATTTTTTTAACATTTTCAGTATTTAATATTTCATCTATTTTATTTTTGAATTTATCTTCATCCATAAAATCTTTAATATTAACCTTTAAATCTAAGTCAGACTTTCCTAAATCTAACTTTACAGTTTTATTAAATGTCTGATTTAAAACATAGTCTTTAATATTCTCTTTAATAGTATTAATTTCAGATTTGTTATAAATAACAACTTCTAAATCATTAAATTTAAAAATATGTTTTTCAGCAGATATAATGTCTATTTGACTTAAAGAAGCATCCCAATAATCAGCTAATATCTTTTCATGTTCAACAGTAGCTTTATCAATTCCTTTATAGAGACATTGTTTAATATCAAGTATTTTAAATTCATCTGATTCAAAAAATTTGAAATTTTCAAAAGTCATTACACCATCGGTATGCATGGCAACTCTATCTTCAACAACATCTAATACAACTCTATTAATATTACTTATATCTTTAAGACCTTTTCTTTCTAAAAAATTAACAAGTCTTGATTTATTTCCTAGTAGATAATTTTTAAGATTGGTTGGTTTTATTTTCCATTTATCAACATATTCATCAATATATTGATTTACGAGTTGATAATATTTATTTGCATCTTCTGTATTCTTAATCATATACTATATATTAAATATTTTTTCATTAATTTTAACTAAACAAAATCTTATTATTTGATATATAATAAAAATTATTGTTAATATGAAAAAAGCTATTCTAGCATTTGCAATTTTTTCAATTTTTATGTCTTCTTGTGGAGGTTCAGATTCTGAACAACTATCTACAACAGATTCAACAAGTGTTACTGTGGATTCAACATGTTCTGATTCAACAAAATGTGATACAACTTGTATTGTGAAGTAATTAAAATTTGAAAAAATAAAAAACCCAGATTGAATCTGGGTTTTTTATGCACTTAAAAATTTTAATATATAAGAAAAGTATTAATTAAATGAATCTATCTCAAGCTAAATCTTTTTATAATAAAAAACCTGTAGAATTTGTTATTAAAGAATCTTATAATGACTTAAAAGAAGATAAAGAATTCATTCCTAGATTTTCTTTGAAAAATATTAAAGATTTTCAAAATATTCCAATTAATGAACCTATAAAATATACTGATGAGATAGCTATTAAATGTATTAAATACGGTATGATATTTTTAATAAATTATAAGGGGGAGGAAGATAAACATTTTGCAGGACATGAGAGAGTTGTTCAAATTATGGTGCTTGGTAGATCATCTAAAGGAAAGACATTAATAAGAGGATGGCATTTAAATGGTTGGTCAGTTTCTAAAAATAGACATATTAATAAAATATGGAGACTATTTAGAACAGATAGAATACTTTCTATGACTTTTACTGGATCTTTTTATAGATTAGCACCAGTTGGTTATAATATGAATGATAAAGGAATGAGAGGTGGGATAATAGCTAAAGCAGATTTTAACGCAATTAGAAGAAACCAACAAAACTTAGTTCAACAAAATGTAATTCAAAATAGAGATGAAGTTACTTTAAGTCAAGATGAGAGAAAATTTGTTACTATCAGAGTTAAAATAACAGATTCTAAATTAGATTTAACTAAACCATTAGAAAATTCATATATTAATAATCTAAAAAATGTTGAAAATGTTAGAATATCTTTTTTGAAAAGTATTTATGGAAATATATATTTAGCTATATTAGGAGCTATGGGTGAACCAGGAAATACAGTTAAAGTTATTGATGATAAAGGTAAAAATTTAGGAGTTTATAAAGTATTAGATTCAACAACCGGTCAAGTATTAAAAAGTATTACTAAAGTAAAAGGTAATTCTCTTTATGATTTATACATTTTTGATAAGAAAATTTAATATATAATTTATGTTACAGTATATAAAACATATAAATGAGGAATTAAATCTTACTAAGATGTCAGATGAAGATTTTGATAAATTATTAATTAAAATAAATAATAATTTAGATCAGTATAAATATTCAATATTGGATAATATTCACTATAATCTTAAAACTAATAAAGTAGAATATAAAAATTTTAATAATATTAATATAGATCAAATAATTTCACAATTAAATTCAGACTTAGGAAGAGATATTGTAGAACAATTTAATATTGAATCTTTTTTAAGAAAAATTAACCAAATTTTAGATTTAAAAAAAAGAAATACTAGGAAAAAAATTAAAGAAGAATTTATAAATTATTACTCATCTTTAAAAAACAGATTTGAAGATGAATTACAAGATACTAAAGTAGAAGATTATTTTGATAAAATAGAAGGAGAACATTCTATAATAACTCGTAGAAAATATGAAGATGAAAAGTATGATATTCAAGTTGAGCTTATGAAACTACAAGAATGGGTTATACAAACAAATCAAAGAATTGCCATTGTATTTGAAGGAAGAGATTCAGCAGGTAAAGGTTCGACTATTAAAAGATTTATTGAATATTTAAACCCTAAACACTTTAGGGTGGTTGCTCTTGGTTTACCAACACAAGAAGAAAGTAATAATTGGTTTGATAGATATGAAAAACATTTACCAAATCCTGGAGAAATTGTTTTCTTTGATAGATCTTGGTATAATAGAGGAGTTGTTGAACCAGCAATGGGTTATTGTACTGAAGATCAATATGTCGATTTTATTGAAAAAACTGGAAATTGGGAAGAGTCATTAATAAGAAAAGGATTAATTTTAATTAAATTTTGGTTTTCTATAACAAAGGAGAAACAACAATTAAGATTCGAATTAAGAAAACAATCACCTCTTAAATATTGGAAATTTTCACCAAATGATGCTAAAGTTGTTGACAAATGGGATATAATTACTAAATATAAAAATCAGATGTTTAATAAAACATCTACAAGATTATCACCTTGGGTTATAATAAATTCTAATGATAAAAAAATAGGAAGATTAAATGCAATGAGATATGTTTTAGATAAAATAAACTATGATAACAAAGATGAAACAAAATGTCATTGGTATCCAGAAGTAGTAAATATTTTAAAATAAAAAACCCCACTCATTTGAGTGGGGTTTTTTTTATTTAACAACATTAAAGTTGAATATATGTAGTTCCAGGTATAAACTGTTTAGCAGTATGTTTAGGTAATAATGTTCTCCAAGTATTTCCGAATGTTTTTTCAAAATGTGGAGCATCTTTAAAAGATTTCCAATCACCTCCCCATTCCCATCCATGTTTCTTCAAAATATTTACAACTTCCATCCAATCAGCTTTACCATCTTTATCAAAATCTACATTAGTTTCCCAAGAAGCAGATTCAAAAGTACCATCTCCATTAGTATCTTTTAAAAGAACGATATCAAGTGCTAATCCATAATTATGGATAGATTGACCACCTTTTGCTTTTGTAACAACACCCAATCTTTTACCATTGGAATCAAATAATTTAGTTCTACCTTGTGCATAAAGAGCATCTTGCTCAGCAAATGTTCTTAATGTATATGCAAATCTACATATAGCTCTACCAGCTAAAGCTGGCACAATTTCATTTAAATAAATGTCTTTAACTTCTTTTCTTACAGCTGGATGTAATAATTCAATTCTATCCATTGTTGGTTTATCACTCATAATATTAATATTTTTTTAGTATATATCTAACTTTTTTTCTTACATATTATATAATAATTATGAACGTATATAATCCAGAAGAAATAGAGAGAATTAATAAATTAAAAGATACTAATGATAAGTTAGAAAGTTTTTTTACTGAAAAAAGGGAAAATTGGAAAAAACAAATAGAGCCACTTTTCGAAACAATTAAAATTGAAATAAATATTCAAAATTTTAAAAAAATTATAGAAACACAATCATTATGTTTAAGTTATCGTCAAATAATAACAGAAGAAATATCTGCATTTTTAGATAGAAGATCTAAACAAGATGTTAAATTGAAAAGAATTAAACAAGATAAATTTATTTGGTATGCAACTTCTTTTGGAGTTAAAACAAATATGGGAGAAAAGACACTATTAATAGAAGCACACGTTGCAGAAGAGCAACGAAATGTAGAGCTAATTGAAAATTATATTGAATATTTAAGACAGACTAATAAAAATTTAGAAAGTTTACAATTTACTATTAAAAATATAATTGATTTATTTAATTATTTGGGAAGATAATTTTTCTAATTCTTTAGTAGCTAATTCTACTAATGTTTTATTTCTTTCGTTATCCCTTATATCTTCTAAATTAGACTTATATGAACCGACACATCCTTCACACTCCTGATTACCAGTACCTTCACATGTTTCACATTCTATATATCCTATACCAGAACATTTTTTACAATCCTTTCGAACTGATTTCTTGTTTAGTTTAGAACTTTTACCAGAACCTTCACATTTATCACATATATATTTTTTTCCAGTTCCATCACAATCATCACAATCTTCTGATCCATCAAATCCACTTCCACCACAGTCAAAACACTTAGAAAAAGATCCATCATCATTAGTTAATTCTTTGAATTCTAAAGGACTTCGATTTCTAATATTACTAATTAGACCATCTTCTCTTAAGTTTGATAAAGTATCTACAAATGGATACATAGTAAATTTATATGAATCTAGTTTAACTGCTACCTCTCCTAAAAATAAATTACCTTTAAATTCGAAAAAATAACTTTCACTAATATCACAACTTTGTTTATATTTTACCATCCATCCTTTTTCTTCAGCATATTTTTTAAATTTTAAAACATCACTATCTGCGGATGTATAGATTCTATCCATAAAATATGTTGCATCACAAGGTGATTTTTCAACTTTCCAAATAAGCGCCCTTCCTAAAACATCACCACTATTATTTAGATAAACTAATAAATTACAAACATTTGGATTTTTAACATAGATACCAAAATAATCTTTACATGTATCATACCTCATACATGAATTACCTAATTGTCCTTTTAAATATGCATATCTTCCCTCATTATAATATTTAATAATATCTTTTCCTTTTACTAACTCAAATTTGTTTTCATTTTTTTCGTTAGATGATTTATAAAGATTTACAAATTCTTCATATTCTTTATCAGTAAATTTAACATCTATTTCTAAATCTTTTATCACTTGTTTATCAGTTAAAAATGATCTTACAAATCTACCGATTTTTATTTCACCTCTTTTTTTATCTTCATAAGGTGATTCTTCACCTAATAATGTGAACCTTGAATCTGATAAAAATGTTATTGTATCGTCTTTATCAGTTATATCAATGAAATTTTGAGGAAGATCTTTTTCAACCTCCCAAACATAATCCCCACTATCATAAAATCTAGTATATAATAATTCTGCTATTTTGCTTTTTTTAGATATCAATTTTAATCTATCTAAAAATGCCGGAGATGCATCTAATTCTCCTTCAAGTATTAGATTAATAACAATATTTTCTAATATAAAATAATTATATTTTGAAATCATAAACTTTTTTTATTTTAATTATATTATCTATATATTAAACTATATGTCTAAATTTATTTTAAAAAAAGATTGGATTCTAAAATACACAATTTTAGATAAAGAAGTTCAAGAAGTATTATACAATAAAGGTCAAATATTTGAACCTAACGAAGAAGGTTATTATGTAATATCAAGCACACAGGGTCAGACTATATTTAAATATGATCGGATGAAATCCGCTCTTGATGGTGAAGAACTTCTATTTGAAGAAATGGTGGAAATACCAGAAATAAAGATTACACTTATAAATGAAGAAGATGAAGATATAATAAAAAATTATAGACTTCAGTTGGATGTTAAAACAAGTCCAAGAAAAGCGAAAGAAATAGAAAATTATTTAAGAAAAACTTTACAAGATATGTTGTAAAATTTCTTATATTTGTATATAGATAAAAATGGTGCTATTGTAGGTTAGAATATTTTATATATAAATTAAAAATATTCTAACAACTATGAAAATAATATGTATTTATTCTATAAAAAATATGGAAAATGAAAAGATATATATCGGTAGTTCAGTTGATTTCAATAGAAGGAAAAGAGTGCATTTAAATTTACTTTTTAAAAATAAACATCACTCAATAAAGCTTCA
>Ga0247831_1003044_pt1 | contig 25547 bp, 21 predicted proteins | sample LaCruzMarch2015__9_FD_192406 | JGI IMG/M metagenome (GOLD analysis project Ga0247831, IMG submission 192406) | Freshwater microbial communities from meromictic Lake La Cruz, Castile-La Mancha, Spain - LaCruzMarch2015_1m | ecosystem: Environmental > Aquatic > Freshwater > Lake | place: Spain...
AGAAAAAAAAAACGTTATTTTTAACATTTGATTTTGAAAATTTCAAATTTGAAAAAAAATTTTTAGGATTTTCAAAATCAAATGTTAAAAATAACGTTTTTTTTTTCTCCGCTCCACCGCTTTTTTGCTAAAATTCTTTATATATTTATATTATCAATAATTTATCAATAAAAATAATATAAAAATAAATAAATAAATAAATTATTGATAGTAAAAAGTTAGCAGAAATTGTGCAATTTTAGCATTTTTAATAATTTCTGCTAAAATATTTTTACAATAAAAATATTAAAATTATTTTTAAATCCAATAAATTAATATATAAAAATATTTTTTTAAAAAAAAAGTTCAAGCGGAATTTTTAAAATTTTGCTTTAGCCCTGACAATAAAAATGCTAAAATATTTTTTACAATAAATAAAAAAAATATATTTTATATTATTATTAATTTATTTATTAAAAAATATATTAATCATGTTTTCAATTTTTTAGTCAAGCGGAATTTTGTAAATCTTTGCTAAAATTGCATTTATAAAAAATTATTTAAAGGATTTTTAGCAAAAATTATTTATTTTTGCTAAAATAAATATTTATATTAAAATAATTTTATTGTATAAAATATTGTTTAATTTTATATACAATAAAATTATTTTATATTTTATTGTTATTTCATTCCGCTTTTTTGCTAAAATATATAAAGATTTATATATAATTATAATATAGTATGGATAATGGAAAACTTTATTACCAATGTAGAAGATGTTTTTATAACACATCTAAAAAAACAGATATGAAAAGACATTTATTAAAAAAAAATAAATGTAATAGATTAATAGAATCTTATAAATTTAAAGATACTGAAATTGAAGAAATTTCAATGACTCCTATAATAGAAAATGAAATAAAAAATATAAATGAATTATTATGTTATAATATAAATGATTCAAATAAATTTAATAATATAGAAGATTATATTTTATATATTGATAAAAATAATGAAACAAAATGTATGTATTGTAATAAAGTTTTTTTTAGAAAATATGAATTAAAAAGACATTTATTAATTTCTTGTAAAAAAAAAAGTAAAAATAATACTAATGATGAATCTAAAAATATTTTAAATGTAAATAATAATCAACAAATTAACAATCAACAAATTAATAATCAACAAATTAATAATAACCAAATCAATAATCAACAAATTAATAATCAACAAATTAATAATATAAATATTAATGTTTTTAATGAAAAAAATACAATAAATTCTTTTGATAATGACTGGGATATTTCTAAAATAGATTTACAAAAAAAAATATTATTATTTTTGGCCGATAATAAATATACACAAACTATGGAAGAAATATTAAAAAATAATAAAAATTTAAATATATTATTTGATAAAAGTAATGATACAGGACTTGTTTATAAAAATAATATTGACAAATTTATTAATTTAAAATCAGATGATATAATAATTTCAATTATTTATAAATTATATTCACATCTTATTGAATTTTATGAAGATATTAAAAACAATGATTTTATTAAAGATTTAGATTTACATAAAGATAAAATTGAAAAAAAATATACCGATTTTAATAATAATAATCATAATAAAAATATTAAAAAATATGTAAAAAATATTTTAATAGATATTTTTGATAAATATAAAGATAAAATTTCAGAACAATTTATCGAATTTGATAAATATATTTTAAGTAAAAAAGAAGATGGATTTTAAATATATATAATTAGTTAATCAATAAAAAATAATTATTTATACACCTTTTAACAATTCAAACTCCAATTTTTATAAAAATACAACAAACCATTAAAAAATATAATACATGATCTGACCCATCCTTTACAAAAATGGTATTTATTGCATTTGCGATTTTAACGGTCTGTATTTATTAAAAAAAGAAATAATAAATGATTCTTTTGTAAATTATATTTTTAAAAATGATAATAAACCAAGGATTTTATACATTTAATGGTTCTTTTATTAATTTATTTAAAAATTTTGACAAATATGATTTTATGTATGCATCTCAAAATGAAACATATTTGTCAATGTATTATTAAGATGTTTTTATAACATTAATAAAATATATTATCCAATGTGTCTTAGACATGGCTCTTAATGGCAAATTTTAATTAATATTTATAAATTAGTATTATTTTATTGTTAAAAATATCAATAAAATAATATGTTAAAATAAAAAAATTTTTATAATTTTCGATCAAGGGCCATGCCTAAATATATCTTTAGAAAACTTTTAATATCTTAGTTCTTAATTTTTCTTCATATACGTCAGTATTAGTAATAATTTATCAATATTTTTTAATAAAATCTAAATTTATTCTAGTGGATATATCTTTTATATGAAGTATTATTAATAAATTTATAAATAGAACCATATAATATCTGTTCTACACAATTTCTTATTAAAAAATGCCAATACGACAAATTATAATTTTGCGTTATAATTATATCTTTTTTTATGTTTACTTATTTTATGTCATACACTTTAGGGAAAAGCGATTTTTTTTTTAATTTACTTGAAAATTTATACAGTAATAATATTTTTATTGATAACTTAAATGATATAAAAAAACGAATGCGACTTGTTCATAGTTACACAACCCCTCAATTTGATGATATTGAAGCAGAAATAGTATGTCTTATTTTGATGTACTTAAATCCTAAAAAAATATGTGAGTTTTCACCTTGTGGTGGTTGGTCAACATTATATATGTTAAATACTTTAGATGTAATTAAAAATACAGAATGTCAAATCCATTCTTATGATATTATAGATAATTGTACATCAAATATAAATAATTTTAGTGATTTAAAAAATCAGTGGAATTTTTATTTAGGAAACGTAGAAGACAAATACATTTACTTTAATGAAGACATAGATTATTTATTTATAGACTCTGACCATAGTTCAACTTTTACTAAAAAATATATTGATGAATTATTAAATCCGTTACTTATCAAATTAAAAAATATGAATAAAAAAATATTTGTATCTGTACACGATGTATTTCATAGTAATATTCCATCGGATGAGGGAATCTTAGTTATAGAGTTTTTACACAAAAATAATATTGAGTATTTTTCTCCACTAAATGATTACCAAAGAGATAATATACAAAAAATTAGGAATAATACAAATTTGGATAAGAAATATGTGCATCAGGTAACAACTAATCCATGTATTTATTTCATACTAGGATAAATTAAAAAATGGGCTTTTCAAATAAGAAAAGATGTAATATCAATGCCAGACAATTAAGAAATTTAAAATAACTATAAATTTTATAATTATTTAAAAACTTTCATTATTTCATTATAATAATATTTTTTTTATAAAATATTAGAACAAGATTTATTAGTCTTTTTTTATTTTATGTAATATATAATTAAAGACTTATTTATAAAATAATGGTTTAAATATATTATAAATATTATATTTTAAAGACTAAAAAAAAATTTAATTTATCTAACAATAAATTTATTAAAAAAACTTTAAGTCAAAAAGTAAAATTTTCACTCGTCTCCTTCTCCGAAAATTTTATAAATATTTATAAAATTTTTGTTTTTTTGGATTTTTTTAATTTTACAATACATGTTTTAGTTTTTATTTTTTCTTTTATTTTTTTTAGGTCTCATGTACCATTCAGTTATCTTTATTTTTGATATTCTTGGAAATTTTCTATTTTTTTTTATGTTTATAAGTTTTTGGAAGAATATTCATTATTCTTTTAATTTCTTCTTATATATTAATATAAACAATGTATTTTCAATAAATATTTCTATTACTATATTACAATTTAAATCATATTTCTTATTCTTAGATTTAGTTATATCGTAATAATAATATAAAATATATACATAGTTATGCATATTTAATTCTTTTAATAGATTATCTAATGATCTACAATTTAAATTCCCTAATGAAGTTGTATATTTAGCTTCTCTAAAATGAGTTTCTATAGACCATCATTTCCAATAAATATCTTTTAATTCATCTATACTTAAATCAATTCTACTTGTTATTAAATAATAGTCATTTGAAAATTATCTTCTATATTATTTTCTGTTTTATCTTCTATTTTATAACTAAAAATTTTATATAATTTATTATTTTCAATATAAATATATTCTTTTAATTTATTTTTAATTAAAAATTTAACAATATTTAAACTATTTTTAACTCTAAAAACATAATCTATGTGTTTATCATTTAATACTTTAATCATTTCTGTAGAATAATATAGGCCCAGTGCTGCTAGTCAAAAATTATATTTTGTTTATTTTTACTTATATTTTCATTGATAATTTAACAATGAAAATATAATATTTTATTAAAATAATTTTAAATTTGACTAGCAGCACTGAGCCTAGAATAATATCCTCTATCAAAAATTAAAGTATCAAACTTTCTAATATATTTTAATTGTTCAATAAAAGCATTTCTTTCATTCTTATTAACAGAATGATTATAATTGATAATAATTAAAAATTAAATTAAAAATTAAATATAATTTTGGTATAAATTATATAAAATATTTATAATCAATGAAAATATTTTGTTATTTTGTAATTTTCAATATTATTGATTAAAACCTTAAGTATCTGACATTGGATGACTATAAATTTCCTGGTGGTACTGAATTTGTAAAAATAAAAAAATTTACGGATATAAATAATAATACTTAAAAACTATTTAATTATTTAATAAAATGAATAAAATTTGTAAATTTTATTTAAAAAATAGTTGTAAACAAGGTGATAAATGTAGTTATATTCATTCAAAAGATATTTGTAAAAATTATTTTTTTGACGGAAATTGTAAAAGAGAAAAATGTAATTTTAAACACATTGATACAGTATTTAAAAAAAAACCTAAAAATACAGAAAATTTTAAACCATCTCATAAACCATCTGATATGAATATTTTAATAGGAGATGCAAATAATATTTATAAAAATAAATATGCAGAAAATGATCTCATTATTGTTCCAAATTTTCTAAAAGAAAATGTTAATAATGAATATTATAATAAATTACTTCAAGAAATTGAAGAATCAGAAATTGATAAAAATAAATTATGGAAATTATGGCACGGTGATAATCATTTAATTGCAGATGATAATTTAAATTGGAAAGAAAAAATTCCAACTTTTACATATATTTTAAGTGAAATTGAAAAATATTTTGATATTGAAATAAAAAATACTAGATTAAATTTATATAAAGATTCCAATGATTGGAAACCATTTCATCATGATGCAGCAGCTGTTAAAAAACATATTGCTGAAATACAAGATTTTACTGTTGGTATTTCTTTGGGTGCTACTAGAGATATTGCATTTGAAAGTATAAAAGATAAAACAGTTGTTTCAGTTCCGTTATTAAATTGTACTGTTTATGCATTTGCAAAAGATATCAACATAAATTGGAAACATGGTATACCACAAATCCATCATGATAAATCTTTTTCTGATGGAAGGATTTCTATAATAGTTTGGGGAAAAATAAAATAACTTAAAATAGATATTATTATAAATATTTAGAACATGAATATAAAAATATCTGATACTACTTATTTTTATTTTGAAGAATTTGAACTTTTTTTGAAAAAAAATCCAGAAATACCATTATGTAATAGAGATTACATTGAAGAAAGAGTAAATGAATTTTATAATAAATTATTAAATTATAATAATTTAATAGGAGATGGAACAATACCATATCTAAATGTAATTCATACAGCTCTTTTAGATGATAAATTATATATATGTGATGGTCAGCATAGATATTATGCATTAAAAAAATTTTATGATGAATTTAATATTAATTTTAAGTTTCCATATATGATGAAAATTTGTAATTCAAAGGATGAATTAAGAAATTATTTTAAGGATCTAAACAATGTATATATTTTACATGAAATTATATTAGAGGATGATAAAATAGATTTATTAGAACGTATAAAGATATATATGAAAAACAAATATTCTTCTCATATTTCACAATCAGCAAATCCAAGATTTCCTAATATAAATATTGATCAACTTGTTAATTATTTAATTAATTCTACAAATATTGAATATTCAAATAATTATACACATATTATTGAAAGAATGGAGTTATTAAATGATAAAATAAAAGAAGATTGTAAAATAAATAATAAAGAATATTATGATATATCAATGAAAAAACAAGGTTTCTTTATTGGATATTTATTTATAAAAACAGAATGTGAAAATAAAAGAAAAAAAATTCCACAAACTGTTCGTAATAGTTTATGGATAAATAGATATTATGATAATATGAATGGTAATTGTTTTGTATGTAATATAAAAATATCAATAAATAATTTTCATGCAGGTCATAAAACAAGTGTAAAAAAAGGAGGAACAAATAATATTAATAATTTAGAAATAGTTTGTTCAAATTGTAATTTATCAATGGGTATACAAGATTTAGATGAATTTAAGACTATGTATTTTTAATATTTGTTTTAATAGTTATTTTTATATTTTTTTACACAACACCAGTAACTTAAGGTTTTATACAATAATATTACTATTTATTATTTATATAAAAATAATTTTATTGAGTATTATACTTTTTATTTTAATAATTTATAAAAATTATTAAAAAATATGTTTAGATCTGGCCCTGTTGGGCAAATTTTAAGAAATGATTATAAATTATTTTTATTTTATTGTTGAAAATATCAATAAAATAATATGTTAAATAATAAAAGTTATGAAATTTTCCATCCAGGACCAGGCCTAGAAAAGGAGCTGTGCTGCTAGTCAAAATTTATTTTATTAAGAAAAAATATTATATTTTTATTGTTAAAAACTCAATAAAATATAAATAAAAAAATATAATTTTTTACTAGAAGCACTGGGCCTAGCCTAGCAAAGGTGTAAAAATAACTATTAAATTTTTATGACTTAAATCTTTAAAAAGTTTCAAAATAAAAATAATTCAATTAACATATAAAATAATTTTCTCTATAAATAATAATGGATATAGAGAATAAAAAAAATAGAAATATAAATAAAAATAAAAATTTAAAAAGAGAAATGCAGTTAGATTTTGATTATTATAATTATACGAATGAAATTACGTTTAATAAAAATATAGATCCATTAATATATATAGATAAAAATATTTATAAATTTTCAATACCGAGAAATGTTTCTCAAGAAAAATTTGTTTCAGCTCTTACAAATAAAAATTATAGAATTATTGTAGCATCTGGTCCAGCTGGAACTGGTAAAACATTATTTGGAATTGAACATGGTATTAAAAATTATATAGAAGGTAATTACGAAAAATTAATATTTACTCGACCAATTGTTTCGGTTGATGAAGATATAGGATATTTACCTGGTACAATAGAAGATAAAATGGCACCATGGATAAGACCTATTTATGATATTCTTTATAATTTTATATCTCCAAAAGAAGTTGAATATCTTGTTTCTGAAAAAATTATTGAAATATCTCCTTTAGGATTTATGAGAGGAAGGACATTTAAAAACTGTTGGATTGTAGCAGATGAAATGCAAAATAGTACTGTATCTCAAATGAAAATGCTTTTGACAAGAATTGGTGAAAATAGTAGATTAATTATAACAGGTGATTGTGAACAACATGATCGTAAAAATGATATTAATGGACTTGAAGACTTTCTAAATAAAATAAAAGGTAGAAGATCAGATAGTATATCAAGTATAGAATTTAATAATAATGATATTGAAAGAGAAGATATTGTTAAAGAAGTATTAGAAATATATGGAACTAATAAAATTCCATATGAAGTTGATGTATAAAAATATAATAATCAATAATTATAATTAAAAAATTATAAAAATGATAGTATATTTTATTTATAAAAATATACTATTTACTTAAATATTACTTTCAAATTAATATTTTGTAAATGGATTTTTGGAAAGCTATAAAAAGTGGTAAGGAAAGAGAAAAAGAAGAAATTTTTCGACTTTTTAGATTAAAGTATGATAAAGTACTAGCTCAACTAGTATTTATTGTAAGAATGAACAATAATAAGAAAAAAAAAGAAAGGAATAGAATAAGTCCTCCAAATGAAACTTCTTTTACAAATTGTGATGTCACTGCTCTAGTAGGTTATGACTATACCTTTCTTTGTAAATTTACATATGTTTCTGATAATAAAGAAAAATTATGGATAACAGAATTTACAACAAGTGTTTTGTATAGCCGTGGAACATTTGAATCGTGTAAGAATACTTTTCTTGAAATCATTCCAAAGTGTTATCATATATCTCAAGATTTAGTTAATCTTGAAATTGATTATATTTAGATTCAAACTTTTTAGTTAAATTTTATAAATCATATAATAACAAATGATAAATGTTTGTAATCCTTTAAAATATTATTTATACAATTTATTCTTTTATTTAATGGATTTGTTCCATATGTTTTCTTAGAATATATATGAATTTTTTTTTCAATTGATAAGGCTTCTATTTTTTCTAGATCTAGAATAAATCCATAATATTGCCAAATACCATTACCTTTTTTTATTTTAGTATATTTTGCACCACCAACTAATTCACTATTGTGTTGTCTTATTCTTCTTTCAGGATTATTAGTAATACCGACATAAGTACAATTATTAGAACTATTAATTAATAAATATAAAGTATAAGAATCCATTATAATTAATATATATTTTACCTTTATATTATAATATTGTTTTATTGATTATAAATTTTTATGTATTAATAATGAAAATATGATAAAATTATATAACAATATTAATTATTAAAATATATTTTAATAATTAATTATGTAACAGATTTATTAAAAAATAAATTTAGAATTAGAAGAGAAATTTAAAATATACTGAGGCTGTTACATAATATTTTATGAATTATTGTATACAATCTTAAGTTACACTGATATTTTATACAAAAGTTTAAACTATATTTTTTAAGATAATTGTTTATAAAAATCTTACAAATTTTATAAGTTACTATATATGAAAAGAAAAACTGAATTAAGGACTTCAAAATATATGCATAATTACAATTCATTTAATTATCCATTTAGTGAAATGTATGAATTAGATAAAATTAATACTAAAATATTAGGACTACCTCTCTTAAAACCTGGTAAATTTCCAAAAAATATTAAAGAATGGTTATGGTCATATCCAGGTGAAAATGATATTTGTCCATGGTATTTATTATGCAAATTAAAAAATAATAATTTTGTATTATATATTGCATGGTGCGATTACACAGGATTTGATTGCATAGGAGGTATGAAAATTTATATAGCAAAAGATTTAGAAAATATTATAAATTATGCAATGTCAAATTATGTATATAAATTATATATTAAAAATACAATAATATATATCAAAAAAATATAATCCTAAAATTACAAATATGAACATAATAAATATAAATAATGTAATATAAAAAATCTATATTTTCAAAAATACCATAATGAGTATATTTAAATTCTTAAGCCTATTCATTCAATATTTTATAAATTTAAAAGTTTGTAATAGATAATTGTTTGTACAATTTTAGCAATAGACTTTATATGTAAATTTTATAACAATGAATTACAATTTTACTAGAATAGTATTGTCTAAAAGATATAAATTTAAAATTAAATATTTTTTACAAAAAAGTTTACTATTGTAAAATACAACATTTTTGCGTACCATAATCTATATCATTATTTTTATTTTTATTTTTTTCAATTAATTTTATGAATATTTCTTTTAAATAATAAGGCATTTTATCTTCATCTAAATTAAATAGTTTATAAAAATTAATTTTTGAATACTTATTTTTTAGTTCTTCTATATTAAAATAATATTTTGTACCAATACATTCTATTAATTCTAGCATATCATATAAATGATAATAATTTCTTTTTATTATTTTTACTGTATTCTCAATATCAAAATTAATATTAAATAATAATAAAGATTCATCATCACTTAATTTATTAGTTTCTAAACTTCTTCCATATATTAATTTTCCGCTAATATCATATATATATACATTATCTTTATCTATTAATTTATTTGAAAATTCTAACCTATTAATAATTTCATATGTTTCAATAGTTGTTAATAATAAATTTAAATCATTATATTTTAATAAATTATTTAATTTATTTTGATATTTATAAAATTTTTTATTTATATTTATTAAAAATGGTGATAAATAATAATATTTACATCCAATTATTATTTTTATTTCCTTTATATTATTATGACCATATAAAGTTGATAACTTCATTTTAATAGAATTAATATAATTAATAGAATCATTTTTATTATATATTTCTATATTTTCATTTAGAAGTTCATTATTACCAAATATATTATCAAAACCTAATAAATTTTCATTTTCATTATCATTTTCATTATCATTTTCATTATCATTTTCATTATCATTATCATTTTCATTATCATTTCCATTTTCATTATCATTTTCATAAATATCGTTATAATTAAAATTACTTATTTTAAATAATAAACTTTTTTCAAAAATTTTTAAATTAAAATAATCATTAAATGTTAAAATATTATTAGATAAATTATAAATATAACAATAATTTATATTTTTAATATCTCTATTACTAATTTCAATATTTATATTAATATCTATATCTATATCAATGTCTATGTCTATATTAGAATTCAGATTTGTATCCATAAAAATATTTTTAATTTTAATTCTTTTTATTTTTTTATCTATTTTTTTACTAATTTTTTTAACAAAATAATTTATATAATCTTGATATGAATTAATTGTTGAATGTATTTGATTATACATATCATAATAAATATGTTCTTTATAACTATCTAAATTAGTATTTATTATTCTATTTAAATATTTTACACATTGTAATTCCATTTTACCTTTTGATATTAATTTATTATTAATACTATTTTTCTCAAGTATTTCATATATAGAACCTAAATTAATATATGAATTATCTTTAGAAGTGCTTCTAAAACTATATAAATAATCAACATTATGTCCATTTCTAATATTTCGCAATCTATATATTCCTTATGAAACTTCTGTTAATGTATTTTTTTCACTTATTGTTATTAATCCTAACATATTAAATGGTTGTTTAAAATCAATACCCACTGTATTTTTATGATCATAATAAATAAAAATATCATTAATTTCATTATTATATTCTCTATGATTTCCATCGTATATCATTTTATTATTATTTTCATTTATATAAATTATCTTTCGTTCTCCATTGAATATTTCATATATATTTATAACAATTTCAATAACTTTAGATTTTATAAAAAATCCTCCAACATCTATTAGAGAATCGTAATTTAATATAATTCTTTCTTTAAATAATAAATTCAATGAAAAACGTTCAATATCTTTATCATTAAATGCTATAATTTCAGGTTCTTTTGAAATACCAAAAAATATTTCTCTAAAATTATTAGGAATATAATTTATTCCATCTAAAGAATATCTTGTTAATTCACTTATATTAGTGTTTTTATCTTTATTAATTAAACCTTCTATTATATCTTTTGGTAATAAAAAATCAACTGTTCCTGAAAATGTTATTTTATTATGACTAAATGATTTACCTAATATGTCAATCATTGAAATATTATATTGATAATCTGCTATTTTGAAAAAAGTTGGATATATTATATATTCAATATAATCATAAATTATTTCAATATTATTTAATTCATAGATTCTTTCAGAAATATCCATAATAGATTCTTCATTATTTTTATCAACATTTAATATATTATTTATTATATCATTATCATTTATTGATTGAATTAATTTATAATTCATTAAATTAAAGTATTCTTTTGATATTTTATATGATTCTTTAAAAATATGATTTATTAATAATATATCACCTTTTCTTAATTTATTATTTTCAATATATGAATTAATTGTAAAAAATAATGAAAATTCATAATCTGTAAATTCACTACAATTAACTGGAGTATTAATATAAGTATAAGGTATTGCTATAAAATAATTTTTATAATATATCAAATCATTTTTATTATTACAATTTATATAATCACCAAAACCATAATCTTTATTATATTTTAATGTTTTTAGTTTTAATATAATATTTTTAATTTTTTCATCTAATTTTATATTTAATTTTGTTTTATCTAATAATACTATTGTATCATTATTTTCAGTATTATTATTTGAATAATAGTCTAAATAGTTTGTTTGATTATCTATTAAATGATTTTTTTTTAATTCAAATATATTTGTATTATTTTTAAAAGTTTTATATGCATTTATACATTTTTCATAAATAAATAAACTTTCTGGATGTTTTTTTTTATTTATTGGTATGTTTAAATCACTCTTTAATGGATTAATTAAAGTATCTATTTCATCAAAAATAAAATAAGTATCTTCTTTATTAATAATATTATTTATATCATTGTATTTAATTATATTATTTAATATATTTTTTTTAAAATTTGATTCAGATGTTATATAGACTTTATTATTTTCTTCATATATATTCATTGTATTTAATAATGAATTATAATCATCACTAAATCCATTCATTACATTCATAAATGAATTTATTATATTATAACTTTGATTTATTAAATGTTCTGGTAATACAATAATAAATTTTGAATATGTTTTCATTAAATAATATTTTAATATAATTAATGGAGTTATCACAGAAGTTTTGCCAAATCCCATAATTAATTGATTTACTTTATTTGAATCTCTATCAAAGATTTGAATAAAATCTTTTTGATCTCTATTTATAATATTTCTAGTATGTATTTCATATAATAAATCTTCAGTAGATCTTTTAAAAATATCTTCATTATAAATTCTTTCTATTATTTTGTTTATTGAATTTATGTTATTACTATTTATTTTTGATATATCAATTAAATATTTTTTATATATTAATTGATAAAAATCTTTATAAGAAGATTGATATATATCTTGTAATAGTATAATTTTTTCACTAATAAATATTGATTTAAATATGTTATTATAATTATTAATATCATTAATAACACTATAGTCTTTATTTCTAAATTTTGTTAATAATAAATCATTTTCATCTAATTCATAACTATCTTTGTAATTAATTTCATTAAAACTAAAATATTTAATTCTTTTATCTATATCATTTATATTTTTAATATTATTTCTAAATTTAACAAAAAATAAAAATCTAAAAGGATGATCTAAATAATCAATAATTTTATTAAATAAATTAAAAATTTTGATATTTTGATTCATATTAATATAATTAATATTTATCATATTATAAATAAATAATGGAGAAATAGGATTTTTAGCAAGAACTAACGATAAAAAAGTAATAATTAATTTTTCATTTTTTATTTGAATATCTTCATTAATAATAGGAAATAAATAACTATAATGTAATTCTATTAAATAATAATTACTTTCTATATTAAATTCAATATCAATATTATTATTAATCCAATAATTATTTTTATTAAATAAATCTACAAAATCACTATTTATAATAAAAAAAAAGTATATTTTATTATCACTATCTTTTAATAAAAATCCATTTTGTAAATTATAATTTATTAAATTTATTAAATTGTTTGTTGAATTAGTAATTATCTTATATTTTTTTTTTGAAATAAATAATATATTTTTATATAATAATATATTAGGGAAATCTTTAAGATATATAATATTATCATTCAAATTTCTAATTGTTTTATGTATTATATTATTAAAATTATTATATGTATCATCTATATCAGATAATTTATTTATTGGTATATAATTATATTTAATAGATAATTTATTAAAAACATATATATCATATATTTTATATTTTCCAGTTATAGGAGTCATATGTTTTCTATCAATAATTTCTTTATTTATAGAATTTATTAATGCTATATATTTAATTTCATTAAAAGATGAAATTTTTATTCTTAATAAATCTTCAATTATATATAATTTATCACTTAATAATATTTGTGAAAAAGAATTAGTATATATATCATAATATTTATTTATCATATTTTCAATTAATTCCATAATTTTTAAATGTTCCTTATTAATAGAGTCTTTATAAATTATAATTATATATATATATAAACAATTAAGAATCTTATTATCATAATCATTAATTTTATAAGTATTATCTAAATTATTATAAAACTTAGTTAAAGCTATATTATTATCATTTATATTATACGTTTTTTTTATAAAATTATAAAATTTTAATAATATATCTTTTATATCTATATCTCTTAAAAAATATTTTACAATATCATAGTTTATATATTTATTTGATAAAATATTTTTATTATATAAATAATTCCCATTAGTAAAATCATAATTAAAATTATCTTTAATAGAATCAATTATTGATTTATTATTAGAATCAATAATTGATTTATTATTAGAATCAATAATTGATTTATTATTAAATATTATATTTAAATATTTACATAATTTATATTCATTAATTAATTTTTTAAAAATAATTTTTTTATCTGGATTTTCTAAATAATATTGTTTTAATATTTGTTTATATTCATTAAAATTATAATTTAATATAGAACTATGACTTAACGAAAAATCTATAAGTTTTATATTATAAGATTCTTTATTATTTAATGATTTATAAGAAGTTTTTAATATTTTTATATTATATAAAATTTTAAAAACTATATCATTATCATCAAAATTTTTTAAGTAATCTAATATATCAGATTTAATAAATATTGGTAATGTAAATATTAAAGTATCTGTATCAAAATTATTAATATTATATTTTATTTTAGTTTTTTTTAAATATTTATTTAATATACAATAATCTAATATTATTAACTTAGATGTTATAAAAAAATTATTTGCTATACTTAATTCATTTTTATATTTATTCCATAAAAATATATAAATATTATTTATTTTATCTATTATATTTTCAATATGATTTATATTTATTTTATATTTATTTATTACAAAATAATTATAAATTATTAAATAAAAAATATATGATATCATAATAAAAAGCCTTTTGCTATTATTTTTTTTTTTATTAATTCTAATAAATAATTTTAATATTTTATTTATAAAAAATATAATATTATTATCTTCATTATATTTTTTAACAATATCATATAATATATTATAATATTTATTATTTTTCATTATATTAGTGTAATTAAAACTATCATAATAATTTAATATTTTTTTTTTTTCTGGTATATAATAAGCTTTTTCATAATTTATTTTTACTGGTTTTTTAATTTCTTCAATTATTTTATTTAATATACTTTCATTTGAGCTATTATAATCTTTATTTAAAAGAAATAATATTGTTAATTTTACTTTTTTATTATCAATATTACTTTTTAGAATAATTTCTTTTGATTTTTTTAACATTAATTTATAAAAATCTCTAAAATTTATATTATTTATTTTAAAATAATATTTTATAAAATGATATTGAGAATAAAATGTACATGATCCAGATAATTGTGGTTTTTCATTAGAAATAATTATTTTATTTTCTTTATTAACATATTTATATAATAATTTATAAAAAATATCAATATTTTTTATATTATCTATATTATCGTATTTTTTTTGTAATATATCTGATATATATTTTAAATAATTTTCATCATCTAAAACTGATATTAAAATATAATTAAAATTTAATATATTTATTATTTTTTCTCTAGTTATATCAGTAAATTTTATACCAATATTATTATCATGATATTTAATTCCATTTCCACTATTAAAAATACATAGATTATATTTATTATTTTCAATAAATTCTATATATAAAAGTATAGTATGTCCAGAATAATTTACTCTACTAAACCCCCCCATTATAATTATTGATTTATAATTATCTAACATATTGATTAAGAATTTTATTTTATCTTCCATATCTATATTTGTATTTACAAGTTCTTCAAATATGTATGATAAATAATATATTTTTAATAAATTATTCAATATATCAACACTTGAACCAAAAATTATTTTATTTAAAGAAGATAAATAATTTTTAAATAATAATAATTTATCAATAAATGTAATAATTTGTTTTTTTACATATCCTCCATTTTCTTCATGTAAATAATTATCAAATAATAAATGTTGATAAAATACATTGCTTACATCATTAATTTCATCTTTCATATGTAAAATCGTACTTTTAATAAATGAACAATATTTTTTATTATAATGATATATATTTTTCTTAGAAAAATCAAGAAAAAAATCATATAACTCTGTATCTCTATAAAAACGACCACATTCAAAAATTTCTTTTTCAAGATTATTATTAAAACTAAATTTTTGAATATAAGAAATAAAATTATTAATATTATAATTCTCATCAAAATAAGTATAAAATATATTATTTAAAGTTTTTTCATTATTCATTTTTTTAAAATGTTCAAATAACGTTCTAATATTTATTTTTTTTTTTTGATCTTGTTCATTATAATATATATAATTATTATCAGTATCTTTAATAAAAATAGTCCATATACATCCTCTATCTAAAATAAAACTATTTGGTAAATTTTCAGTAAAAATTATAGATTCGATTGAATCTTTAAATTCAGTAACTGTATGTTTTATTATATTTAATGAAGCAATTAAAACAAATTTGCTAATATAATGAGGATTAGATCCATAATTAAATGTACCATACTTTGGTATGAAATTTGTAACATATATATTTAATAAATAAATATTAATCTGATTAATTCTTAATAAAGTTGTAGTATTATATAGATTATCATTATTTTCATAAATAAACTTAAAATATTTTATTTATTTCAATAAATTTATTTAATATATCTTTAATATTTATTAATACTTCATTATTATCAATTAAATAATTATTATTAATTTCTTCAGACATATCTATATAGTTTATATATATATTTTATAAAATTATTTTATGAAAGATAAGAAATAGGTGTAAATAAATATATTTTTAGGTATAGTTATTATGTTAAAATTTTAAGAAATAATTATAAATTATTATAAAATTTTTCATCCAGTACCAGGCCTAGGTCTTAGACCTATATATTTTGCATAATTCTTCAATTTAGGCCTGGCCCTGGATGGCAAATTTCATAACTTTTATTATTTAATATATTATTTTATTGATATTTTTTAACAATAAAATAAAAATAATTTATAATCATTACTTAAAATTTGCCCAGCACGGCCAGGTCTACTTCAATTATGAAAATTACAATTTTTATTTTTTAATAATCTAATTAATAAATCTTTATAAATAATTTTATTTGAATTAAAAATATCTAGTTCAATATTATTGTTTTCAATATTATATATAATATCTTTACATATATAACTATTTTTACATATTATTGGTGTATTATGTAAAAGAATAGCAGTTTTTTTAATAGCATCTCTTATTATTTTTTTTTTTAATTTTAAATTATCTTTAATATTTAAAATATCATTATTGTTTAATTCTTTTTTTATATTTTTTAAAAAAAGTATATTAGCATTCCATGTTCTTAAATCTTTTGATGTAATACTAAAGATATTTAAATATTTATTTATATCATTAATTGATATATCAATTATATTATCATTATCTTTTATTGAAAATAAGTAAGGATTATTTATAGATGATATTTTATAGATTTTTTTTAATATTTCTTGTATAATTTTATTATTTATTATACAATTATTTATAACACCTTTTTTACCAATAAAATTTATTTCAATAAAATTATTTTCTATTTTTATATGTTTTTTATGTAATGTTGTTATACCATATGATCCATATATTTTTTCATATTTTTTATTACCTCCTCTAAAATTACATAATTCCATTATTTTTAGAATTATTGCAATTAATTTATTTTTACTAAAATTTTTTTCTGATATATCTTCTACTATTTTTTTATTTAATTTATTTATGTTTTTTCCAATTTTAATTAATTGACAATATTTTTTATCTTCTCTTTTTATTTTACTTTCTAAACTATATATATATTGTTTTCTTCCTGCTTTATCAATACCTGTCGCTAAAATATTTTTATTTAAAAATATTTTAATATTTGTATATGCAGGTGGGATATAGATTTTATATAATTTATCTAACAATTCTTTTTTTTTAATTAAAATATTATTTTTTGTAAAATATGAATATTTTATTGGATTATTCTGTATTATTTTTCTAATTATATAATTATTCATATTAATATAATAATATTTTTAATTAATTTAATTTAATTTAATTAAAATAATTATCTAATATAAAAGTATATAAAAAATGGGTGCAAATCAATCAAATGAAAATGAAAATAAAAAAAAATCAAAAAAAAATAAAAATATGGATGAATGGGATGAAGAAATAGATAAAAGTGAAGGAACAGATGAAAGTGAAGAAACAGATGAAAGTGACGAAACACAAGAAAAAAAATCTAAAAAAACTCTAAAGAATTTAGAGTCCGAAAAGATTCCAACCCTTTCAGAAATAAAAAATTATATAAAAAAAATGGTAAAAGATCAATGTAAAATGGAAAAAGGTAAAATGGTAAAAGGTAAAATAGAAAAAAGTAAAATGGAAAAAGGTAAAATGGTAAAAGGTAAAATGGTAAAAGGTAAAATGGTAAAAGGTAAAATGGTAAAAGGTAAAATGGAAAAAGGTAAAATTGTAAAAAAGGTAACCAAACCTTAAAAAAGTTAAAAAATATTTTTAATGAAATATAAAGAAAATTTTACTAATTTATTTTAATTATTAAGATTTTTAAAAATCTTAATAAAAAATTGATTTTTTTTATTACTACCATAATTATTGTATATATAATAAATAAAAAATGACTGAAAGTGACTGGATTACCCCTAAAAAAGAGTATAAAAAAAAAAATTCTGAAGAAACTTTTTATTTATCTGAAATTCTTTCGAATGGAGGATGTATGAGATGTATAAATGATAGGTGTGATTTTTCAAGAGAACATGGAAGTTTTTTTCCAGATAAATTATGTACGTTTGTAAAAAACCCAACATATATTGAAGAAATTAAAAAATCAATTAATTCGGCAAAATTAAATTTTGATAATAAGAAAACTTATTTTAGTGTTTGTAATTATGTAAATAGTAATTGTAGAAACTGTGAAGAAGGTAGAATTACTTATATTAAAGTTAATAATAAAGATGTTGCTTTATGTCATCCAATTTTAAATAAAAATAAACAAAAAATTACAATTGGTATACATATTGATATAAAATTAATTTTGAATGGAAATAGATATATAGTTAGTTCTATTCCCATTAATATGGATAGATATAACAAGATTAATATAGTTCCTCAAGTTAAAGACAAATCAATTGATACAGTTCCCCATATTGAAGATAAATGGGAAAAAATAACAGATTCTAAAGAAGTTGAATACATTGAACCTTTAAATTATTTAAAAATTAAAGATTCTTTTAAAGATTCAACTATAAATTTTCAAGAAAACCCTAAGTCAGAAAATTTAGTAGAGAATATTAAAACTAAGGTTAGTTTACTTGAAAATAAAATTACTTCATATAATAAAGAATTAAATTATGAAACAGAATATTTAGATAATGGAAATAGATTTTTAGAAGATTGTTATATAGAAAATATATTTAACTATAATAATATTGATGAATTAAATTATTTAAATACAAGAGTAACAAAACAATTTTTTGATACAGAATATTCAAGATATGTAATATTTTAGTAGATTTTTCTACAAATTTATAAAATAAAAAATTAATATTATGATTTGTAAATGAAAGTGTAATATATTGACCTTAAATATAAGGATTTTCATATACTGAAGAAAATATTAATAAGCTTTTTCATAATTGCTTCTCAATAAAATATACAATGAAAAATATATTTATTTTTTAAATTATACAAATATTTTTTTATAAAATTTATTTTTATTGATATATTTGATAAATAATTATATATTTTATAAAAAAAATAATATAACTATAAAAATAATTTCGAATTTTGTAGTTATATTTCATTGATAATTAATTATGAAACACTTTATAAGTATAGGGCACCAGGCCTGATATCAAATAAAAATTTTATATATAAAAAATGTCTAAACAGATAATTAGGACCAGATATTATATATGGTCTTATTTTTTTATAAACTCCTAATAATACCTGATTTTACAGATAATGTATAAAGTTAAGTAAGGATTTATAATAGACATTGAATAATACATAGACCAATTGTCAAGTTTTACAATGTTTTAAATTATCTTCAATAAGAATTTCTAATTTCTTCAATAATGTGTTTAAATATTAGTCTAATATATTTATCTTGTGATAATTTATTAATATAATTTTGATTTAATATAAAATTATCATAATCAACATTTTCTAAATTATTATATTTTATAAATAAATTTTCAAAATTTTTAAAAATTATATTCATTGAATAATGTCCATATTGATCATTATTCCACATTGAATTATTATAATACTCTATTGATCTTTTTCCAGATAATTTAATAGGATATATATTTATTTCGTTCATTTTATTTCTATAAATATTTTTAAATAAATAAGTAATACTTCTATGATCTCTATAGGATAAACTTTTTAATACTTCTTCTTTAGAAATATCTAAATCTTCTCTTTTTAATTCTCTTAAATTTTCAATTATTACTTCATTTTTAGATGATTTTGTTTCTATTTTTTTCTCAATTTTAATAATACGTTCTTCTAAATTATTAAGTTTATCTAATATTAATTTATTTGAAATATTAATATTAGAAGAAATATTTATAATTTCTTCTAATATATTTTTATATTTATCAGAATCTTTATTAATTTTAATATGTGAACTCATAATGATTATAAATATAAATTTATAATTATTAATCTAATATTATTCAGTTTTTTATATTTTTATATAAAATTTTTATATATAATATATAATATATTGATATATTATATAATGGTTAGTAAAAGACCATATTTATTACATTTATTTAAAATTAAAAAAAATAAAAAAACAATTGATGAAAAATATTCATCAGAATTTTCTCCATTATCTGGATCTGAAATAGATTATAATCCATCATTATGGAATGATAATGATTTAATTAGAAGATCTCATAATTGTTATACATATGCATTAGGAAAAATTGTTAAAAATTTAAAAAATAAAGCTCAACCAGGATATGCATCAGGATATAATCATATTAGTGATAGAAATTTTAATTGCAAATCATTTAAAAAAAGATTAAAAAAAGATTCACCAGCAACATATTTAGAAAAATTTGATAATAAATGTATGCCTGGATTTTATAAAATTTTTTTAGCAATTGATCCAAAAAATGATTATCATTGGTGGAGACAAAATTCTGATATGTATTGGTCTCATAAACCAGGTAGTACGAATGTTACAAATTTAGATGCGGATAATAAATTAATTAAAAACCCTGTATTATCAAATAGAAAATTTAAACATCGTAATTATTATGAACCATGTTTTTTTGCATGTATATATTCAGATTTAGCAAGATCTATTGATAATATTTATAATAGTTAATATTGCAGAGGTTAGTGATTATTATTTTATAAGAGATGTGTTTCTAGTTAAATATACTAGAAAAACATAGCCTATTTACACGGCTATACCTAACTTTGCCTTAAAAAGTCAATTTAATAATTTTAATCTTTATAAAAAGTAAGCCTGGTCCAGTTGGTCAAATTTTAAGAAATAATTATTTTATTAATGTTAATAAAATAATAAATAAAAAGTTATAAAATTTGCTATCAAGAGCCATGTTTAATTATTAAGCATTTCTACCTGATAATCTAATGATCTTGCAAGGTGAGAAAAGGGTGTATTGGTTGGATGTAATATAAGAGAAGTATATTTACGTGCTAAATAAAAAGTAAGATCTGTAAAAGTTTCACCATCCACAGAAATTGGTAATCTAGGATCAGCACGATATTTTAGCAATATCTCAACAACCTCTATTGACACTGATTCTTGTGTCATAGCTATTGACAAAGCTGTGTGTCCATGAATACTTGGGCCAAATAGTCCATTTCCACCTATTTGTTCGTTAACATTAGCACCATTACGAAGCAAATATATCATATAATGAAGATTTTTTTTTTGCACAGCTTCCATTAATCGCGTTAACTCCATTTTAAATAAAATGATATAAACTCTTAATAATCCTACAAGTGTAAATTAATTATTGTATATAAATTTAATTATATTAAATTTATACTATCAATTTATTTATATAAAATATAAAAATTTAAGTCTATTATAGACCTGGAAATGGATGGCAAATTTTATAACTTTTATTGTTTAAAATATCAATAAAATAATAATAATTTATAATTATTTATAATTATTTCTTAAAATTTTACTAACATGGCCAGGCCTAGTCTATTGTATTAAGAGATGTGATGTAAACCGGGCCATTCATGGCAAATTTCATAACTTTTATTTACATATTATTCTATTGATATTTTAAACAATAGAATAAAATAATTTATTAAAATTTGACCAGCAATTCCATGCCTATTCTGTATGGAAAATTTTATAAAATTTTCCATTAAAATACTATTTTATCATTTCTCTAAATATATTAAATAAGTTAGTTATATTTAAGTAGAATTTATTTTTTAAATTTAATTATTATTCTTAAAAAAATAATAATTTTATATTATATTAATATAATAGAATGAAAAAATGGGGTTTAGGAATAGAGCATGAAATGAGACTAAGATTTACTAATAAAATTAATGAAATACCTAAAATTTTAATAAAAGAATTATTTCAAAATATGGATAATAATTATATTTTTATTGACTCTTTTACAATATTATATTATTTTAAATTATATGAACCAATAATTATGAAAAAATTTGAAGAATATATTAATACAAAAGATGAAAAAGAATATTATAGAAAAATAATGATTAAAAATGATATAATATATAGAGCTAAAAATAAATTACCATTTCCAATAGATAATAAATATTTTTTTGATTTATTTTCAACAAATGAAATAGCAATGGAAAGTATAGAATTATTAAATTTTTATATATTAATGTATTCATTATATCATTCAGAATTATTATTTTTTAATTTTAATCTTAATAATGAAAAATATATAAATTTTAAAAAAATATTTGATATTGAAAATATATTAAATTTAATAAATACAGATATAAAAAGAGATAAAATAATTGATATAATAGAAGATTTATTATATAATTTATATCATATTGATTATTCAAAAGTTATTTTAAATGATTTAAAAGAAATTTTATCTAATAAAAAAATTAATAATATTGTTATAGATTATAGTAATAATATAAATGTTCTTATAATATATGGTAAAAGTAATAATTTTACATTGAAAGATATAATTTCTAAAATAGAAAAATATATAATAAATATTAGAGAAATTATAAATGATGATAATTTTAATATAAAAAGTATTGAAAATCATATAATATATAAAAATCTATTTTTATTATATTATAATAATATTCCAGTAATAGATTATTCTTCATTAACATCTGTTATAGAATTTAAAACAATATATTATGAAAATTTAAATTATGAAATAACATTAAATAATTTAATAAAATTAGAAGAAACTTTTTTTTATGTAATAAATATTTTACCAGTTTTTTCAGAATTAACTTATATGTTTGGTAATATAGTTTATCATAATATTGGAAGTGTTAAGAATAGTATAGTTATATATGATATATATAATATAATGTATGATGTTATAGATGAAGATTATACAGGAAGTTTCCATATATGGATTACTGCACCATATACACGTGATATGAAAATGGATGAATTTATGATGATACATTCTAATCTTTCTAATAAATTACAATTATTAGAACCAATATTAAATGCCCATTATAGTTCTCCTTCATATAATGTAGCTTTTAATAATAAAAATTCTAAATCTAGTCTTAGACAATTTATTAATAAAAATAGTAATTATGGAACATCTGATATTACTTTATTAAATGGATGTAAAAAACATATAATTAATGAATATTATTTATCAGAAAATGATATAATAAATAATGATTTTAAAATATATAATAAAAGTAATATAAAACATAATTTATATGATTCAAAAGGAAATATAATTATTAATTATAATTCATTATCTATAAGAAGTATTACAAATAATATTTATAAACTTTTTAATATAGGTAATGAAGAATCAAATGAAATTTTTTTAAAGAATTATTTTTCAATAATATTTGAAAATAGTAAAATTAGACCTAAAAATAAGATTGATTCAAAATATGTACTAAATTTAGGTGCCGATATAAGAACTAGAGATATGAATGATTTTTATTATCCACTTCATAAAGATTATACAAGAAAAATATTATTAAAAGAAAATAAACTACATGAAGTATATTATAATATAAAAACTAATAAAATATCATACAATAGAATATATGATAAAAAAGAATATAATAATTTATTATTAAATAGAATTGGTATAGAATTTAGAATTTTCGATCATTTTCCAACAAAATATTTAGATCAATTTTTAAGTATACTTGTTCCAATAGTATTAGATTCTGAAAAAATAAAAAAAAATATTATAAAATTAAAAGATTGTCATATAGCAAAACAATATTGGCATAATGAAATGGCAGAAGCAATCATGAATGGTTATAATTATAAACCAGGGTTACAATATATTAATGCATTAGAAAAAGAATTTAATATTAATATAAAAAATAAAAAATTATTAAATACTGAAACAATAATGTTATCATTAAATAATTTATTAAATAAAAAATATATCAATTCTAATAAAAATCATGTTTATAATATTATAAAATTTAATTCAAAGATAGAATTTATAAATTTTAATAAAATAGCATGGAATGAAATAATAAATAAATATTTTGAAGATAATCCAGATAAACTAAAAAATATATTAATTCATAATAAATCTAATAAAAATATTTTAGAAATATTAGAAAAACCAAATAATTATGATATAAAAAAATTAAGAAATTATTTAGAAAAATATAAATTATAATTATATACATATATATATGATGGTAACTTTATACTAGGCTCAGTGCTGCTAGTTAAAAATTATATTTTTATTTTTTTATTTATATTTTTATTGAGATTTTAACAATAAAAATATAATATTTTTTCTTAATAAAATAAATTTTGACTAGCAGCACAGCTCCTACTTTATACGAAAATCTTATTATTGATTTAAAAAATTTATTACACCTTTGGAGATTTAAAACGCCGATTTTTTATAATAATTTGTATATAAATTATTGGAGCTGTAGAATATATAAAATTTATAAATATTTTTTATAAATTTTATATTTATAAAATCAAAAATTTCCTTATATTTTGATTTTTTTTATTTTTTAAAAAATTATTTTTC
>Ga0247831_1003045_pt1 | contig 25523 bp, 23 predicted proteins | sample LaCruzMarch2015__9_FD_192406 | JGI IMG/M metagenome (GOLD analysis project Ga0247831, IMG submission 192406) | Freshwater microbial communities from meromictic Lake La Cruz, Castile-La Mancha, Spain - LaCruzMarch2015_1m | ecosystem: Environmental > Aquatic > Freshwater > Lake | place: Spain...
CCGTGGCTGGGTGCGTCTGGTGTACGAGGACCAGGGCGAGCCGTTCGTGCTGCGCGCCGGTGACTGCGTGTTGCAGCCGCCGCAGATCCGGCACCGGGTGCTCGAGAGCGGCGATGGGCTCGAGGTCATCGAGCTCGGCTGCCCGGCCGAGCACGAGACGCTCGCCGACCGAGAGACACCGCTGCCCACCGGCATCGTGCGCCCCGATCGCGACTTCGGCGGACAACGCTTCGTCCGCCACGACGCAGCCACCGCACCCTGGATGCCGTGGCGGTTCGAGGGCTTCGAGCACCGCGACATCGGCATCGGCGCTGCCACCGACGGACTCGCCGGGGTACGGGTGGCCCGGCCCGCCGGTGCCGACCGCACGCAGCGCAGTACCCACGACGCCGAGTTCGTGTTCGGCTTCGTGCTGGGTGGCACCGTCACGCTCGACGTCGACGGCGAGGCGCCGTACGCGTTGGCCGAGGGCGACACGTTCGTCGTGCCCGCCGGCCTGCCCCATGCGTTGACGAACTGCTCGCCCGACCTCGAGTTGCTCGACGTCACCCTCCCCGACGTCGTCCCCGTCACCCTGGTCTAGGACACGCCTCAGAGCACGGACGTACGAAACGGGTGGGAACCGGGCGCGGCCGCGGCACACTGGATGACGGCTACCGGGGTACGGCGGTGAGCAGTTGCCTTCGGGCAACTTGGCGGTTCGACTCCGCGCTTGGCCACCAGCGACGACGACGAGGACCTCCGACCCTGCCAGCAACGGTGGCGGTCGTCGTAGGGTGCGTCGGGTGATTCACGGTACGGATGTCTTGATCATCGGCGCGGGCGTCATCGGTTCGTCGGTGGCGCTGGAGCTCGCCCCGCCCGCCGTCGCCTAGGGTCGGCGCCCATGTCCGACCCTGCCGCCACCCTGTTGTCGCTCGACGAGGTCGAGTCGCTGTCGTACCGCATGCTCACGGCCTCGGGCGCCTCGCACCTGCAGGCGTCGCCCACCGCCCGCAGCATTCGTGCCGCCGAGGCCGACGGCATCCGCACGGTGGGGCTGTCGTACCTACCCACCTACTGCGACCACGTGGCCTGCGGCAAGGTGATCGGTGATGCGGTGCCGGAGGTGACGACACCACGCTCTGCCACGGTGGTGGTGCACGCCCACCACGGCTTCTGCCATGCCGCGTTCGAGGCCGGGGCACCCGCCCTGGTCGAGGCAGCCCAGCGATGCGGCGTCGGGGTCCTCGCCATCGAGCACTCGTACTCGGCAGGCGTGCTCGGCTGGTTCGTCGAACAGCTCGCAGCGCAGGGGCTCGTCGCGCTGATGTTCGCCAACTCGTCGGCGAGCATGGCGCCGGAGGGCGGTCGTCGGCCGTTCTTCGGCACGAACCCGCTCGCCTGGGCGGCGCCACGAGCTGCTGGGCCGCCGGTCGTGGCCGATCTCTCGTCGTCGACAGTGGCCTGGGTGAAGGTGAACGAGGCCGCTCAGACCGGTCAGGCGATCCCGCTCGGCTGGGCGCTCGACATCGACGGCCGGCCGACCACCGACGCGAACGCGGCGCTGGCCGGGTCGATGGCGCCGGCCGGCGGGCACAAGGGTTCGGCGCTCGCGCTGCTCGTCGACATCATGGCCGGGGGTGTCGCCGGCTCGAACTTCTCCTTCGAGGCGTCGGGCTTCGGCGGCAACGCCGGTGGTCCGCCCGACGTGGGGCAGGTCATCATCGCGATCGACCCCACCGCAACGATGGGCGACTCGTTCGTCGACCGCATCGAGCACGAGCTGTCGACGTTGTCGGCCGAACCGGGGGTTCGTCTGCCGGGCGACCGGCGCGTGGCGTCACGTGCTCAGACCGAGGCCCACGGCGTCAGCGTGCCGGCCGACCTGATGGCGATCCTGACGGCGTACGCCGAGCACGGGTCGCCGGCATCAGCGACGTGACCGCTTCGCCACCTTGAGCTGCTCGTCGAGGAACGCCGGGATCTCGTTCGGCTGCACCGTGGCGCCCCGGATGAGGTCGTCGAAGTGGCGGGTGAGGGTGCGCACGTGCTCGGTCGACGTGAGCACCAGGTACATCTGGCCGAGGTACAGCGCGGCCCGTTGCGGGCCGAAGATCGTGACCGGCGCGGCGTAGCGCTGCAGGCCGTCGAACAGGAACCACCGCAGGGTGGGGTAGAGCTCGCCGGTCAGGTCGATCATGTGCTCGAGCTGCGTGATGCGTTCGGCGTGGGCCAGGGTTCGGTAGATGCCCTCGCCGCGGGCGAACGACTCGACCGCCTGCACGCTGTTGCAGCACTCGAGGTCACTGCCCGGGCCGCGGGTCCATGCGAGACGCGCCGCTGCCGTGTCGATCATCTGCTCGGGGCTCGACGCGACGTAGTGAGCGAGCTCGTGACGGATCGTCGCGTCGGTCTTCAACAGGTCGGGCAGCGTCGACGGGACGTAGCGGATCTTGTAGCCCTGCGCCTCGGCGAACCAGGCGATGAGCCGCTCGTCGTTGGGGGAGCGGGCGTCGTGGGCGAACGAGGTCTGCTCCTGCATCATCTCGGCCTGCATCGGCCCGGTGTGCGTGAGGCCGAGAAGCCAGTCGATCGACACGTGCTGTGCCGCGGCGATCTCGGTGAGTGTCTCGACTCGTGGGAGGCGTCGGTTGCCGGGGGACATGAGCTGCGACAGCGTCGAGCGGTCCATGTGGGCTGCGGTGGCGAACTCACCCCGCGACATGCCGCTCCGCGCCAGCACCTCGTGCAGCCGCTCACGGAACGTGTCGAGCACCTGTCGTCGTTCGGCCATGGGATCGGAGCCTATGCGCTTCATCTGTGGTGCTAACGCAACATATGGGGTGGAAGTGCGCAGTTCTGCGACGGAAGGTGCGCAAATGTTCCATCCCGGTCTCGTGTGATCGCGGACCGTTCGTGCACAATCTGGCCAGTGGAACGCGCACCCATCCGAACACCGCAGTCGGTGGAATGGCCGACGGTGCTGGTGGCGATCGGCTGTTGGGCCGGATGGGTCGCGATGCTGGTGTGGCACGACGCGCTTCCCTGGCCGCTGGTCCTCATCGGGTTCGCGTTGCTCGGCGGCTGGTACATGTCACTGCAGCACGAGGTCCTGCACGGCCACCCCACACCCTGGGCAGCGCTGAACACAGCGATCGCCTTCCCACCGATCTCGCTGTGGCTGCCGTACCGCGTCTACCGCGATTCCCATCTCCTGCACCACGAGGTCGAGCTGACGGCGCCGGGGGTCGACCCCGAGTCGTTCTACGTGACGCCCCAGCAGTGGGAGGACGCTTCGTCGTTGCAGCGTCTGCTGCTGCGGGTCAACCGCACGTTCATCGGCCGCCTCACGATCGGACCGCTCCTCGGCCCACCCGCCCTCGTGATGTCGGAACTGCGGCTCGCTCGACATGATCGATCGCTGGCCCGCATGTGGGCTGCTCACCTCGCCTGGGTTGTCGTCATCTCGATCGTCGTCGTGGGCATCGCCGACGTCCCGGTGTGGCAGTACCTGGTCGGGTACTGCTGGATGGGCATGTCGGTCGTGTACGTCCGCTCGTTCGTCGAGCACCTCGCCGTCGCTCCGCCCGCGACCCGCTCGGCGGTCGTGCGCAGCAACTGGTTCTTCGGTCTGCTGTTCCTCAACAACAACCTGCACCACGCGCACCATGCCGCAGCGGGCGCAGCGTGGTACCGCCTCCCGCGTCTCGCCGCCGAGATGGACGCTGCCGGCATCGCTGCGGAAGGCGCCGGTCTCTATCGGGGCTACGCGCAGGTGTTCCGGCGGTTTGCCTTCCGACCGTTCTCGACACCGGTGAGCCCGATGGTCGGAGCCGAGTCCCGATCATGACGCTGCGTCACCCGTCGACCGGTGTGGCGAGCATGGGGATGTACACGTTCCCCGAGGTCCGGTGGGCGTTCAACCAGATCTGGGCGGGGGTCGCCGCACGCCTCGACTGGGTGCCGCGATCGCTCGACTGGGAGGTGGACCTGCACGCATCGTGGACCGACGACGCGCTCGTCGTGGGCCACACGTGCGGCTGGCCGTTGGTGACGGCGCTGTACGACCGGGTGCGAGTGCTCGGCACCTTCGCCGCCACGGTGCCGGAGGCCGATGGCCCGCGCTACCGCAGTGTGCTCGTCGCCCGCCGCCTCGCGGAGCCGCCGACGTTCGCCGGTTCCGTCGCTGCGGTGAACGGGCCCGACAGCCTGTCGGGGTGGATCAGCCTGCGGGCAGCGGTGCACGGGGCAGGCGCCACGTGGGACGGCGAGGTCCGCTGGACCGGTGCGCACGTCGAATCGCTCTGTGCGGTGCGTGACGGCCTCGCCGATGTCGCCTCCATCGACAGCGTCACGCTGGGCTTCGTACGCCTCCACCGGCCGGAACTGCTCGAGGGCATCGTCGAGATCGGCGAAGGTCCGTCGGTGCCCTCGCTACCGCTGGTGACGCATCGCGATGCGAGCGACGACGAGGTCGCCTGGTTGCGGGAGGCGATCGCCGCATCGGTGGCTGCGTCACCCGAGGCGGCCGTCGCAGCGCTGATCCGCGAGTTCGTCCCGTTGGACCTCGCCGATTACCTGCCGCTGCGCTCGCTGGCCTGACCGACGCCGGCCGGTCAGGCGCCGAGGATCGACAGGACGGCGTCGACGTCGGCGAGGTCGCGCAGCACCATGTCTGCGCCCAGCCCGGACAGCTGCTCGTACGAGTACGTGCCGGTGGCGACGAGCAGGCAGTGCACCCCGTTGGCAGCGGCGCAGCCTGCGTCGCGTGGCGTGTCACCGACGACCCACACCCGTGTCGGATCGACCGAGCGGACGCGCCCGAGCCGTTCGAGGGCGAGACGGACGAGCTCGTTGCGGTCGTGGTGGTCGGAGCCGTAGCCGCCGCACTCGAGGTCGAGGTGGACGTCGATGTCGCCGGCAGCGAGCTTCTGGCGCGCTGCGATCTCGATGTTGCCGGTGACGACCGTCTGGCCGACCTCGAGCGATGCGCAGGTCGACAACAGCGTCGGCACGCCGGGGAGCATCACGAGCGTGGCACGTAACTCGTCGGCGAGGGAGCCGTAGGTGCGCTCCACCTCGGCGAGGACGGCGTCGACCAGCGCCGGGTCGGTGAGGCCGAGCGCGCCGAGCAGCTCGAGGGCGATCAGGGGGTCGGTCTTGCCGCCGAAGTCGTAGCGCTGCAGGGCGATCGGTCGACCGGTGACCGACTCGACCGCGCTGGTGAACGCCCGGACCCCGACGCCGGGCGTGCGCAGCAACGTGCCGTCGATGTCCCAGAGCACGATCGCCTCGCTGCTCATCGTGCGCCCCGCTTCGTGTTTCCGGCGACGTGTGGTCGAGGGGGTCAGACTCGTTCGATGATCGTGGCGGTGCCCATGCCGCCGCCGGTGCACATCGTCACCAGGCCGGTCTGCAGGTCGCGACGCTCGAGCTCGTCGAGCAGCGTGCCGATCAGCATCGAGCCGGTGGCGCCGATCGGGTGGCCGAGGGCCATGGCGCCCCCGTTCACGTTCACCTTGTCCCACGACACGCCCGTGTCACGGAGGAACTTGAGCACGACGGCGGCGAACGCCTCGTTCACCTCGAACAGGTCGATGTCGTCGAAGGTCATGCCGGCGCGCTGCACGCACATGGTGGCGGCCGGGCCGGGGGCGGTGAGCATGATGACGGGCTCGGTGCCGGCGACAGCGGTCATCACGATGCGGGCACGCGGCGTGAGCCCGTGGGCGCGGGCGTAGTCGGAAGACGTGACGAGCAAGGCGCCGGCACCGTCGACCACACCGGACGAGTTGCCCGCGTGGTGGACGTGGTCGATGCGGTCGATGTGCGGGTAGGCCAGCAGAGCCTGTTGGTCGAGGGAGAGGTCGGAGCCGCCGGGCACGTGTGCGCCCATGCCGGCGAAGCTCGGTGCCAGCTTGGCGAGGTCGGCGAGGGTGGTGCCCGGACGGGGGAACTCCTCGTGGTCGAGGGCGACACGGCCGTCGTCGTGCGTGATCGTGACGAGCGAACGGTCGAAGCGGCCCTCGGCGATCGCAGCGGCCGCCCTGATCTGGCTGTCGACACCGAGCTGGTCGCACTGCTCGCGTGTGAAGCCCTCGGTGGTGGCGATCAGGTCGGCGCTGATGCCCTGTGGCACCATTGCGTACTGCTCGCGGAGGTGAGCGTTGTTGGCGGTGAAGCCGTCGACGTGCATGGGCGACGGGCGCGACATCGACTCGACGCCGCCCGCCACCACCACGTCCTGGAACCCGGAGCGGATGCCCATCGCGGCGAAGTTCACGGCCTGCTGGCCCGAGCCGCAGAAGCGGTTGAGCGTGACGCCGGGCGCCTCGATCGACCAGCCGGCGTCGAGCGCCGCCATGCGAGCGATGTCCATCGAGTGGTCGCCGCTGCCGGCGCCGCAGCCCATGATGACGTCGTCGACCTCGGCCGTGTCGAAGCCGTTTCGTGCCTGCAGCGCGTTCAAGACCTGGGCCAGGATCCGCTGGGGGTGCAGCTCGTGCAGTGCACCCGACTCCTTGCCCTTGCCCCGCGGTGAACGGACCGCATCGATGATCCAGGCCTCGCGCTCCATGGCTCCCCCTCGTGTCGCGGCGGGTGGCCGCCGATGGGGTGACGCTACCTAGCGGGCGTCGGGGCGCACGATCCGGCCCGGCCGGGCGGCCACGGCATCGGCGTCGAGCTGGCCGTCGACGATGACCGGCGTGCCGTTCACCAACAGATGGTGCATGCCGATCGGCTGGTCGGCCGTCAGCCGCTCGGCTCCGGCGGGGAAGTCGCGCACCCGACGCAACGGGCCGGGTGCCACGGTCTCGGGGTCGAACACGACGAGGTCGGCGAAGGCACCCTCGCGGATGACGCCGCGATCGTCGAAGCCGAACAGGTCGGCCTGCGCCGACGTCAGCTTGCGGACGGCGTCCTCGAGCGTCAGCACGCCCTTCTCGCGGACCCAGTGGGCGAGGAGGTCGGTGGCGAGCGGTGCGTCGCACAGCTGGCCGACGTGCGCGCCGGCGTCGCTGAGGCCGAGGGTGCAGCCGTCGGCCTGCAGCAGCACGGCGATGCCTGCCTCGTCGTCGTTGGCCAGGACGGCCTTCACCCGAAGCCGGAGGTCCGGTTCGTCGAGGGTGAGGTCGAGCAGCAGGTCGAACGGCTCGGCGCCACGCTCGTCGGCGATGCCCAGCAGGCGGCGGCCGACGAGCTCGGGGTGCGCCGTGGACTCCATCACCTCGAAGGTCTCCCACCGCGGTGTCAGGCGGGTGTCGGCAGCCCATGCGTCGCGGACCCGCCCGCGCCAGGCCGGGTCGGCGTATGCGGCACGGCGCTCGTCGAGCGATCGCGGCATCAGCTCGGCGAAGACCGGGTTGATGTTCAGCGTGAACGGCTCGACCATGGTCATCGAGAACGCCAGCGGCCGGCAGCTCACCTGCGGCCGCACGTCGGCTCCGCGTGCGAGCCCCCGCTCGTGGATCGCGAGCGCCTTCATGTGCGAGCCGGTGCTCGAGGTGAGCAGAGCCGTGTAGGTGAACGGGACGCCGAGCGCGATCTGGAGGTCGTAGATCTGCTCGAACCGGAGGTTCTCGGCGGCGCCGTTGATGCCCACCGTGCCGCGACCCGTCGATGCGACGGCGTTGCACAGTGCCTCGATCTCGGTGCGGTCGGCCCAGCGGCTGGGGATCGGCCGTCCGTCGGCGCCGCGGTGGGTGACGGCGAAGCTCGTGGCGAAGCCGACTGCTCCGGCGTCCATCGCCTCGGCGACGAGGACGGTCATCTGCTCGACCTCGTCCGCTGTGGCCGTGCGACCCGACGCGTCCTCACCCATCACGAAGATGCGCAGCGGCGTGTGGCCGATGTAGGCGGCGAAGTTCAGCGCCGAGCCGTGTCGCTCGACGGTGTCCAGGTACTCGGGGAACGTCTCGAACTCCCACGGGATGCCGGCGTTCAACGTCGCCGGGTCCATGTCCTCGACCTTCTCGAGCGTCCGGGCGATGAGGTCGCGGTCGGCGGGCCGGGTGGGCGCGATCGAGAAGCCGCAGTTGCCGGCCACCACGGTGGTCACGCCGTGGAAGCACGAGGGTGTGAGCGCCGGGTCCCAGAACACCTGCGCGTCGTAGTGGGTGTGGATGTCGATGAAGCCCGGCGCGACGACGAGGCCGTCGGCTTCGATGACGTGATCGGCGTCGCCGAGGTCGGTACCGATCGCCACGATCCGGTCGCCCTCGACCATGACGTCGGCGCGCACGCGTGGCGCACCGGTGCCGTCGACCACCGTGCCGCCGCTGATGAGGGTTCGTGAGGCCATGCGCCATGTTGACACCTGCCTCCCCGTCGGTCACCAGGGAACGAACGGCCTGCGGGGCCAAACACGTGGCCACCGCTGCTGATCGGTACGGTGTCTCTCTGTGTCCACCCCACTGTGTGTCCTGGGCGACTTCGCCTGGGACGTCCTGATCCGCACCAATACCGAGCTACTGCGGGGCGGCGACACGTTCGGCGAGGTCATGCTCACCCCGGGCGGCAGCGCGGCGAACGTCGCGGTGTGGGCCAGCCGGTGCGGCACGCCGACCCACTTCATCGGCAAGATCGGGCGGGACCGGTTCGGGCAGCTCGCCCAGGAGGACCTGGCTCGCGAGGACGTGACGAGCCATCTCGTCGAGACCGACGCCCACCTCACCGGCTCCGTGGCCGTGTTCGTCGACCACACGGGTGAGCGTTCGATGGTCTCCGGGCGCGGCGCCGACTTCTACCTGCTGCCCTCGGAGCTGCCGCGAGACATCGTGCGCGGAGCGAAGCATCTGCACCTGACGGCGTGGTCGTTCTTCACCGATCCGCCCCGCTCGGCGGCCCGGGCCGCCGCACATCTGGCCCGCGACGCCGGTGCCACGTTGTCGTTCGACCCCGGTTCGTTCCAGATGATCCAGGAGATGGGCGTCGCGCAGTTCCTCGCTCACACGCAGGACCTCGGGATCGACATCCTCCTGCCGAACTACGAGGAGGCCGGCGTGCTCACCGGCCTCGACGACCCGGAGGCGATGACCCGCCGGCTCACCGAGCTGTACCCGGGCGCGCTGGTGATGATGAAACTCGACTCCGACGGTGCGTACGTGCACCACGGCGGCGTCGGCGTGGCCATCCCGCCGGCCACGAACAACCTGGTCGACGCCACCGGCGCCGGCGACTCGTTCGCTGGGGCGTTCCTCTCCCACTACCTCCGCTCTGGCGACCCGGTGGCGGCAGCGCAGTTCGCCACCACGGTGTCGGCGTGGGTCATCGAGCACCTCGGGGCCCGCCCGCAGCCCGACGCCCGGCTCGAGGCAGTGCTGCAGCGTTGACGCGCCTGACCCGGGTTCCCTGATGGTCGTCGGGGGCCAGGTCGTGGGTACTGTCGCCCCATGGCAACGATCCTCGCTCACATCACTGTCCGCCCCGGCATGGCTGCCCGCTTCGAGGAGATCGCGGCCGAGCTCTACCGGCTCACCCACGAGCGGGAGCCGAACGTGCGCCGCTACGAGTACTGGCGCGGCAGCGACGAGAACACGTACTACACGCTGTTGTCGTTCGACACCTTCAACGACTTCCTCGCCCATCAGACGAGCGACCATCACGAGGTCGCCTCGCCGCAGCTCGGCGGTGTGGTCGCCGGTATCCGGCTCGAGTGGGTCGATCCGATCCAGGGCTCGTCGCCGCTGACGACGACGGAAGGTGAGCCGCTGCCGGCCGACGCGAACGAACTGATGGTGAAGTACGCCGAGCGGTTCGCCGTGCAGGTGGCGCCGTGGTGGGCCACGGTGGCCGCCCCGGTCACGCCGGCCCCGTAGAGCAGGCGAAGCAGCGGGGCGGCCGAACCGTGTACGGCGCACCGGCATCGCCATCGTTGCGGGAGAGCAGTGGTCTGGCGGGAGACCTCGATGGTGACGCTTGGGCCGTGCTGCTTGCGCAGCGGGCGGACATTACGGCACTCACATCTGGTGCGGCCGGGTCAATGGCTCAAGTTCCGATCAGGTCTCAGGTTCACGAATCCGAGATCTGCTTCGTGGAGCCGGGCTGCGGTCAGGCCTGGTCGAGCCAGAGGCTCTGTGGCCACACGAAGCCGGTGAACACAGCGCCCGGCGTGCCGTCGGGCAGCAGGGTCTCGCCGACACCGCGGACGGTGGGCGTGCGCACCGTACCGACGTGACCCCACGACGACGGGATCTGATAGCACTCCTCGGCGAACCGCCGGTTGACCGCCTCGGCGCCGGCGCGACGCTCGTCGGGGGTGGCACCGGAACGGGCCTGGGCGAGGCCGGCGTCGACCTGTGGGTCGCGGATGCGGCCGAAGTTCAGCGCGAGCTGGCCTTCGGGTGCGGCGTTGACGCTGCTCCACCAGAACGCCTGCTCATCGGCGGTGACGCCCGAATGGCTCGACCATCCGTATGCATAGAAGTCGGGAACCCCGAACAGCGCGTTGGTGATGTACTGATCCTGCGGCACCTGCTGGATGGTGGTGTCGACGCCGATCTCGGCCCAGTAGCCCTTGAGCAGCTCGGCGGTCTGGGCGTTGATCGCGGCGACGGTGGTGCCGTAGGGGACCGTCACGCTCTCGCCGGTCTCGGCCACGTACTCGTCGATCAACGCCTTGGCGCCGGCGATGTCCTGGGCGGGGTCGAACCCGTTGTCCTCGAGGTAGCCCTCCTGGCCGGGTGAGAACAATCCGTTGGCCGGCGTGCCGATGCCACCGGCGACGAGATCGATGAGCTCCTGACGGTCGATCGCCTTCGACAGCGCGCAGCGCACCCGCTTGTCCTGCAGCGGGCCGGGCTTGTCGAGGTTGATCAGGATGTAGTTGGTGGCGACGAACTCCGTTCGCTCGTCCATCACGAACTCTGCGGGGTCGGCGTCACGGAAGTCGGCGATCACCGACGCGTACCCGGTCGAGAACATGTCGATGTCACCGCTGCGCAGCGCCTGCCCGGCGGTGGCCGGGTCCTGGATGACGCGGAACTCGATCGAGTCGAGGTAGGGGAGCTGGTTGCCGTCGGCGTCCTGCTGCCAGTAGTCGGGGTTGCGTTCGACGACCAGCTTCTCGCCCGGGTCGAAGTTCTTGACCATGAACGGCCCGGTGCCGACGGCCATCGTCGGGTCGGCGGTGCCGGCCGCCACGCCGTCGAGCCAGGTGGGCGAGGCGATGAGACCCCACTGGCTCCCGAGCGCACGGTCGAAGCCCGGCCACGACACGGGGGTGTTCGCGTCACCGTTGCTGCCCGTGTACACGACGAAGGTCATCGGGCCGGTCTTCTCGATCTTCAGCGAGCCGTCCGGGTTCTTGGCGACGTCGTTGAGCGCCTTGGAGATGAGCAATGCGGTGCCCGACGTCTGCAGGTTCTGGATGACGGCGTCGGCATCGAGCGGGGTGCCGTCGTGGAAGGTGACGCCCTCGCGCAGCTGCACGGTCCACTGGGTGAAAGCGTCGTTCGGTGTGAACGACTCTGCCAACACGCCGTGCACCTTGTTGTCGACGCCGAGCGCGGTGAGCGGTTCGAAGAAGGTGCGGGCTCGCTGATGGCAGTAGGCGTCGCACTGCATCGCCGCCGGCGTCCACGGGTTGGCCACTTCGGACTCGCCGCTGACGACGATCGAACCGCCGTACTGCGGCTTGGGCGCCTCGGTGGTGGGCGTCGTCGCCGCCGTGGGATCCGACGTCGGCACGGCATCGGTGGCGACGGTGACCGCAGCGGAGTTCGGCGACGCGTCTTCTTCCTTCTTCGAGCAGCCCGCGGCCACCAGCCCGATCACCAGTAGCAGCGCGCCACCTCGACGCAGACGTCCCATCGACCCCATGGTGTCCCCCCTCGTCAGCAGCCGCCCTCGGCGGTTGCCCGCCGGGAAACTACCTCAGGTGGCAGGTGCGCGTGTGAGGACCAGGGCGATTCCACCGTCGGCACGGAGCAGGTCGATCCGGTCGCTCGCCAGGTGCCATCCGGTGACCGATGCGAATGCAGCGAGGATCGCCCGCTCCTGTTCCATCTCGTCGGGGGTGCCGGCGCGCCGAGTGGTGGCGAGCGGCCCGATCGACATGGTCTGGCCCTCGACGCGGAACGGGCCGTGGAACCGGTTGCATCCGGTGTCGCCGGAGATCGTCTCGTCGGTGACCTCGACGTCGAGCCCGTCGTCGGTGCCCACCACGGCGTCCCGCTCGGGGACGTGCACGCTGGTGATCGACCAGGCTCCCATGAGGTCGTCCTTGCCCGGGGCGCGCATCGTCAGCAGCGCGGCCCCGGAGGCATCGTGCAACGTCAGCGTGCCGGCGCCCGCGCTCGTCGAGCGGACGGCGTCGAGCACGGCCAGGAAACGACGCTCGACCTCCATCCGTTCCGGGTCGCACATCATCAGGGTGCCGATCGTCGGCCCGGGGACGAGCAGCGCGTCCTCGTCGGCGACGTAGCGCGACCGGTAGGCGTTGCAACCGCTGATGCCGAACGCCGCGCCGTCGTCGAAGCCGAGCGTGACGGTGACGTCGTCGATCCGGGTGATCCAGCGGGTGCCCCTGAGCTGATCGGTCATCCGGTGAGCGTACGTCACCGGATCTCGCCAGAGTTCGTGACACAAGGTCTGCCAATAGTTACAGTGCGCCATGGCCTACGGCACGATCGACCACGAGTACGCGATGCAGATGGCGACCACGCCGCCCGAGTCGGACGGTCCGGTGCTCATGGTGAACTTCATGAAGTACCGGCAGGTGGCCGCCTACCGCGACCCCGACGCCGATCCTGCCGGCGCCGTGTCCGGCCGCGAGGCCGACGACCGGTACGCGCCCACCGATGTACTCGCCCGTATCGGGGCGCGGGTCGTGTTCGTCGGTGACGTCATCGATGCCGACGGAGCTCCCGACCCGGTCTGGGACCGGATGGCGATCGTGCACTACCCCACGCGGAAGTCCTTCATCGACATGCAGTCGCGCCCCGACTTCCGCGAGAAGCACGTCCACAAGCAGGCCGGCATGGAGTTCACCATCGTGATCGCCGCGATGCCCACCGGTGGCGCCGGTGTGGCGGGCGAGGGCGACGGTGCCGGCATCGTCCGTTTCGTGGCGCTGCCCGCCGGCACCGGTCCGACCTCGGTCGACGAGGGGGCGCTGCTGCATGTCGAGGGTCGCGTCATCGGTGACGAGCGCAACTTCGACCGGCTCGCCGTCCATTTCGCCGACGGCGGGGACGACGAGTTGGCGGCCATGCCTGGCGTGATTGCGGTGCGAACCCGCGTCTTCATCGAGCGCCTGCGCGACGCCATCGACAACTGGGCATGAGCCACCCTGCGCTCTGGCCGAGCCCCTGGCCGGCCGAGGACGGCGGGCCGTCGCGGCGTCAGGCGGCACACGGTCCCGGGTTGGCGATCGGGCCCGGCGAGCGCCTCTCGGCCTCGCACCGGTTCGCCATCGCGAGCACGATGGTGGTGCTGCGCGACCCCGGTGAGGTCTACCTGCTCGGTCACACGGCCGGAGACGGCGCGATCTCGTGGGTCGAGCAGATCGACCCGCACACGCTCGAGCCGATCCGCCGTTCGCCGGACCTGCCCGGTGGGCCCACTTGGCCGGGGGGCATCGCCGCCCACGCCAACGGGTCGTTGTACGTGGTGTTCGGCCGGCACGCCCACCGACTCGCGCCGGACCTCACGGTGCTCGCATCCGTCGAACTGCCGCAGGACCGGCCGTACAACAGCTTCGTCGTGTTGCCCGACGGCTGCATCGCCACCAAGGACTTCGGTGGCGCACGGCCCGGGGTCGAGACACCGTCGGCCGACCCGTGCGAACTGCTGGTGCTCGAGCCCGAGTCGCTGGCCGTGGTGAGCCGCCTCGTGCTGCCCGAACCGTCGGTGGCACGGCTCAGCGCCGATGGCGACGACATCCACGTCGTGGGAGTCACGCGGTTCATGCGGGTGCGCTGGACGGGTGCCGAGCTGGTTCTCGACGAGTCGATCGGCGACGCCGTCTACCGCACGTTGCCGGGCCAGACGTACGGCTGGGACGCCGTCATCGACGCCGGCGCCGCCTGGTTCCTCGACGACGGAGCCGGCAGCGAGCGGTACGCCGGTTCGTTCAGCGGCATCGGCATCTCGGAGTGCCCGCTGCACCTCGTGCGCGTCGGGCTCGTCGACGGCGCCGTGTCGCTCACCGAGGTCTGCGGCCTGCCGCTCGGCCTCATCGCGAACCCACCGGCCGTCGACCCCGTCCGCCGCGTCGTGGTCGGCTACGACAGCGCGAACGGCATCGTGACGGCCTTCCGATTCGACGACGACGGCGCCACCTCGCCGCTGTGGACCCGTCCGCTCCACCACGCTGCACACCCGCTGCGCTTCGCCGACACCGGGGAGCTGGTGCTGTGCGACCACGACGCCGAGCGCGGCGTCGACCAGGTCGTCGTCGTCGACATCGAGACCGGTGCCGAGCGCGGACGCGTCGACACGGGCAGCCCCGTGCAGTCGGTGCTGTTCCTCGCTCCGGGGTTCGACCGAGACCTCTACGTCTGCTCGTTCGCCGGCGTCGCCCGCATCACGGTCGGCTGATTCCAGCGCGTCGCCTCGGTCGCCCGAATCGGTACGACGGGCACACGTGGAGCGGCCAACGGGAGTCGAACCCGTTCCGTCTGCTTGGAAGGCAGAAGTGCAACCAAAAACACCTTGGCCGCGTGTTCGGCCCGAACGCTACCGCTGTCGCACGGTGTCTCGGGTCGGGTTTAGGCTGACGCTCGAACCCATAGCAGGAGGTCCCTCGTGGACAGTGCGCTCATCGTCGTCATCGTCGCCGTCGTGTTGGTGCTGTTGCTGGTCCTGTCCTCGGTGAAGACCGTGGCGCAGGGCTCGGTGGCGGTCACCACGCTGTTCGGCAAGTACCGGTCGGTGCGCCGCCCGGGCCTCAACTTCCTGATCCCCTTCGTCGAGAAGATCTTCCGCCGGATCAGCACGCAGAACCGGGCGGTCGAGCTGCAGTTCCAGGCCATCACCGCCGACCAGGCCAACGTGTACTTCACGGCGATGATGGTGTACTCGGTCATCAACGAATCCGAGGACACGGTCAAGAACGTGGCCTTCAAGTTCGTCAGCGAGAAGGACTTCATCACGGCACTCGTGCGCAGTGTCGAGGGCAGCACCCGCGGATACGTCGCCACCATGCGCCAGGCCGAGATCCTCGGGCTTCGCGGCGAGATCGTGAAAGAGGTCAAGGAGAACCTCGACGTCACCCTCGAGGGCTGGGGCTACCACCTCATGGACCTCCAACTCAACGACATCACCTTCGACCAGGCGATCACCACCTCGATGGCCCAGGTCGTCGCCTCGAACAACCTCAAGGCCGCTGCCACCAACGAGGGTGACGCCCTCCTCATCCGCAAGACCAAGGAGGCCGAGGCCGAGGGCACGTCCATCCGCATCGCCGCCGAGGCCGAACGCACGGCTGCACAGCTCCGCGGTCAGGGTGTCGCACTGTTCCGCGAAGAGGTCGGGCGCGGCCTCACACAGGCCGCTCGCGAGATGGAGGACAACAACGTCGACTCGTCGCTCATCCTGTTCTCGATCTGGACCGAATCGATCCGGCACATGGCCGAGCACGGCAAGGGCAACGTGCTCTTCCTCGACGGCTCACCGGAGGGGATGCAGAAGCAGTTGGAGGACCTCATGGCGCTCGAGCAGCTCAACATCGTCAAGCGCCAACCGGGCACCTGATCGCTCCGTTGCGTCGCCGGCCCGGCCCGGCTGACAATCTGGGTGCATGACACACCCGTTCAGGTTCGGTTGGCAGGCATTCAACGTGGCGAGCGCCGCCGAATGGCGCGACAAGGCGCGGCGCGCCGAGGCGCTCGGCTACTCGGCGTTCATGGTCGCCGATCATTACCTCGGGCCTGGACCGGCGCTCACCGCCACCAACCACCCGATCCAGAACATCGCTGCCGTGCCTGCCATCGCCGTCGCCGCCGAAGTCACGAGCACGATCAAGGTCGGCGCTCGCGTCATGTGCATCGACTACCGCAACCCCGCCGTGCTGGTGAAGGAGATGGCCACACTCGACCTGTTCAGTGATGGCCGCCTCGAATTCGGCATCGGCGCCGGCTGGCTGCAGGGCGAGTACGAGGCGATGGGCGTGCCGTGGGATTCGGCCGGCATCCGCATCGACCGGCTCGCCGACGTCGTCCGGATGGCCAAGCTGCTCATGGCCGACGGCGAGGTGAACTTCGAGTCCGAGAAGTCCACCAGCCACGTGCGTGCGGTCGGGTTCGAGGGTCTGCCGAAGCCCATCCAGCGTCCGCACCCGCCGATCATGATCGGGGGCGGCGCGCGCCGGGTGCTGCAGCTCGCCGGGCGCGAAGCCCAGATCGTCAGCGTCAACTTCGACAACTCCTCCGGCAAGATCGGGCCCGGCGTGGCGATCTCCGATGCCGAGGCGACGGCGCAGAAGATCGAGTGGATCCGAGAGGGCGCCGGCGACCGCTTCGACGAGATCGAGATCGAGATCGGTGCGTACTTCACGTTCGTCACCGACCAGGGCCAGGCCACGGCCGAGGCGATGGCGCCGCGCTTCGGCCTCAGCGTCGAGCGGATGCTCACGCACCCGCACGCCCTCATCGGCAGCGTCGACGAGATCTGCGAGCAACTCGAGCGCCGCCGCGAGCAGTACGGCATCTCCTACATCACCGTCGGCGACACGGCAGCCGACGCCTTCGCCCCGGTCGTCGCCCGCCTCACCGGCAAGTAGCCGGCTCGCGGTGGGTCAGCGGCGCACGAACAGGCGGACGTCGCGGTCGGTCTCGGTGCCGGCCATCGCCTGACGCACCTGTGAGCCGCCGAAGCGCTGCGCGAGTGAGGCGTGGCAGGCGGCGAGCGAGCCCTCCGCCGCGCCGTGGGCGTGGACGGTGGCGACGATCTCGACCGTGCCGTCGGGGTGACGGCGCAGCTCGATGCGGCGTCGTTCGCTCGGCCAGTCGATGACGGACGCGGTGGTGATCTCCCAGAAGCCACCCAGGTCACCGTGTCGTGGCGTGATCCGGTGGATGTGGCGATGGCCGCTGAGCCACAGCACGACCGATGGGTGGCGATGGACCATCGCCAGCAGGGGTGCCGCCAGCAGGCGGTCGGGGTCGTGGCCGCGCTCGTTCACCAGGGAGTCGGGTCCGTGATGTGACGCGATCACCGCGATGCCGCCTGCGGCGTCGATGTCGGCCAGCACTCCGTCGAGCCATTCGACCTGTGCGGTGCCGATGCTGCCCTGGTAGTCGCCGAGCGGGTGGTTGGTGTCGAGCAGCACGACCGTGACCTCGCCGAACTCGATCACCGCATCGGCGCGGCCAGTGGGGGAGCGGCCTTCGAACCAGCCGAGCGCCCCGGCAGCCGCGTGGGCGTCGATCCACTCGGCGAGGTCGATCCCGCGTCGTGACGGATCAGGGGTGACGATTCGTTCGCCGACGCCGATGAAGCGGTCGGGTGCATCGACGAACAGCGAGAGCACGTCGTCCGGTTCGAAGTCGCCCGGTGCGCCGAGGGCCTTGCGGCCACCGACCGCGACAGCGGTGAGGGCGTCGTTCACGAAGGCAGTGCCCTGGCACAGCAGATCGTGGTTGCCCGGTAGCGAGGTCCAGGGCATCCCGAGGCCGGCCGAGTGCAGTGGCTCGGCCGCCCGCTCGAGCAGGTCGTCGATCACCGGGAAGCCGCGTGGCTTCCACGTGTCGGCCACATCCGCAAGCGGGCTCCAGTACGGCCAGACCTCGCCGGGGGCCAGCGCCGGCGCATCCTGGGCGCCGCCCAGCGGCGAGAGACGGCTCGTGCCACCGGCCACGAGGGCGAGGTAGGCGTCGAGTTCATTGCGCTGCGCGTTGTCGATGTTGTCGCCGGTGCTGAGGACGAGGTCGGCCGGCTCGCCGGCTCGAATGGCGGCCACGTGCGCCGCGACGGCCCACGGTACGAGCGACTCCTGGGGCCGATGCATGTGCAGCAGCGGCCGCCAGCGCGGGTCGTGCGCCAGGGTTTCGATCCACTCGAACCGCATCGGCGAGGCGGCGTCGAGGACATGAAGGTCGCTGAGGTGCCACAGCGAGGCGATGGGCTCACCCTGGCTGGTCGGTGCCGGAGCGAGCTCGGTGCGGGGGACGAGGGGTCGATCGGAGCTCATGGCGACCCGCGCATCCTAGGTACGGCTGGGCCGTGCCGAGGCGGTTCGCCCGTCAGGCGGTGGAGCCGCCATCGACCACGACCGTGTGCCCGTTCACGAACGCGGCGAGGTCGGAGGCGAGGAACAGGGCCACGCGGGCGATGTGGTCGGGCTGGCCGGCGATGCGGAGCGGGTTGGCGGCGATCGCGGCGTTGATGTCGATGCCTCCGGCCTTCAGAGGCCCGAGCTGCGCCTGCACGCCGGGTGTGTCGATGACGCCCGGCGCGATCGCGTTCACCCGGATGCCGCGCGGGCCGAGCTCGTTGGCGAAGGCGCGAGTGAGGCCGATGACCCCGGCCTTCGACGCGGCGTAGGCGGTGATGTTGGCGCCGCCCCGGATGCCGGCGATCGAGGCGAGGTTCACGATGCTGCCACCACCGGTCATCAGGCGCGCTGCGTTGCGGGCGGCGCTGTACTGGGCCCGGATGTTCACGTCGAGCATGCGCAGCACGAACTCGTCGGTCACCTGATCGATCGGCCCGGTGGTGGGGTAGATGCCGGCGTTGTTGATCAGGATGTCGAGGTGTCCGCCGTCGGAGGCGACGCCCATGGCGTCGTCGAGCTGCGCTGCGTTCGTGATGTCGCAGGCGACGAACGCAGCGGCCCCGGCCGCCTCGGCCGTGGCCCGGCCGTCCGGGTCGAGGTCGGCCACCGTCACGAACGCTCCGGCCTCGACGAGTCGCACTGCGATGGCGGCGCCGATGCCCTTGGCGCCGCCGGTCACCAGCGCACGGCGACCGGTGAGGTCGATGAGCTGCGCGAGTGACGGGCTGACGGTCGTGTCCATGGGCGGCGACGATAGTGAATGGTCGCTAACCTCGCCGACGTGGACGTCTTCGAAGCGATGGAGACCTGCCGGGCCATCCGCCACCTGCGCCCCGACCCGGTGCCGGCCGAGCTGATCGACCGAATCCTGCACGCCGCCACCTGCGCGCCGAGTCCCGGCAACAGCCAGGGGTGGGACTTCGTGGTGGTCGACGACCCGGAGCGGAAGACCCCGATCGCCGACGCCGTGCGGTCCGCGATGGCCGACCGCGTGGCGGCGATGCCACGACCCGACCGCACCACGCGGCTGATGCTCGACGGCACGGCCAAGCTCGTCGACACGCTCGACCAGGCGCCGGTCATCATCTTCGTCACCGGGCCCGTGATCTACCCGTCGTGGTCGCCGCGCGAGCAGTTCACCTGGTCGGCGCTCTATCCGGCTGCCCAGAACATCATCCTCGCGGCGCGTGCGCTCGGCCTCGGCACCACCTTCACCACCTTGCACAACACCGCCGAGCCCACCATCCGCGAGGTCCTCGGCATCCCCGACCACATCAGGATCGCAGTCACGATCCCGCTCGGCTGGCCCGATGCCGAGTTCGGACCGGTGAACCGTCGTCCGCTCGCCGACTTCGTGCACCGCAACGGCTGGGAGGGCGACAAGCGTGGTGCTATCGACTGACGCCGTTCGGCCACGGCACGGCGGCAGAGAAATTGGTCGGGGTGGGGAGATTTGAACTCCCGACCCCCTGCTCCCAAAGCAGGTGCGCTACCGCTGCGCCACACCCCGAACGGACCGGCACGACTGCGGACCCGGGTGCGATGCTACCCGTCGAAGCCCGTGCCGACGACCGGTCAGGTGGCGAGCTCCCACTCCACCGAGAAGCCGTCGTCGCCCGGCTTGCCAGCGAAGCGTCGTCCGCTCATCGCACTCGGGGCCAGCACCATCCAGTGGTGGCGGTCGATCGTCAGCCACGGCTCGGGGTCGGGCAGGCCGTGCGCGCCCGACACGTGACGCAACGTGCCCCTCACGATCACGCTCCAGGCGGCACGGGCGACCTCGTCCACCACGTCGACCTCGAGTGAGGCGAGACCTTCGTAGCGGCCGAGCAGCGTGCCCGGTGCCGTGCGGATGACGATCTGCATCACCCCGTCGTCACCGATGGTGCGGTAGTTGACCGGCAAGGCCAGCGGGTAGCCGTGGTCGATCACGCACATCCTGCCGACGTGCTGCGAACGGAGGAGCGTGCCGCACTCCCATGCCTGCAGTTCGAACCGTTCCATGGCTGACCTCCTACGAATGGGGAGCTGCCGGGGCCCGGTCAGTCCGGCGTTGCGTCACTCCTCGACGATCAGGGCGGTGACCATGCCGAACATGCCTTCCGGACCCTCGGCGTGGGTGAGGATGTGGCAGTGCCAGGCCCAGACACCCTCGTCGACTGCCTTGTAGAGCACCGTATAGCGCTCGCCGGGTGACACGTTGATCGTGTCGCCGGGCATCGGGAAGTCGAGCGGGACGCCGTCCTTGGCGATGACCCAGCCCACCGGCTGGTGGAGGTGCATCGGGTGGGCGGTGAGCCCTTCGTTCAGATAGTGGACCATCATCGTCTGGCCCTTGCGCAAGGTGTAGGGCTCGGTGGCCGGGAAGCTCTTTCCGTTGAGGCTGAGGCCGATCGTGCCGGCATCGTTCAACACCATCGTGACTTCCTTGTCGACCTGGGTGTAGCCCTTGTCCTGCAGGTACTGCGGGATGGGCATGGTCGTCTCCCATGCCGGGTCAGTGATGATGAAGCTCCCGAACAGGCCATTGGGAACCTGGACCTCGGCGTGGTGATGCGAGTGGTAGATGCCGATGGCCGGCTCGAGTGCCTCGAACTCGTAGACGAACGAGCTGCCGGGGGTCACGACCTCCTGGGTGTACGGGTTGACACCATCCATCTGGTTCGGCACCCGGATGCCGTGGAAGTGGATGGAGGTCGACTCGCTCATCTCGTTCTTGAAGTTGATGCGGATCTTGTCGCCCACCTCGAGGCGGATCTCCGGGGCCGGCACGACGCCGTTGTAGGTCATCGCGTCGACGAACTTGCCCGGCGCGACCTCCCACTTCACCTCCGTCGCGGTGACGTCGTACACCTTGACGCCATTGTCGATCGAGGTCGGTTCGAGCACGTCGCCGCCCTTGCCCTGGGTCTCGGCGGGGAACTCGAGCGCGACGTCCTTCATCATCCGGTCCATCGCCTGCCAGTCCATCTTCCCGTCGGCCATGGCACCGCCGCTGCCGCCCATGCCGTCGCCGATGACCACCATCGCGGTCATGCCGCTCGCGGCGTGGCCGGCGATCTCGCACAGGGCGTCGTACTGGCCGGTGGCTCCGTCGACTTCGATCTCGGCGGTCTCGCCCGACTGGAGATCGGGGGTCTTCACACCCAGCGACGGGATCGACAGGTTGTGCACCATGGCACCCTTGTTGGTGACTCGGAGCGTGGCGCCGCCCTCGGGGACCTCGATCATCGAGGGGGTGACCGCCCACTCGCTGAGCTCGACGTCGATGACGGTCGGTGCGGCACTGCCGGCACCCTCGGACGAGGCGCTCGACGAGGCGTCGTCGCCCAACCCGAACAGTGCGATGCCAAGGGCGACGATCGCGACGACGAACGCTCCCCAACCCAGGATGGAACGGTCTTCTCTGCTCATATGCCCCCATCATGGGGAGGGGGCTCCGAACCGATCAGGGCCACACGGCACGACCGACCGGGACCAAGGTCCTACCCGGCCCGGCGTCGGGTGACCGGTCAGTGCGTGATCGGCACCCACCAGCGCAGCTCGGTGCCGCGCTCGGCCCGGGCCGTCAGCGAGCAGCCACCACCGAGCAGCCGTGCCCGCTCGGCCATGTTCCGGAGGCCGTTGCCGGACGTGGTGTCGAACTCGTCGGGAATGCCGCGCCCGTTGTCGAGCACTCGCATCACGAGGTGGTCGTCGGCGTCGAGCTCGACCTCGGCCTCGGTGGCGCCGGAGTGGCGAGCGATGTTCGTGAGCGCTTCGCGCAGCGAGGCCAGGAGCTCGGTTCGGATCTCTCGGGTGATGGCGGTCTCGACGGGCCCCGCCAGGCGCAGACGAGGGGCGAACCCCAGCACCCGCTTCGCCTGCGAGGTGACGGCACTCAGTTCCTGGCCGAGCGAGCCCTCCCTGCTGGCCGAGCCGAGCGTGAACACCGCAGTGCGGATCTCGCGGATGATCAGGTCGATCTCGTCGATGGCGTCCTCGACCCGGGCGGAGATGTCCGGGTTGCCGGAGCGGATGCCGACCGCCTGGAGCTCGAGCCCGAGTCCGAAGAGGCGTTGGAGCACGGTGTCGTGGAGGTCGCGGGCGATGCGTTCGCGCTCGTCGGCCAACGAGAGCAGCTCGGCGGTCGTGCGGAGTGCGGCCTCGGCCCGCATGCGCTCGGTGACGTCGCGCACGATCGCGACGATGCCCCGGGATCGATCGCCGGTGAGTGGTGAGAGGCTGATCTCGACCGGCAGCTCGGTGTCGTCGGCCCGTTGGAGCGAGAGGTTCATGCCGGGTCCCATCGGACGAGCGACGTGGGCCTCGACGAACGTCCCTCGGAGCGCAGCGTGCGTCGAGCGATGGTCGATCGGCACGAGGCGGTCGATGTTGCTGCCGACGAGTTCGTCGCTGCCGTACCCCGACATCGTCGCAAGCCGTTCGTTCACCATGGTGATCGTGCCGTCGGGCAGGCACACGACGAGGCCGTCTGGTAGCTCGTCGATCCACATCGGGAGATCGGGCGATGCGCCGACGTCGTGCGCCTCGGCAGCCATGGACGCGACGCTACACGAGCCCTGCACGTGCCGAAGGTCCCTGTCGAGGACACCCTGGGTAGGGCAGACTGCTCTCGCATGACTGAGGCTTCTCGTGTCCGCGTGTTTCTCGTCGACGATCACGAGGTCGTTCGTCATGGCGTTCGCGCGCTGATCGATTCGTCCGCGGATCTCGAGGTGGTTGGCGAAGCAGATTCGGTCGAGACCGGGCTCGCCCGGGTGCTGGCCGTCCAGCCGGACGTCGCCATCCTCGACGTGCGCCTGCCCGATGGCAACGGTGTCGAGCTGTGCCGCGAGATCCGGAGCCGGATGCCGGAGGTGAAGTGCCTGATGCTCACCTCGTACTCCGACGACGAGGCGCTGTTCGAAGCGATCATCGCCGGTGCCTCGGGGTACGTGCTCAAGCAGGTGCGCGGCACCGAGCTGCTGGCGGCCGTACGTCGCGTCGCGAGCGGCGAGCACCTCCTCGACCCTGCGGTCACCGGACGCGTGCTGCGGCGGCTGAGCAACCCGTCCAGTGAGGACCAGCGCATGGCCTCGCTCACGGCGCGCGAGCGGGAGGTGCTCGAGCTCATCGGTGAAGGCCTCACCAACCGCCAGATCGGCGAGAGGATGTTCCTCGCCGAAAAGACGGTGAAGAACTACGTCAGTGGCCTGTTGGCGAAGCTGGGGATGGAACGCCGCACCGAGGCAGCGGTCTTCGTCGCCCGCCGAGAGCACGACAAACCGGACAGCGGCACCTGACGGCGAGGGCAGACCCCTGCGCCGAGGTGGGGTCGGACGGACGATTTCCGGAGTGCCTCCCGCATCGTCCCACCTCGTTCGCCTGACCATCACCGCCGCTGCAGTGCTCGCAGTGCTGTCGGCGTGCGGAGGCGGAGCAGCCCCGGCCGCCCACGACGCTGCCGCCGCGACTGCCGAGGCCGCCCCGCCCGAGGTGTCGGAGGAAGAGTTCGACGAGCTGTCGACGCGGGTGCTCGAGCTCGAGGTACAGGTGAGGAACCTCCAGGCGGCTGGTGCCACGGGCGACCCCATGGTGGCGCCGGCTGTCGAGGCCGGCGAGCCTGCCGAGGTCGCCGAGTGGAACTACGACGACCCGACGACGTGGGGCGCGACCTGCTCGACCGGCACGGAGCAGTCGCCGATCGATCTGAGCGTCAGCGCCGCGGTCGCCGCCGACATCGCCGATCCGGTCGTCGACTACGCCGATACCGACGCGGCAACCATCATCGACAACGGCCACACGGTCGAGGTCGGCGTCGAAGGGGCCGGCACGCTCGCCCTCGAGGGTGAGACCTACGACCTGAAGCAACTCCACTTCCACGCACCGAGCGAGCACACCGTCGACGGCGTGCATGCGCCGCTCGAGGTCCACTTCGTGCACACAACGGTCGAGGGCACGATCGCTGTGGTGTCGGCCCTCGTGGCTGCGGGCGACCCGGCTTCCGGGTACGAAGCGATCGTGCGTGCGCTGCCCGCCGACGACGCCGAGCACGAGGTCGGTACGCCGATCGCTCTCCGCTCGTTGCTGCCCGGGGAGATGTCGGCATACCGCTACTTCGGGTCACTGACCACGCCGCCGTGCACCGAGGGGGTGTCATGGCTCGTACTCACGACGCCGGTGATGATGAGCCAGGCCCAGATCGATGCGATCGTGGCCAGCCTGCCGGCCCCCAACAACCGCCCGACGCAGGAACTCGACGGCAGGGTGGTGGGCCTCGACGTGACGCCCTGATCAGGCGCCGCGGGCGGCGAGCCGCTCGACCACGCGGAGCAGGCGCTCGACGTCGTCGTGCTCGATGTACCGCGCCAGGCCGGCTCGCACGAGGCCGCCCCCGGCAGTCAGGCCGAGGGACTCGACCACCTCGACCGCGTAGTTGTGGCCGTCCCAGACTGCCACCCGCTCGGCCGCAAGTGCCTTCGAGACCTCGGCCGGGTGCACGCCCTGCACGGTGAACGCCGCGGTGGGGGTGCGGCCCTCGAGGCCCGGGGGGCCGTAGATGCGAACGCCGGGGATCGCCTGCAGACCGCCGAGCAGCGGAGCGAACACCTCGCGCTCGGCGGCGGCCACGCGGTCCATGCCCTCCTCGAGCAGGAAGCGAGCTGCGGCCTCGACGCCGGCGATGCCCTCGTAGTTGGGCATCCCTGTTTCGAACCGACCGGGGCCGAGGTCGGGGGCGGGGCGCACCTTGAACGCCGGCAGTTCATCGATGATCTCGGGGCTCGCCCACAGGACACCGGTGTGCGGCGCGTACCACTTGTACGGCGACGTGACGAGGGCGTCGCAGCCGAGAGCCGCAATGTCGATGGCGACGTGCGGCGCGAGGGCGACGGCGTCGACGAACACGCGTGCACCGACGGCGTGTGCGGCGTCGATGATCGGCCGCAGATCGGGCGTGGTTCCGAGGAGGTTCGATGCCCCGGGCAGCGTCACCCACCGGGTGCGCTCGTCGATCAGGTCGATGACGTGCTGCGGCGGGAGGGTGCATGTGTCGGTGTCGAACGGGGCGAGCACGTGCTCGGCGCCCGCCTGCTCGCATGCGAGCCGCCAGGGCGAGACGTTGGCCTCGTGGTCGAGGCGGGTGCCGACGACCCGGTCGCCGGGGCGCAGGGTGGCGCCGACGGCCCTGCTGAACGACAGCGTCAGGGTGGTCATGTTCGGGCCGAAGACGATGCCCGCCGGATCGGCGCCGAGCAGCCGGCCGACGATGTCGCGGGTGCGGGCGACCAGTTCGGTGGAGGCGATCGATGCGTCGAACACGCCGCCGCTGCACCCGGTGGAG
>Ga0247831_1003046_pt1 | contig 25515 bp, 48 predicted proteins | sample LaCruzMarch2015__9_FD_192406 | JGI IMG/M metagenome (GOLD analysis project Ga0247831, IMG submission 192406) | Freshwater microbial communities from meromictic Lake La Cruz, Castile-La Mancha, Spain - LaCruzMarch2015_1m | ecosystem: Environmental > Aquatic > Freshwater > Lake | place: Spain...
ATGTAAAAGATCTTGGTCTCGGAACAGGTGCTATTGTTAGAATAGTCCGCAGTGGAATGGTTATTCCTAAAATTGTGGATGTAGTAGAAAAAGTAGATTTCCAAATGCCTGATGTTCCAAACATTGGGTGGAATGACAATGGTATAGAATTAATTACTCTTACTGAAACTGACGAACAAAGATTTAAACAAGTAGTATCTTTCTTTGAAATACTTGATACTGATAGTTTTGGAGAAGGTGTTATTAAACAACTTTGGGATAATGGTCATAAGACTATTAAAGATATTTTAAATTTATCACAATCAGATTTAGAAAAAATTGATCGTTTCGGAAAACGTAAAGCACAAATTGTTTGGAATGCTATTAGAAAATCAACTAATGATGTTAGTCTTTCTAAACTCCAACATGCTACTGGAATTTTTAAAGGATTAGGTAGTAAGAAGTTAATTCTATTAGAACATTTTACATCTAAACCAAGTATAGATCAAATTCTAGAAATTGAAGGATTTGCTGAAATTTCAGCACAATCTTATATTGATGGGTATGATAAATTCTTCCAATTTATTCAAGAACTTCCTATAACGATTCAAGAAAAAGTTGAGGCTGTTAAAGTTTCAAATGATTTAGATGGCATGATATTTGTATTCACTGGAGTTAGGAGAGCTGATTTAGAGGATCTAATAGAATCTCGTGGTGGTAAGATTGGTAGTGGGGTATCAAAAACAACTACACATCTTATTATGAAATCAGTAGGTTCTGGTTCTTCTAAAGAAAAGAAAGCTATTGATTTTGGTGTAAAAATTATGACAGTTGAACAATTAGAAAGTTTATTAAAATAATATGAAATTTAAACTTTATGATGAAAATAGTGACATCTACTATTCAATAGATACAAATTTTGTAGATGTGGATGACTTTTTAGACTGGATTCAATCAGACGACGACTTTCAACCATTTATGGATAATATGGAAACCGGTTATGATGATTGGTGTGGTATTCACGATGGTGGAAATGGTTATGATGGTGATGTAGAATTTTGGCAGTATTCATCTTATGAAATAAAAGATTACAACCAAGCCATCCAAAAATGGGAGGAATTTTTCAAATCAAAAAATAAAATGACGAATACAGAAACAATATGAATCCAAAAGTGTTTTAATTGTAGTAGGTGAAATCTGGTTGGGAACTTATAAATATGTTGAATCACAATTAATAGACATTCACGAAGTAGAAATATTATCAAATTCTAATGGGTTGGTAAAATTCAAAAGAATTGATAATGTGAAAGAGACAATTGATATAGTTTATTCATTTATAGAATGGTTTAAAAAAATAAAATAATATGACACAATTAGATTACAAACCAACAATTATAGAAAGAGTTCTAAAAACAAAACAGGAACAGGATGAAAAATTTACCTATCAAGGTCATCCAAATTTCTTTATTCCTGATTTTTTCCACGAACCAGCAGATATTTGGACAACCTATTTAGGTTATCTTGAAAAAATGTACTCATGTGAATGTTGGGATCAAGATGGTGGAGAACATTCATATGAAATTATCGACCATAATACTGGTTTGACAAAATGTACTTATACAGCATTTGGTGTAACTCTTTTCGAAGATGATGAACCACAAGATATAGATGTTGAAATTGAGGGGTATATTGTTGAGGCACCACCAATGAGTCAATACAATAATTATTCACAAACACAATATATTTTTGTAGCAACAAAAGTTTATGAACAATATAAAATGTCTATTTAATGAAAAATTCAATAATAACTAATTTTTTCTCTAAATCACATTTTAAAGATTTAAAAATTCTATTTATTTTAGAATTTATAATTATCATGCTTTTATTCATGTTAATAAATACAACAAGCTTGAAATTATTTATTATTAATAATGATTTAAAAATTTTTAATATTTTTGCATTTCTACTTACACTATTTGTTAGTAGTATTTCTAGCTTAACTAATCCTAAAGAATATTTCAATTTAGCAAGTATTATATCAGGTGGATTATTTACCTATGCTGGATTTTGGGTTATGTTTGAATTGCTTATTAAATAATAATATGGATATAAAAGAAATACTTTTAAATGGTGGAACTGTTGAGTTTCCATATAAAGAAAAGGAAAAAGAATGGGTAGGTAAGGCATCTATTTATTATTTTTCAGGAGGATATGGTTGTGATAGTAATATCATAGTTAGTGTTCCCTGTAAAGATGGTAGAGCAGAATATTCTGATATAGATGAAGCTATTAAATTTTTCTTAAAACTTGTTTTTAGAGATAAAAATAAAATGATTGGTAATCATCAAGCGATGCTTGAACTTGAAAAGGAAGGATATAATCTGGACTTAGATAATACTAAAGATAGAGACATTCTTAATAATAAGAAGGATCAAATAAAAAAGAGAAGAGAAAATAAAGAAGAACTAACTAAAAATGATAAAAATGAAAATTACAATCTTTCAACTTAAATCTAATCCTGAAATTGGATTCTCCATTAATGAAGATTTTGAAAACAAATGGGATCCAAAATTACAGAAGACAATAAAAACTAAAAATAAAACCTATCAATTATTTATTGATGAATGTGAAGGTGGTGAAGCATATGAAACTGATTGGACTCATGTTGATGAGTTTAAATCATTTGATGATGCGATGAATTATATTATTGAGAATCATGGAGAAGTACAAAAAACTGGAGTTTTTTAAGATATGTTTGAAAACATAAATTTTCCGCATATAAAATATATTTCGGAAATACAATCAAAAAGTGAAAAAGAAAGAACTTTATATTATTTGGGAGGAGAACCAGAAGATAGTAATATTAGATTGACTATTGGTAAAGAATATGTATTAAGAACTGCTTCTTTTGCACCATCACGTGATGTTGCTAGGGTAAGTGTTTGGATATGTTCATCTGATGAAGATAAAGGTAGTGTCTGTCAAATAGATTTGAAAAATTTTGGAACTTTTGCTGATTTAAGAAATAAAAAAATAGAACAAATTATTAAAAAATAAATATGAAAAAAAATATAAAACAATTAGGAATTTACTCATTAATATTTATATTAATATCCTATTTCCTATTAAAATTAGGAATTTTTGAATCTATTGGTAGTGGACTTATTTTAGGATTTTTTGCAGGCCTTCTAAATGACATTAGGACAAGGTTAAAATTACCTGTTGATTCTTCAAACAATGAAAATTAAATGGAAATAATATTTTTATTTGTAGGGATTATTATAGGCATTGGTGTTGTAAAAATTTATCAATATATTAATAATAAAGGTGAAATTAAATATCTAAGAAGAGGTATTTATACTAATTCTTATTCAGTTTCTAAACTTGGTTTAGTAACAGGTATTGTTGAAGTTCAATTTGAGATTGGTGAATTAGAAAAAAATTCAGATAAATCAAAAGTTCATGTAATCAATGTTTCAACATCTAAGACCGATTCTGATAGACAAAGTCTAAAATCTATGATACATAATTCATGGATAGAATCAACTAAAATTGAGTGGATTGAAGATAGTATTGAAAAAATTAGAGAAGAAAAACTAAATAAAATATTAAATAATGGTAAAAAAAGTTAGATAAAGTGTTTAATTATTCACAAGTAAGTTAAAACTTTTGAATATATAAAAACTATAAATAGTAATACATTATCTAAAAAATAATGTGTTTAAACGGCAAATATCGGTTTATACTGAATTAAAAAAAAAATAACGGCACTTATGATTTCATTTTTCCCAGAACAGGAAAAACTTTTTAAGGAAAGAACAGGAAAAGATTTTTCCTTTTTTTACAAAAAGTACTACCCAAAATTAATCTATTACATAACTAGAATGTGTAATGATCCACAAAAAGCTGAGGATATTTCAACAGACTCATTTTTAATTGCATTTGAAAAAATTCATATATATGAAAAAGAAAAATCACAATTCTCAACTTGGCTATTTACAATAGCTAGAAATGTAATGTTACAAGACATTAAAAATTCTAAAAAAACAATGTCACTTGATGTTGAAATCGATTCAGAAGGAACTACAATGAAAGATTTTATTCAAGAAGAAGAATCTCAAGAATATTTACATGATTTGATTTTAAAGAAATCAGATATAATGAAAAAACATATCTCAGAACTAAAAGAACCATATCGAGAAGTAATTGAGATGAGAGAGATAGATAAAATGCAATATAAAGATATTGCAGATAAATTGAAAAAAAACTTATCAACTATTAAATCACAAATTAGAAACGGTAGGGCTATACTAAAAAACGATACTAGTGAAGAATTTAGGATTTTAGATGAAATGTACAAATAAAAATAAATAAATAATTATGTTAATAGTAAATGTATTAAAATTATCTGATGATAATTATAACGAACACACTTCAACAGGATTAACTCTTGTAGATATAAAAGCAGAATGGTGTCGGCCGTGTCTCGTATTAAGTCCCATCATTGATGAATTATCTGATGAATATAGGGATAAAGTTGTTTTTGGAAAATTAGATGCTGATGATAACTCAGAAAAAATTAAAGAACTTGGAGTTAGAAATATACCAACAATTCTTCTTTATAAAGATGGAGAAATTGTTGAAAGATCAGTAGGCATGGTTTCAAAAATTCAATTAAAAGAATTAATTGATAAACATTTACAAGTTGAAAATAATCAATAAAATTTTATCTTATAGATGCTCATTTATAGGATATGATAGTAGTAATGAGGAGACTATTAAAAAAATAGTTTCCTTTATTCCTAATAAAATAGTTTTTGATAATTATCTTAACGAAAATAATATTTATGAATTTTTTACTGAAAAACAAATTATGCGTCAAGTAAAAATCTTAAAATTATTAAATAAAGATGAATTAACTTATATAAATATTATTTTAAACTTAGATGAAATTCAAATCGAAAATACTCTTACTCGATCTAAAAATATTAAAAATTTAGTTACTTCCTTAAATTCTAAATTATATGAAATTTCTAATGATAATAGGAATATTAAATTAATTTTATTATCATCATTATCTAAGCAAATGGGTTCACCTGAAAATACTTTATCACAATTTGCAGTTAGTGGAACTAGTCCAATATATGTATCAGATTATTGTTTTTTCTTAAAAAAAGATGAAATGTTTGTTATAAAAGATCGTGAGGAATTTGAAAAAGATAAAATTAAAATATCAAATTTGATATTTGAATAATAATTATGTACGATAATATATCTATATCTGAATCTACTACATGTCAAAACTGTGGTAAAATGATTAGATGGTGTGACTCTGACCATATTGGTGGAGATCAGTTTAGTGGAGTTATTGATAAGTTAAAATATCACATCAATAATGATTTCGAATGTGTTAGAGAAAGAAAACTTAAACAGATATTTGGAGAGTACGAGAAATTGGCTCAAGACTATTATTTGGAAATATAAAAGATTATACATATATTTACAACTATGAAAATTGTTAATAAAAAAGCTTACTATAATTATCAAGTGATTGAAGATTTCACATCAGGTTTAATGCTTGTTGGTTCAGAAGTTAAATCAATTAGAGAGAATAATTTTAATTTTGGTGACGCATTTATCATCTTTAAAGATGGTGAGTTGTACGTTAAGAATATGAGTATTTCTAAATATAAGGAAGCTACCTACCAAAATCATGAAGAAATTAGAGATAGAAAAATACTTCTTAATAAAAAAGAAATTTTAAAAATTTCTAAATTGACTCAAGTAAAAGGAATTACTATAATTCCTCTTGAAATGTTTACAATTAGAGGACGATTTAAACTTAAAATTGGTGTTTGTAAAGGTAAAAAAGATTATGATAAGAGAAACTCTATAAAAGAGAAAGATATCGAAAGAGAATTAAGAAGAAAAGATTTTTAATTTAAAACATTTATTCTATATTTTTATAGAATAAAAATTACATACTGAAAATTATCATTTAAAGTAAGTTTGTATTATATGATGGTAAGTAGTGGATTAATAAGATACGCACCTTTGTTAAAACTCCATGAACCATCTTGATAAATGTGAATTATATAAAAGATACTAAGGTGTCCTACAATCATAAATCGGTAAATGAGACTAGGTATTAGAGATTTCCGATAACTTAGAAATGATAGTAAAAACTAAGTTAAAGAATTACCTATCAATGAAAAACTACGCAGAATGGTAACACTGCTAAACCAAGAGGCAACTCATTAAAAGGCAATCCCAAGTGGTTAGTCCACAAAAGTTAAGGTTAGGCACTCGGATTCCGGCCATACTTAACAGTAGTTCCAGTTTTTCATTTTTTAATAAATTTTAAAAACAAATAATATGACACTGAAAGAAAAAATTAACAAAGATTACATCGCAGCATTCAAAGCTAAGAATAGTGTAGTAAAAAATCTACTTTCTGTAGTTAAAGGAGAAATTCAAACTATTGAGAAGAATACAAGTGTAGAAAACCTTTCAGATGAAGATGTTACTAAAATTCTTAATAAAACAGTAAAATCTTTAAAAGAAACTTTATTATCACTTTCTGATGCAGAGAAAATTAATTCAGTTAAAATTGAATTAGAAGTTATAGAAGATTATCTACCAAAGAAACTTTCAATTGAAGAAATTCAATCTAAAATTGATTTATTATTAGCATCTGGTATTACAAATCTAGGTCAGATAATGAAAGAGTTTAATTCCTTACCAGTAGACAAAAAGATAGTATCTGAAATTTTTCAGAAGTCAAAAGTTCAATAAAAATCAAATCCCAGTATTGCTACTGGGATTTTTAAATATAATAACTATGATGTTTTTATTACCGTGTGATCCAACAAATAAAAGAAAAGTTGATGAGGATTTTCAAAAAGAATATGATGCTTTAATTAAAATGGATTTTAAAGTTTATCTATTTGATCATGATCAATTTGTTAATTATAAACAATTAATTTCAAATATTGATTTCTCTGAAAATGGTGATGTTATTCTTCGATCTTGGATGCTTAATAGTGAACAGTATCGAGAGTTATATAATACTCTTTTGAGAAATAATCTAAAATTAGTTAATACTCCAGAACAGTATTTGAACTGTCATTATTATCCAAATGTTTATAAACATATTGAAAAATTTGCTCCAAAATCTATTTGGTTTGATAAAATCGAGCAAATGAGTGCTGATATATGTAGAAGTTATATAGGTACCGACATTATAATTAAGGACTATGTTAAGTCTGAAAAGGGTTCTAATGAGATTTTTCACTTAGAAAGTTCATTATCAAGTTGTGATGTACCATCCATATTAAGATCAAAGAAAAATCCTGGTCCAAAGTTATTAGATCCACCAGATGATGCTGGGTTTCCGTTAAAACTGTTATTAACAAATATCCACTGACCACCTCCACCACCAAAATTATTTGGGTAAGTAACAGGAGTTATACTATTACCAATCCATCCAGATCCAAGTGTTATATCAAATCCTTCACACCAGTTTGTTCCGATATTTAAATTCCAATTATTGTATGTTATACAAAATTGAACAGGTGTACCAGGTGCCCAACCACCGTTAACAGGAGCAGGACTTACTGTTACATTACTTTCAGTACCCATACAATCATTTTGTGAATAGGTACTTATAGATATAAGTGATAATAAAATAAGTATTAATTTTTTCATAGATATTATATATTATTGATCTGTTTTTTTATCAAACCATCAGATTCAGATTTTAAAAATTTCTTAACATAATCAGGATTATAATACTTTATGATTTCAATATAGTTATCTGTAGCAAATTTTCTAAACCAACCTGAACAAAGTGTTGTACAAATTCTCATAATTGCCCAATCGAATGCTTTTTTAGATGATATAATTTCACCACAACCATTTAACATAGGAATTATTTTTCTTTCAAGTGCAATTACATAAGCTTCTTCAAGAACACATTTAGCTTTCTTCTCAAAAGGAAATTGATTCCATATATCTTTCTCACACCAAGCACTTAATGGATCAACTTGCATATATTCATATACTGGTTTATCATAATGCACCATTACTTTATGTATATCATCATGTATATAAAAATATTTTACATAACCATTTGATTGTCCAAAGAAATTCATATTTGACTTCATTAAAGATGGTGTTTTAAGTTTTCCCAATCTTTTCTCTGTTTCTTGAAAATTAATTGATGTAATCTTCTCTAATTTATCTTCTTTTAAAAAATTTAAAAGAAAATTATAGTCCTTAATATGTTTTTCAAATTTAATTGGAAAATTAATATGACTTTTTTTTAATGATAGTAATACTTCTGGAGAAGCATATCTTAAACCATTTCCTAATAAACCATTTTGTGTATCAAAATTAATATATTCAGTAAGTGCTAAAGAATTATTAGCATTGAGTATTTCAACATTTCTAGTGTTAAAAAAATCATCTTGGTTTCTAATATTAAAAAGAGTTGTTATATTCTCAGTTTCCTTTATACTTTCTGGATTTAGTTTATTAGTAAGATATTTGATATAATCTTCTGTTCCGATAATATCAATATCTTTGACTTCTCTATTCAAAGATGGAAAATGGTAACTTAATGCTTTAGAACCAACTATTAACATATCTCTAGATTTTAGAATTTAATATTCATTTCCATCTTCATCATAAGAAGAATAAGATACGTGTCCTAATTCATTAAATGATTCTCTATTATCTTTTACAAGTGATGGATCAATTGTAACACCAAATTCGTTATCATTTAACTCTTTAATTATATCATTGAATTTATCAGGAGTGATATACTCATTTGTATAATTATCAATTGCTTCATCTAATTTACTATATAGATCTTCTATTTTTTTAAATTTACTCATTGTTTAGAATTTTATTAATTTTACTATCTCTTATTTCCATTGTTGATATAAACCTACCAACATTAAATGTGTATCCTGGTTCTTCCTCTAAGGATATAACATTCTCACCATATTGGTTTGTGTATTTTTTTACCGTGTATTCTTTTCCAGTTTCAAGGTTACTGTTGCTAGATATAATACAGGTTACTTTATCACCTGGATTATATTTTTTGTTTGATGTAATTTCCATTTTGTAAATATATTAATAATTTTTAATATTAAAATGTAAAAAAGTTTTAAAAATTTAAAATGAATTAAAAAAAAGTTTTAAAAATTTAAAATGAATTAAAAAATATAATATATATGGTATATAAATTATTATTCAAAATATGAAATGGATCAAATCTAGAAAAAGATTTCTTATAAAAGAGGCTAAATTAAGGGATGTTATTATGGATAAGCAAAAAAATGCTGTTAAGAATAAATGGGCTGAAAAATATTTAGATTATGAAGAAATAGATGCTACTGAAAATATTAAACAAGGAAAATGGAAATTATCAGAAGAAGATAAAAGATTGGCCTTAGGTACTTTTTTTACTTCAAATTTGGATAATGTTTTTAAAATATTTGAAAGTCTTCCAGAAAATTTTGTTAAATCTCTAAATGATTCAGTTGATTTAGAATTATTAAAAAATGATGATAAATGGTCAAAAATACTTCATAGTTTTGATATCAGTAGACCTACTATTAATCAAATATCTGTATTAACTGATGCTATATTTAGAAAAATATCAATTGGTGAAACTCAAGCATCTGAAATTATTTTAAGAGATGAGACAGGACGCCCTATTATGGGAGAAGATGGTAGACCAAAAAAAATTAGAAAAGAACCAGGTGAAATAGTCTACTCTAAGAATTTAACTAATATAAATTCATTTGTTGAAGATTTTAACAGATGTTTTCCTACTTCACCTGTTGATGCTGGATTATTTACAAGTGGTGATATATCAAGACTTGTTAGTAAATCTAGAGAAGATTTTAGTGGTGAAGATTATAGAGTAGAAGTTGATGTTTATGGTAGAGACATGTTTCTTTCTATCCAACATAAAGCTAAAGATATTTTAAATATGTCTATATCTAGATTTTATAACTCATGTCAAAATCTTTATACAGGAGGTTATCGTGAAAAATTATTAGGTAATGTTTTTGATCCTAATTCAATTCCAGCATTCTTGATATTTGATTCTAGTATCTATAATAATAAAGGTGAGCTTATATCAGAAACTCTTCCACTAACAAGAATGATGATTAGGAACATTGAATCATTTGATAATAAAAAAGAACCACAAATTTTCTTTGACAGAGCTTATCCGGATAGAATGAAGGAAGTTTTTTCAAAAATAATACAAAAGTATTCTAATAATATAGAAAATTATGAAAGTGGTGATTATTTATTCACACCAGATTTACCAGATGATGAATCAGGAGACTTACCAACTCCTTATATGGATAGACTAGGTGTTGAAGTTGGTAAATATATTGGAGTTAATTCCAATAAGATATATTTAAGTTCATCTTTTAATTGGAGTAAGACTAAGATATCACCAAAAGCTAAAATTAAGGAAATTGTAATAGAATCAATTAATGTTCCTAAAAACTTTTTTGATATACCACTTAATCCTGATTGGGTTAAATTTAAATTTATAAATATATTATCAGCTTCATCATTTAAAAACTTTAGAACAAGTTCTATAGCTTTTGATAAGTGTAAATTTGAAAATTCAACTCTTTTAGAATTTAAAAAGGTAATACCATCTGTTAAAAAAATACAAATTACTGCGTGTGATATTAAGGATTTAACATTATCTAAATTAGAGGATATAGAAGAATTACATTTAATCTATACTTTAGATCCTTCAGATTTAGAAAAGGCTTTAGAGGGTGTAAATATTAAAAAACTAGTATTATCAGGAGATTTAATTTCTGTAAATAAAGAATATATTAAATCTTTGAGATCAAAAGGTATAAAAATATCAACTGTGGGACCTATATTATAAAATAATAAAATCATGAAAAAACAAGAATTAAAATACATTAAACTTTTTGAAGCTTTTGAATCAATTAAATTGAGCAAGACACTAGGATTTATTGATAAAAATTCAAAAAATGAGTTTATATCTCAATTAAAAATACTTGCCTCTAAAATAGAACTTCCTTTTTCAAAATATTCTGATGATTATTTTCAATATTTACCTTTCAAAAAAGCATTAGCTCTTAATTATGAAATAAAAGATGAACCTTGTGATGCTACATCAAGAGAACAATTTCCAAGACAATTTTCTATTGCCGGTGAAACTTGTAAAGAAGGTAAATTAAAAAGATTATGGGCAGGTCGACCAAGATCGGTTACTTGTCCATCTTGTAATGGTAGTGGTATTAAGAAAAGAACAACTTTTGATATTAAATGGATAAAATTTTGGTTTGATAAAGATGGTAAATATATTATTACAACTGGAACAGATGGTAAAGTAAGAGAACAACTAGTTGGATCTGATTTAAATTTACCTGATGTATCAAATATAGTAGAAATTTCAAATAATATTTCTGACTATACTAAAATATATGAAATTAAATCTCGTGCAGAATTATCAAATTTTGAAACTGGAACTTATATAAAAATAAATATTTCTGGGACTGATTTAATTGCTAGAATTTTTAGAGAAGATAATCACATATATGCTATTCAAAATTATATTTCTGGTAGTAATCCAAGAAATGATGAATCTTGGAGAAAGTATGGTAATAGGTCTTGGGAAATAGGTGGTGGAGATTATCGTGGAACACCATTTATAATTCTACCCAAAAGTATAAAATATTCAAAACTTGACGAAGTTAATCCATATACATGGAATGCTTTAATTGATTTTAGAAGATTTACTCTTTCAAATAATGAGAATATGAAAAAGAATTTATCTAATGCTCATTTTGCAATAGTACTTGATTATCTTGAATTAAAAAAGAGTAAATTTAAAACTAGAGGAGAAATATCTAGTGAAAGAGAACAACAAAAATTAGGAGCAACCGCTTTCATTACTGATGATGAGGTAAGAAAAGCTAATATTAATAGATATATTCAGAATATAGTAAAAAATATTTCAATATCTTCAGATTTCTCAAATATGAGTAAAATGGTTTTTAGATTCTTAGGAGCTAGAAATTTTGGATATTATGTTTTAAGAGGAAGACATTTTAGTGATTTTAATGATATGTTAACTCAAATATTCAGATTTTTAAAAGAAACTGATGATTCGGAAAAAAATAGATATTATAATTGGATAGTATCAATGGTTAAGTCAAAATCAGAGATAAATGGTGAATTTAATATTAAAATTAATCAAGTACTACAAGAATCCTATAAACTACAAAATTCTAAAGAAGATATAATTAAAGTAATAAAAAAAGTTGAAGAATTAAATGTAATTATTTATGATAAATTTAAATCTTCTGAAATTGAATCACTTGATGATTTAGAAGTATTTTATGAAAAAATTAGTAGTATAAGAAATGTCTGGAAAAATTCTGAAAGATATGATAATAATGGTGTTTATTATGCTATTGAACATTTAAGTGATGCAAATAGATTCAATTCATATTTAAATAATATATCAGATACTAATAAAATATTAGAAGATTTAGAAAGATTTATTAAATTTATTCAAAAAATATAATAATTTTTTATATTTGTAATATGATAGACCCAAAACAATTTGGAAATTCTGAAAAAGATCCTGTTTATGGATATTTGGAAAATCCTCGCGAACTTATTTTTATTGACATGGATGGTGTACTTGCTGATGCTGAAGCTAAAATGGAACATTGGAGTCAAAGACTTGGAATAACAATGAAAGAACTCTTTAATAAGAAATTATATCACATGCCAGGTTTTTATGCAGATCTACCTCCAATACCAGGTGCGGTAGAAGCTTTTGAAAAACTTTCGCAAAAATATGAAGTTTATATTTTAACAGCTCCTAGTTGGGAAAATCCATCTTGTTATACTGATAAAAGATTATGGGTTGATAAGTATTTAGGTAAATCAGCTTATAAAAGATTAATTATATCAAATGATAAATCATTATTTTCTGGTAAAGCTTTAATAGATGATAGAACAAAATATGGTGTTACTAAATTTAAAGGAGAACATATACATTTTGGAAGTGAAACTTTCCCAGATTGGGATTTTGTATTAAAATATTTAATACAAAATGATTAAGTTACTAAGATATTTAAATATTAATTTTGGATGGATCTTTATTGATAAAAAAAAATAGAAATCTTTGGAAAAGATATTTAAGAATAAAATATAAATTACCCAAATAATTATTCTTTATATATTGGACCAGTATTAATATTAATATTAATGAAATTTAATTGAACTGTATCTTTAACTAAAACTCCACAATTTTCTATTACTGATATATATTTTGTTGTTGTTTGATCACATATATTAATACTTGATAAACTACTAATAAAATTACCATTTATATCAGTCCATCTAAAAGAACTTGATATTGGACCATTTGGTGAGAACCTCCAAGCTTCTGGTGTATTTATTGTCCAATTACCAGTATTTCTACCAGGTGGAGCATAACCTATTGTTCCTGGATTATTTTGTATACCAAGACAAGCTCTTCCACCATTCCAAGAACCACAAGTTTGTTTCCTCTCAACATGTATCTCAATTATATTTGTTAATTCATATAAAATAATTTGAAATTTAGATATATTTAAAGGACAATTATAATGTGGAACATTATTATAAGATATTAAAAATGTCCTACAAGGATATGTTCCTGATAATCCATATCTAACTTCACCTCCAGTTAATGGATTTATATCATGATATAATCCAATCATTAATCTTGGAAACCCAGGTGATGGATTTGGCCAATTTGTTGGTATTGAATTTATAAATGGCCAAGGACAATATAAACCACTATATGATAGATTAAATGATATAACACCGTTGGTTCCTAATACGAATTGATTATACTGTTGTCCAAAAAAACAAAAATTAAAAGGAAGATTTATAATACCAGACCATCTATCATCAATAGGTATAGAATATAAGCTTCCTATATTATAGGGAAAAGGATTATAAGGAATTGAAATTATATTATAGGAATTAGTTCCATTAAATACTGAATAGTTTGCTACCAGTGTAGTACATGTATCTAAACAAGATAAATTTTGATCTGGACCAGCATTTAAAAAAACACACTGACTATAATTAATTTTTGTTAAAAAAATAAAACAAAACAAAATTAAATATCTCATCCATCTTATAGATATTCATATTTAATAAGTTTGTAGTTTTAAATTTAGGCAAAAATTATAATATTTTATTTTCTATAAATAAGAAAATAATTAAAAATATGCCAAAAGCTTTAGTATTAAATAAAGAAAATGTAGTTCCGAAAGAAACTTATTATCTACTTATAGTAGATGCATCATCATCTATGAATCATTTAAAAAATTCAACCATTAGTGGTGTTAATGAACAAATAGATTCCATTAAACAACTTGAAAAAGAATTTCCAGATCAAAAATATAATATGTCATTTATACATTTTAATAGCGCAGTAACTATTGAATATACAGATCGTCAATCAGATTCTTTAGAATATATTACAGAAAAGAATTATAATTGTTCTGGAATGACTGCATTATTAGATGCTATTGGAGTTGGTGTAAAGAATTTAAATGATAAAATAGGTGAAAAAATTGCTTCTGGTGAAGCATCAGCAGTTGTTGTTATTATAACTGATGGTGAAGAAAATTCTTCAAGAGAATTTAATGGAACAAAAATTAAATCAATGATTGAAGAATTACAAGCAACAAATCGTTGGACTTTCACATTTGTTGGTGCCAATATTGATTCAATTTCAACAGCATCAAGATATGGAATTGATAATAAAAATGTTATGCAGTTCTCTGGTAATATAAATTCAAATAGTCGAGTTTATTCAGCTATGTCTAAATCACTTAAATCTCGAGCTAAGTTAATGGATGATGGTGTATATCAATCAGATACATTCTTATCAGATGAAGATAAAGACGTTACAACAAGTAAATAATATTAAAACCCACTCATTTGAGTGGGTTAAATATATAAAACTCTTTTCTCCATTCGTGACCCATTGGATTTAATACCCATTCATTATTTATTTTACCAGGTTTAAATTCGTCTCTATCGTAACCAAATTCACGCACTTGTTGAACTTTTAAGTTCTCACTAATTAATAATTCAAATAAGCGATCTAATATACTCTTAAAATCTTTTTCAATACCATTAAAAATCCTTGTTTGAAATCCTTCTCTTTTTTTAGTCCTATCTTCGCCTATCCTAAAAAATAATTCGGAAGGATCATCTTTATAGATTATATACAAAAATATTGATCTAAATTCGTTAGATTTCGCTGGATTACCTATCATAGAAATTTTCCATGAAAATCCATCATTAATATCTTTTAAATCTAAAAGAATATCATTTATTATATTTTCTACTTCAATAATAGTAATTGAGTTACTTTCAAATATTTTAAAACTTTTAATATTTTTCATAATTAAATAGATGATAAAAACATCTGACTCTCTTTTTCTCTTCTTGATGTTAGTCCAGGGAATTTTTTACTAATTTTAAAGTTTTTTATACTAGCCCCTGTTGATGAATAATCTCCTTTTTTAAGATGATTAACAAGTTCTGAATTTCTTAATCCACCAACACCGGCATTGAATGCAATTGAAACCAATGCATCGAACATACTTTGTGTTATTGGAACTATAACATCATTTTTTTCCCAATCTTTAAACATTCTTCTAACACCATTAGCAGCTTCTTTTAAATCTTCTTTAAGAAAGTTATCTGCTTGCTGTTGTGTAATTTTTTGACCAACTTTTATTTTTGATTTTTCAATTGGTTTAGCATGACCATAACCAACAGTAATCATACCGTCCCCAATTTTATAAGCTTTTAATTTACATTTTTCTTCACTTTTAATATGATTCCATCCTTCTTGTGATAGCTTCCATTCATATCCCTTTTTATATTTATTTTCTTTACATATCTCAGTTGCTATCTCTTTAGTTTCACTATCAGCCATAGATGAATTAATAATTTGAACAATATTGGTAATAGTGTTAAATACTAATAAAGATCCTATAGTATATTTAATTACTTTTCTTTTAGCTTCTTTAGATAAACCTTTTATTTTTTTAAGTGTATTATTCCAAATTGATTTTATATCAACTGATTCATTAATTGAGTAATCAATATATTCAATTATTTGACTAACTATTAGTTCTTCATTATAACTATTAAAGGATGAAATGTGTTTCATAATTTATATATTAAAATAGATATTATATTTTTAATATATAAATTATGAAAAATATCAAAACATATCAAGAATTTAAAGAACCTACAGTTGAATGGGAACAGTTAGCTAAAGATTTTCGAGAAGATAAAAGAGATAATAAAGATTCTTTAGCTTCTAAACCATTTGATGCTAAAGATATCAAAGAGATTCAACCAGCTAAATCGGTTATTAAAGATAATAAAAAAGACTAATTTTTAAAAATTAAATCTATTTTTAGATCCCTAGATTCATCTATGGACATAAAATATCCATTATAATAATATTGTTTATTTTCAAAGTCGTCTATTATAACATATCCATCACTAGAGAAATTAGAACCAACCAACAAAACTTCATATACTTTTAAATATGTTAGGGTACTTATATGTTTTACTTTACAGACTACTTTCATTTTTTAAAGATCCAATACAAATTGTTTTTTCTGTTGGCTCATTCCAAACGTTACCTATCATATGACAAGTATGACTTTTTGTTTTAATTAAGCCAGAATTAAACATTTTATCAACATATAATGGAAATTTATTATTATGTTCTGATTTTACTTTATAAGGACATTCTATACACGATTTTCTCATTCTAATATGATTTTAATTCTTTCATCACGTTCATCTTCTAATGTTATTATTCTATAAATAGAATTTAAAGTTTTAAATTCTCTATTTCCAATAATTTCAGTAACTGTTGTTGTTTTTAAAATACAATATATTTCTTTTGAAGAATCATCTGGCCATAAATAAAAACACTATAATATAACAAACTCCTACTTTACTTTCATAATCTTTAGGTCTTCTAACATTATAATATTTATCTTTAAACCATTTAACCCATTCTTCATTTAACCCATTCTTTTCGAAGAAAGTTCTTTTGCAATAAACTATCATTCATAGTCTTTAATTTTTTATTGACCGATAACTTCGTCAATTCTTTTTTCACGAATTCTTGGTAAATAAGCAATTGCTAATCTACATGACATTCCAAAAGTATTACCACTATGACCATCATCTAATCCAGGAACTAGTTTTTTTTGTTCATCAAAATCTTCCATTTTATGGAATTCAAGAATTTTTTCCTTTGTTCTCAAAAATTCTGCAATTAAAATTGCTTGATCACAACAAAAACTATTGTAAGATAATCCCATTCCTTCATTTAAATCACCCACCAATGATTCAAAAAATTCTTTATCTTCTTTTATCATATTATATCATTTATTTTTTCAATTTGTTCAAATACATCATCTTTAAAATTATTATTTATTATGTATTTAGATTTTTTTATTTTTAATTCATCCGGAAGTTGTGTTCTCATTCTTCTATTATATTCATCAGAAGTTATTTTATCCCTTTGCATAGCCATTTTTTTTCTTTTCTTAGGATCTGCATTAACATAAATAACCTCATCAAATTGATCTTGTAAATTATATTCATAAATAAGAGCACTTTCAACAAGAACATATTTTTTATCTGAGAATTCTTTATAAAATTTATCCAATTCTATTTTAAGAAAAGGTTTTATAATTTCTGATATATCTTTTAGATTTTTACCAGTTTCATCATAGAATAAATTCTTAACCATATAATCTTTATTCATAATATTACCAGTATATGAACCCGGAAAACGTCTTTTAATCTTTCTAATAAGACCTTCATTTGTATTTTGAAGTTGTTTAACAACTTGATCCATAATCAAAACAGGAACACCTAGAGTGGCAAATTTCATTGCGATGAATGATTTTCCCGAACCCATTGGTCCCGATATACCTATACGTTTCATATTTTTATTTTTTAAGATCTTCAAACATTAAATCATATTTAGAATCATAAATTGATTTAATAAATTTTAACAAAATTAGAAAAATAAATTAATTTTATTTCCATAATTTTATAACATTTTCAACTCTATTAAATACTTCTTTGATTGATTTTTCACCATCGATAGTTGATAAAATCTTTTTAGAACCATAGAAATCAATTAGAGGTTTTGTTTCCAAATTATATTGAAGAATCCTACGATTAATAATATCAACATTTTGATCATCCTCACGTCCAGATGTTTTACCACGTTCAAGAACTCTTTGTCTGATTATGTTATCAGATACTTCAAGATAGATAACCAATCCAATATCACCAATTGTATCAAGGAATTCAGCTTGTTGAATATTCCTAGGAAATCCATCTAAAATAAATTGACCATCAAGATATTGATATATACCGATTTTATTTTTAATAATTTTATTAACAATTTCATCAGAAACAAGATTTCCTTTTCCTAAAATATCATTAATCTTTTTACCAATCTCACTTCCTGATTTTTTTTCATCACGAAGAATATCACCAGTTGATATCAATTCATATTCATACTTTTGTGATAATTGTTTTCCTAGTGTTCCTTTTCCAGACCCTGGAGGGCCTAATAATACTATATTTCCATTATACATATAATTTCTATTATTTTATTTCAAATTCTTCAAAAGTCATTAAATCTAAATCTATATCTCTAGATTTTGCAAAATGTAGTATTTTATCTCTATAAAGATTGAGAATGTTTATCTTAGTAACTATTGGAGTTTTTAAATGTATAAGATCTTTAATTTTACCACTTTCATAAAATTGAATTAAATCTGACATACATCGACCACCCTCACCATACATAATATGGTTATATTTATCTATTAGATATTTGCTATATTTTCTAAGTATCATAATTCCATTTTTCTTTTTGTAAAATATGCACCTAAATTAAATCCTACGATACATCCAAGAAATAATAGTAATGCCACCATGTGTGGATGTTTTAAAATTTCAATAAATACAATAATTTCAAATAACATTAATAGTAAAAAAAATATTGAAATTGTTAGATTTTGATATTTTGTCATAATTTAATTTTTTTTAAATCTTCTTTTATTTCTTCAAGAGTTTTAATTTCAGCAATGTTATAGATTATAAAAGCATTGATATTAGATAAATCAACTTCTCTAATAGCTTCTCTGATAAGTCTTTTAACTCTATTTCGATCAACAGCTCTTTTGAATATTTTTATTGGTGCAGATATGATGATTTCTCCACTACCAGGTATAGAAACAACTTTAAGAATCTTACCATAAGATTTCTTACCAGTCTTAAAAAGTTTATCTATTTCTACCTTATTCATCATAATACAAATATACTAATTTTTTTTCAAAATATAATCAATTCTTTTTTCTCGATGCATTTTTTCCAATCTATCAAAAAAATCATTATCTAATTCAGTTGTTGAATATTTACTTGGTGGATTACCAGTATAATAAAAGTATTTTTCTATTTCATATGTAAATCCTTTATAATTAATAAAAATAATATCTTTATCAAGATGTGGTAATTTTTTCATACTAATTTACTTAAATTATATTCTCTAAGCCTATCTCTAATTTTTGGTTCTTTAATAGATTCTATAATTTTATCTCTAATACCAGTAAACATAGATTTACTTTCATGTTTATAAATTTGAAAACTATATTCTGGAAATCTTGGTTTATACTTACCAATAAACATTGTATCAGGACCCTCATAGAAATCTAGAAAATTAACTTGCCATGCTGATAAAGTTCCTAATTTCCTACAAGAAAAGACCATATTATTATATCTAGCTATTACATTCATATTACAAATATATGAATAATTTAATTAAATAGTATACCATCCACTATAAGCAATTCTATTGGATGTTACACCTGGATTGACGTGTGAAACATAATGCCATTTTCCTTTACCTTCCGGTATATGAAATAGTGTTAAAGTATTAAATGTAGGAACTTCACTTTCTAATATTATCTTTTGATCATCATCTAGAAAATGTAATATACCACCCCATTGTGGTTTCCAATCTTTTGTTAGTTGTAATACAAATCCAATTTGGCCAAGTGTATCGTCATGATGTGGAGATAGAAAACATCCTTGTGAGTATTTAGAACCAAACATAGTGCTAAAGTTTTTTATTTCTATTCCGGATATTTTACTTAAAAAGTTTATAATTTCATCTGATTTTAACCAATCTCTAAAATTACATTCGGTACAATAACATCCTTGAACATGGTCTCCGGATGTTCTGTAAAAATGGTAGGTAAAGTTATTACTTTTAAATAAATTATCTGATGATTCTTTTTCTCTACGAATTTCATCTTGATTTTCTTCAAAATCTCTGATATATTTAATATATCCATCTGATCCAGGACTTGAAACAGCATACCACCAATTATTTGGCATTCCTGAATTAAAAAAATTATATAAGGTTTCAGCATAGTTATCATCTAGAAAATTTCTTAATATAATAGAGCCTTTGGTAATAAATTCTTCTTTTAAATTTTCTGGATTTATTTCATTGTTTATTAACATAATTATTATATAAATTATTTTTATGAAGTTAAAAAAATTATATTTTTAATATATACTTTATCAAAAAATTATGAATTATGAAATCATATAAACAATTTATTAAAGAGTCTAAAGACCTGCACTATAAGACTATTAATATATGTAAAAAATATAATATTAATAATTATACTATTAATTCAGATGGATCTATTGATGTTGAAGGAGGTGTAAATTTAACAGATTATAATTTAATTTCCCTACCATTAAAATTTGGTAAGGTTACTGGAGATTTTTATTGTAGTGATAATCAACTAACCTCACTAGTAGGTTCTCCAACCAATGTTACTAGAGATTTTTATTGTGGTAGAAATAAATTAACTTCACTAGTAGGTTCTCCAACCAATGTTGGTGGAGATTTTTATTGTGCTGGAAATAAATTAACTTCACTAGTAGGTTCTCCAACCAATGTTGGTGGTAATTTTAGTTGTAATAGTAATAAATTAATTTCATTAGAAGGTTGTCCAAAAATTATTTCTGGTAGTTTTTATTTTTCGGATAATAATTTAACTTCATTAGTTGGATGTCCATCTATAGTAGGCAGAGATTTTTTGTGTAGTAATAATAATTTAACTTCCTTAGAAAATTGTCCAAATAAAGTAGGTGGTAATTTTTATTGTGGAAGTAATAAATTAACTTCCTTAGTAGGATGTCCAGAAAACTACCACTTACCTTACCAAATTTTAAAGGTAGATTAAATAATTTACTATTATTTAATATAACATCATTTCTAACATCAATAGATCCATCACTATTTATAAAACAATTTTATTAAAATCTACAGATAAAGAAGCAAAATTATATTCTAAAAAATTAATTCAAAATTTTAATATTCAAAAAGACGAATATGTAAAAGGATATATATTAATAAAATTTTCTATATTATATTTTTTACAAATAGAAAAAGGATCTTCTTCTGTGATAAATTGTTTATATGATTTCATATATTATATATTAAAAGAACAATTAATAGTAATATATTAAATAACTAAGTATTTTTGACCACTGCCAGTCCTAAATGATTCTAATGATCTTATTGCTGATGAACTAATATGTTCAAATTCTTCATCACATCGAATAAAAACAACATTCACATCTTTTTTAAAATCTTTAATAAATTTTAATTGATTATCTTCATAACTTAAATCATCACCATTTCTTAATCCCCTAATTAATATTACATTATAACCCTCAGATTCTTTTTTATCAATTAATTCGTGTAAAAAAGTTGTATAAACTTCAACTGGTACATTTATTTCTTGAGATAATGATTTTGCATAAACTTCTTTATCATTTAAAGATTCTTTATCTATTTTACCTGGATTTATTCCAATATAAATAACAACATTTCCTTTTCCGAATATTTTTTCCGACTTTCTTAGGATGTTAAGATGTCCAATATGAAATTTATTAAAAGATCCTGGATAAATTGCTAATGTTTTCATAATTATAAAATATTTTCTTCTGTAAATCCTGTTATATAAAAATCACTATCAATAAAATCAGTAATATTTAATCCAGTAAAATTCCAATCATCAATATTCTTTTCATCAATTTTTATTGGTATATCATTTTCATCTAGAAAATCAACATTTCTAATATCATTATCATTAATCTCTCTTAATCTCTCTGTAAGCTGTTTAATCTCTGATAAACGAATTTTAAATCTTTCTAATTTCATATGTTAAAATATCTAAATACAAATATAAACAATATTTTAACTAAAACAACATTAATTTGAAACTGACCCAGAATCTGGGGAAGCAAAGAACAAAGACATTCTAATAACATTCTCACCCAATGAATCAAATATATTCATTTTAGGATCTTTATCTTCAAAAGCTGAATGGTGATTCTTTTTACAAGAATAGTACCAAGAATGTGTATAGATATATCCAACTTCGATATTAATATAATTAACAAGCATTCTTAAAGAATCATATTATTCTTATCTAATATCCTTGGGAACCTTTCATTGGATTATTTTGTAAATAAGGATTATCCTTTAAAAAAATGTTGATAATCAGGATTTTTCCAATTACCACCCCAAGACCAACCATACTTTTCAAATATAGAAACAATTTTACTATTTTTCTCAATAGTTCCTTTTTTACCTGGAATATATGAAAATTTATTTAATGCTGATGGATGTATCCAAGGATTTTGAGTAGGATTTATATCAATTGCTAATCCAATTGAGTGGTCACTTAATTTATTTGTTCCATTAACAAATCTAAAATTATAACCAGATGAATTATTATCAATTACTGACTTCTCATCTTCATAGTCATAATTATCAATAGTTTTCATTTTAAATATAGGAAATCTAATTTCTTTTATCTCATTAAATATTTTAATTACTTCATCTTTAATATTTTTATGAACCTCTATAAATCCAGTATCTTCTGATCCATTAAAGTTAATAAATGATATTTTAATTTTAACAATATCATTATCAATTAATTTTTTACCTTTTATAAATAAATCCATTAGTAATTACTTAAATTTTTACTAACAGAAAATGGATTAGATTCCTTAGTACAAATATGAAATCTTAAACGCTTCCAATTAGGACTATGTAATTGACAAACATAACCACAAGAAATTAATCTATCATATATTCTATTACAAGCAATAATCACATCACCAGCCAAATGATCAACATATCCCTCAAAATTAATACTAAATACAATAGTTTCATAATAATTAAAATGATTATTTAAAATAGATAACTTATTATCCGAATTCTTACTTAAAGATCTAAAATACCTACTCTTATATTCATTATCACCCCGATCATCTAATATATCAATACTAGTCATATAAATAACCTCTCCTGGTGAAATATCACTATAGTTTTTTTGTAGAAATTTAAAACCATCATCTTGTAATTCATCTTTAAATATATCTAATATATTATTAATATCATATTCATCAATTCTGAAAAACTCTGACTCATTAATACTAAATCTTTTTAAATATCTCATTTTTTAATTTTTAATTCATATATCATTCCATCAATTCCTGATCCATTATGATTATAACTATCTATTAAATTAACAATTATAGAAAATCCTAATTTACTAACAAAATGATCAATAGAAAGAATAGTTTTAGATAAAATACGACGATTCTCGGTAGTAAATAAAGAATTATATCCAAAAATATTAACAACAATCTCAGGATTGTCTAATTTTGAATGATGAAATTTAGTGTTGAAAGAATAATCAATACTTACTTCGTAATCTAAGTCAATTAAATCATAAGTTAAATCCTTTATATCTAACATAAGTGAATCGCACTCAGCAATATCATCCTTATCAAATAAATTCTTAAAACTCCTTAAATATTTCATAATTTATATATTAAACTTAAGTATTTAAAATTAATATACAAAAGAAAACATAATATGAAAATAGAAAACGATTCAAAAGTATCTGATATTATAAGTAATTTTTTCCTACATTATAATAATAAATATAAAGATAAGAAAATAAAATTTATAGTTAACCAAAACTCAACACATGCTTATGGTGATGGTAAATATCTTATGATTTTAGAAGAAGGAAAAGGATATGATACTGCATTAGATCTATTTTTTCTTGAAAAATAATTAAATCTATAATTCAATTTTAACCAATATAAAAAATGACTCTTGTATCTTCTTTGATCTATGAACACTAATTAATCTAGTATTAGATAATCCTATTTTTGATAAATTATTTTGATCAAATATTAAAATTGGGCCATCTTTATCAAAATTATCTAAATCTAAATCTAAACAAGCTGTTGTTTCTTTATTATCCTTTAAAGGAACTATAATATGTTTCTTACCTCTTAAATCTAAAAATAGATCTTCTGATTGAAGATGTGATTTACAATTTAATATTTCTAATTTTAACTCATTTAGATCAACATTATTACCTAATTTTACTTTATATTTAATTATAAAATATTTTGGAGTTTCAATAGTTCTTTTACCTAATTTTACCTCATATTCAATAAACGAGTCTGGTTTTTTAATAATTGTTTTATCCTCAATATAAACATCTTTAAGATCTCCTAATGATGTAATAATATCATTTGTAAAATTTATCAAATACTCTGGATCAATTGGTACTTTGGCTTGTTTTTTTCTAAAAAAATCTTTAAATTTATCTATCATTTTTATCTATTAATTTTAAATTAAAACATATCCCGGTAAATTCAATTTACCCTCAATTAAATTTACAGCACCCTCATCCAATAAATCATAATATAAAGAATATAATCTATCCAATATTATCTCATTACCATTTATTATACCTCTATTAATTATACTTCTAATCATCAAATAAACATATTCATCATCTTTATTATGTCTACAAGTATTTAAATCAATACATCCACAAGAACTTAATCCAAATCCATCAGATAAAAATAATCCTAAAACATTACAAAATGGTGTATAGTTAAAAGTTATACTACCATTAAAATCATCCATCTCTAAAAATCTTGAAGGATCTACCAATTCAGTATTTGAAAAACTATAATAACCTTTATTTAAAACTTTTTTTGGACCTCCTTTTAAGGATGTTAAATTTGGATTACGAGATACATTAAAATCACCATTAATAATTTGTGGACAACCAGTTAAATCAATAAATAAATTATCACCAGCTAAAAAACGACGAACTTCACTTGGACATCCTTCTAGTGAAGTTAATAGATTATCACTACAATAAAAATCACCACTAACCTCAATTGGACATCCTTCTAATGTAGTTAAATAATTATAACGACAATCAAATGATCCACTAACCTTACCAAATTTTA
>Ga0247831_1003050_pt1 | contig 25477 bp, 15 predicted proteins | sample LaCruzMarch2015__9_FD_192406 | JGI IMG/M metagenome (GOLD analysis project Ga0247831, IMG submission 192406) | Freshwater microbial communities from meromictic Lake La Cruz, Castile-La Mancha, Spain - LaCruzMarch2015_1m | ecosystem: Environmental > Aquatic > Freshwater > Lake | place: Spain...
CCTTCGATGATTTGCAGGGCGTTGAGAAAGCCTTGGCCTCCGCTGCTGCCGCGCACGCGGACATAAATCGCGCCGCCCGCGCTCGGGCGGATATCGCGAAGGACGGCAACCGTGCCGCGGTTGTGGTTTCCCGCGATCGCCGGGTCCCGCACGGACAGACTCGCGGAAGCGGACAGGTATTCAAACTGCGCGTCGGAAAATGCCTCGTATACCGTAACGGCTTCGGTGGTGTATTTGCGGGAACCAAAGAGCTTGAGAGTATAAGTGAGTTGGGGGTCGAGTCCCTGAATGGCGAACCGGGCATCTTGGACTGGCGTAGTTTGCCCGGGTGGCGTGTGTGATTCTGTGGCGATGTAGTCGAAAGCGGCCGTCGCAGCACCAAGGTCGCCGAGTGCTGCGGTGTCAAGGTCGGCGGCGGCAACTGTGGCAGGATCGAGCAAAAAATCCGGTGGCCCCGTGGTCGTGTCCCCGGCCGGACCGTTGTAACTGTCCGATCCGAACGGCGTGCTAAAGCCGAGGTCGATGGAACTTGGTGCGCCCGCTGCGTCGACCAAGCCGTTTAACTGCGGCGAACCGGTGACTGGATGGGGTACCGCGTTCCAGTGGTTCCCGTTCAAATCCGGTGAGGCAGGGTCGACCCCGCGATACCCCTTGGAGGAATTGAAATCGATGAGATAGGTACGCGCTTGGACGGGCCCCGCGAGCAGCAGGAGGGCGCAACTGATGGTCAGCCGGAGGCAAGCCCTTTGGACCCGGTGCCTTCGCGAATAGCCCCGGCAGGAGGGGCTGGGGATCAAAAAATACACACTATACACAGACCGTCGGACGCCATCGGCGTTCAAACGGTAGTTTAACCATTTGCCGGGAAAACTGCATCAGATCTGCGGAGTCAGGACGGCGGTAAGTCTCAAGAATTTCCGGACATCCGTGTCCCGGGCGACTTGATAGAGTCGCCGTTCGCAGCCGGTGGGGACGCCACTCTGGTCGGGATCCACCAAGTAGCTGACGCCATCGGGCAACCACGGGCCAGTGCTAAGGTTGGTCGTGTTTTCTCCCGTGATGGTGAGAGTCGGGTCGTCGGTGCGTACGATGACGGACAGCTCGAGATCGGTGGCGGTCAGCACGCTACGGCTCGGGCTGCCATCGTTGGCCTCAGGACTGCTCGCCCCACCGAAGGCATAGAGACCGACCAGTTCGGGAGTAGGATCTTGGCCACCGCTCCATTGGGCGAAGGTCGTTCCGGAGGAAGGGATCTCCACGACCATCATGGTGTTCAGGTATCCGCTGCCTGCATCGTCCGCACCGGTGAAACCCACGTAGATGATACCATTTTGCTGCGGGCTGACATTGTCCAAGACAGCGACCTGCCCTTGATTGTGGGCCCCGAAGACCCCGACCAGCAAATCCACCGAGGAGACGGGCACGGTGGAGGTGTCATCGGTGTACGTGGTGTAGCGCGTAACGTTGTTGTTGTTGTATTTGTGCGAACCGAAGAAGGCCAGTTGGTAGGTCTTGTTCGGGTCGAGTCCTTGGATCTGGAAAGTCGAGTCGACGTAGAAATCGATCGCCCCGCGCTTGGCCCCCCCTAAGGGTCCGAGCAAATAGGAGTCGATCTCCACCGCATCGATCTCCGCCAAGGTCAGGGGATTGCTGGTCACTCCGGCGGGTCCGTTGTAACTGCCGGTGTTGCCAGGAGTGGTGAAGCCGAAGTTGATGGCCGTCGCGGTGCCAGTGGTGTCCACCAAATTCGCGTAGAACGCGCCGCTCCATACGCTGTTCCAGAAATTTCCGTTGGAGTCCGCGCCGATCTGCGAGACGCCGCTGTAGCTGTCGTTGTTTCCGAAGTCGATCAGCACTGCAGGGCCGGCCACGGGGGTAAAGGGGATCGCCTCGATAGACATCGAGTTGAGGTAACCCGCCAGCGGGTCATTGACGCCTGTCCATTGCACGTAAACGGTGGATTGCGCGGGTGTAACCTCAATGGAGACGGTTGCGCTCGGATTGCCCGTTCCGTCCACGGTGCCGGTAGCCAGGATGCCAGAGCCTAAGGCCTCGGTGTAATCACCCTGACCAAATACCTCATAGCGCGTCTCCTCATTGCCCGCAGCGACATACTGCTTGGTGCCGTAAAAGGTGAGGCGGTAGGCCACCCCCGGTTGCAAGCCTTGCAGTTGGAAGCGCCCTGAAGTTGTGTCCCCGTTGTTCGACACGTAATAGTCGATGGCTGCTTGGGCGGCACCGAGATCGCCGAGGGAAGGTTTGTCGATGGCCGCATCGGCCGCGGCGATTTCGTCACTCGTGACCGGATCGCTGGTCGGTCCGACGATACTGTTGAAGCTATCCACGCCTCCCAAGGCGTCCGGCGCCCAAGCCATGGTGGTCGGCGTGCCGGTCATGTCGACTAGAGCAGGGACATAATCGTAAGCAACGCAGTTCCAGTTTCCCGGCGTGGTCACGCCGCGGTAAGTGGTGTCGTTGCCGAAATCGATCAAAACTTTGGTTTGGGCCGAAGCGGCAAACAAGAAGACGAGCAGGGAGGTGGCGAGACTGCGGAGGAGGGGAGGAATCATGCCAATCATTGAACACACTATACACCAAAAGGCAATCCGGACCTTGCAAATTGCGCTGAGGCAGAGCCCCAGGGATGCTGTTTTCCAGAGTGAAAGAATTGACTTTAGGTAAAGTTTTCACTTAGGTCGGAAGGATGGACGTTTCGTCTCCGCGCCGCGCCACACTGCGCGATATCGCGTCCCAAGCTGGCCTGACCCGGATGGCCGTGTCGCTTGCCTTGCGCGGGAAAGCCGGCGTGTCCGATGCGACAAGGAACAAGGTCCTCCGTCTGGCCAGGCAGCTTGGCTACCGTCCTGATCCTGAGGTGGCAAAGCTGTTGGCCCGCATTCGCAGTCGGGCTTCGCTTGAGATCAGTTCGTGTCTTGCTCTGCTCACCTCCGGCCCGGCTCCCGGGGATTGGAAACGGCTCGCCACCGAGCGCAAGTATGTCGAAGGAGCGACCGAGAGAGCTCGCGAATACGGCTACCGACTGGAGGAGTTTTGGCTCAATGAACGCGGCATGACGCGCGACCGGTTGGCCAGCATTATCTGGAATCGCGGCATCGAAGGAGTGGTCATCGCACCGCTGCAGGGAAAATTGTCGGGACGTGATGCCCGGGATCTCGATTTCGACCTCGACCGCTTTGCCGCGGTCGAAATTAGCGAGACCTTTGAAACTCCCGACCTCGACCGTTCGATCCATGACCAATACACGTCGATGCAGCGTTGTCTCCACGAGTTGTGCGCACTTGGCTACCGGCGCATCGGGTTTGTCGTCGAAGATTCCCTCGATTTACGGGTCAACGGCAAATGGACCGCATCTTTTCTCGAGCACCGCAATCGCCACGGCAAAGGAGATTTGCTGCCTCCGCTGATTTTGCCGGGCCCGCGCCAGTCGCCATTCGACCGCTGGTTTGAACGCCACCGACCCGAAGCGGTGGTGAGTGTCGACGGTTTGGGCTTGGCTCTGCTCAAAGCGCGAGGCTGCCGCATCCCGCGAGAGGTCGGTTATGCTTCCCTCGATCTGGACGGCGAAGACTCCCCGAAATCGGGACTGAGCGGCATCGACCAGAACTCGCGCCAAGTCGGCGCCGCGGCAGTTGATATGCTCGTGGCGGCCATCCAACGCGGACAGCGCGGCTTACCGGAGCATCCGGTGCGGCTTGAGGTGGAGGGAACCTGGCTAGAGGGTGGAAGCACCCGCAGCCGGCGCGGCGAAAGGAGATGACCCGATCTTGAGGCGACGTCGCGAAGGGGTTCTGGTGTCTAGCGACAGGTCGCGGCAGTCCGGCTAATCCAAGGTGTTGGTCGCGTCGACCGAGGAAATCATGGCACGGAAACCGTCCCTCGGTAAAAGCCGGCTCCTCCCGCCGCCTGGTGGGCGAAACCACTCGGTGCGGCTGGAATGTGCAGCCCGCCGGGGACCGCTTGCCAAGGACCGGAAAGTTCCGCCGCGTGGTAGAGGGAATAGATCCTTCTCTTGCCCCCGAACCAGTATTCGGTGGCTTCGACGCTTGGCAAGTCCACCACAACGGAGCCACTCGTCCATCGGATACCCAGGTCAAAGAGATCGGCGCCGTTGTTCGGATCCGTCCCCGCAATCAGCTCGTCCAAGTTGCTTGCCCCGTCGTTGTCCGGATCATCCTGTGGCGCGTGGGAGAGTGTCCCCATGGTATGCCGTTCCCACGCATCGGGAAGTTCATCGTGGTCGGTGTCGGGATCAGGCTGCGGCAGGGGGGGGGGGGGGGGGGGGGGCGGGGGGGGGTAGGCGGAACCGGGCGGGGGAAAGAGGGGGGGATTGCCGGCGCCGCTCCGTGGAATGTGCTCCCCAGCGAGGTAATTCAGGAATTCTTCCATGTTCGACCAACCGTCGCCGTCGGGATCGCCATTGGGCGTCAGGCTGAGATCGGCATACAGGTTTTCCCAAGTGTCGAGCATGCCGTCGCTGTCTGTGTCGTTGCCAGCCCAGGTCCAAGTGGCGCCCTAAGTCAAATCAGGGTAGCCCGGGGACGGGAGTGCACTCAAGGGGTCGGGGCTAGGTGCATGCGCGTGATTGGCCGCGTTTTGGAGCTGACTGATCGAACGTGCATCGACCAGATCTCGGCGGGGCTCGGCAATGAGATCCTGCATTGCTCCCGAACTGGCAATCACATCCTTCAATGCCTGCTCTGCCGTCACGATCTCGGCGCTGGGAATCGAGAGCCCTCCCGCGCGCGGAGAGAGAAAGACAACACCTTCTTTTCCTGCCGGGGTCAGCAAGGTCCCGGACTGCCACAAGATCGGACTGGTCAGCAGTGGTCCTGAGTTGTCGACGTTGCAGTAACCGCTGGTGTCCCGCCGCGCCACATTGCCTTTCAGGTAAAACTCGAAGCCATAGCTGGATGCACCTTCGTAGGAGGCAAAAAGCATGTGGGGCTCGCCCGCGGTGCGTGGTCCTTTGCAATACCAGTTGCCGACGATGTTTGCGATGAGGTTGCCACGCGTCGCGTTGACGTAAAACTGCGCGGCGAATTCGCCGTAATTGTATCCGACGTTGTTGATCATCTCGAGGGATTCGGTCGCTTGGACGTTCGGGTTGCGCCACCGTCCGCCCATAAACAGGTTTTTGTACAAGGTCAGGTGCTGGTTGACATCGGCGAATACTCCATAGTCGTGTTGCGAATGGTTGTCCCCGCGGCACGATCCGCATCTTAAGGGCTCCGACTGCAGGGACCACTGAAGTGTTACCCCGCCATTCCCGGATGTGATGTGGGCGGCTTCATCAGTCGACCACTGCAGACTAAGGTGATCGAAGATGCAGTTGCGGACGCTCCCCATGGACAGCGAATCGACATCGGAACTGACCGCATGATCCAAACCGGGTCGCAGCTTCAGGAAACGAGCGACAATGTCTGCCGTGCGCACGGCGCGGAGGGGAGCTTTTTTGTTGTTGCCGCTGCATTTGAACTGCACGCCCCCGGGGCTGGTTTGTCCCGCGATGTAGACGTTGCTCTGGGCTTCGCGCATGAGCACGTCTTCGGTCAAATCGATGGTTCCGCTGATCGTGAAGATCACGACCCTTGGACCGGCCGTGGACATAATCGCCTCCCGGTAAGATCCAGGTCCGTTGTCACCGGTGTGGGTCACCTTAAATACCTGAAAGGCTTGCTCGGGTCCGATGTCGGGGTCGGCAAAGCGTCCGTGCCCCCGCGCGCTGGGGAAAGCAAGTTTCCTCGCTTCGTCACCGTCCAGACGGGTCTCGCGGACGGCGGGCACGGAACCATCCAGAGGGTTGACGTAAGCTTCCATCCCGGCCCACGCGGCCGCCGTGCAAAGCATAAAAACGGTCGTGGCGGCAAAGCTCTTTCCGCGCGCGCTTATCGAGGTATTTCCGCCCTCCGACCGCGTCGGTCGTGGCATGGCTTCAGCGGCGAGTGTCATCAGCACCGGGCAATAAGGATTAGCGCGCCATTAATTCCACTCCAACGCAACTTTACGTCAAGTTGTGTTTCCTTTTGTCGAAAATGGATTCGATGCTTTGCTTGTCTGCCATGAAATCCGAATCCTCCCGTTCGTTTGCAAATTTGTTGCATCCTTTGATGTTCGTTGTCAGCTTGATGGCGTTACCGGTCTCCGCCCTTGGCCAGTCGGCCGACCCTTACACTGCAAAGCTCCAAGCAGGTGACGCGAAGTTTGTTTCCGGCGACCAAAATGGAGCGGTAGCCGACTACGAGGCCGCGTTGGCCGATGCACAAACGCCGACTCAGCGTGCTTTGGCCTTGGGCAAAAAGGCGATGGTTTTGGTGCAAATGCGGGACTATCCGACCGCCAGAGAAGCGGCTGACAGCGCTCTCTCCACCAACGGGTCTATCGAGTCGGTGGCTGAGGTCACTGCGTTGCAGGCACTCGCCAAGTGTCAACTTCACGAAAAAGACTACCCTGGCGCCCTTGATTCAATGAGCCGGGCCGGCGAGCTCTCCGGAATCGAATGGGCCAAGCCGGAGTTGGCAATGATTCGTGGCGACGCGGAACGCGGAACCGGCATGTTCGATGCCGCCTTGGCTTCTTACCGAAGTATTCTGGACATGCCGGAGGTTTCCAGCGGACTCCGGGGCGTGGCCTGGTTGAATATCGGACTCACCGAGCAGTATGGCTTAAAGAACGGACTCAACGCCAAAGAGGCCTACGTGAACGCGGGCGAGTTGAATCCCGGCCTCCAAGCCGAGACCGAGGCCCATATGGCCAAAATCCCTTAATCTTTCATGCTGGCCGTTCCCGCCGGTTGTGTGCGTTCCCGCGGTTCCACGCTCCTCGTCTCCGCCTTGGCTTTACTCGTCATGGCGGGTTGCAAGCCGGCCGCGCCAACCAAGCAAATTGAAGTGGCTGGTTCGTCGGCGGCTGCCGCACCTTTGTCCGGGACTACCGATGTCCCGGCAAGGGCAGCCGCATCGCTCGCTGAAATCGGACCGGCCAAGCCGGCTCCCGTTCTCTCTGCTTTGTCGGACGGTCAGGCCAAGTCTCTGCTCATGCACTATATGCCATGGTACGAAACTCCTGCGGTGAGGGGTCAATGGGGTGCGCATTGGACCGGACACCGCAAGGAACACGATCCCGAAGTCATCAAAGAAAACGGCTTGCCCGATATCTGGTCGCAGTTCCATCCGTTGATCGGGCTTTATGACTCGACGGATCCCGACACGCTCGAGTGCCAGCTTTTGCAAATGAAACTCGCTGGCGTTAACGGCGTCATTGTCGATTGGTATGGCACTTATCCCGCGGCGGATTACCCGGCTATCCATCAAGCGACCAAGGCCATGTTTGAGGCGTGCGGGGAATTCGGCATGAAATTCGCCGCCTGCTACGAAGACCGGTCGCTCGAGTTGCTCGTGAACTGGAAAAAGATTTCTTCGTCGGAAGTTCCCGCCCAGCTCGCCGAGAATTTCAAGTGGGCCGCTGCAGAATGGTTCGGTGCCCCCCAGTATTTCCAGTTCGCAGGTCGTCCTCTGCTCCTCAATTTCGGGCCGATTTACCTCAAGGAGAAAGAGGCGTGGGCCGATGCCATTGAGGCATGCGATCCGCCTCCCGCCTTCTTCGCCCTCCACCATCTCTGGCAGGGGGCCGGGGCCGATGGGGGCTTTTCCTGGGTTCACACCGACCCGTTTGACGGAGAACCCGGTGAGGAGGTTATCGTGCAGCGCCTCACCGATACCCATAATTATCGTTCTATGGATCCTCTCCAGTCGATCCCGTCGGCCTATCCCGGATTCGAGGACGTCTACGAAACCAGCCTGCTCAACCTTGGTCGGCGCGAAGGACGCACCATGCGCGAAACGCTTCGGGCCGCGATGGAAGGCCCGTGGCCGGTCGTGCAACTCGTCACTTGGAATGATTACGGCGAAGGCACGGTGATAGAACCCACGCACGAGGATGGCTACGCGGCTTTGGAAGCCATTCAGGATGCCCGCCGACAGGAGTTGGGCGATGCCTTTACTTTCACCGCCGAAGATCTCCGCCTCCCGGCGCGCCTCCTTGGGCTACGAAGAGCGGGTAATGCGACGAGGCAAGAACTAGACCAAGTTTCCGACCTGCTTTGCGCCGGCCAATGCCAGGCCGCGGAGGAGTTGCTGAACCGTCTTGAGTCGGCGAGCGCAGATCCCCAATAATCAAAACAAAGTCATGAGGTCCGAGCAAATTTTCCATGCGGCGCAGCATGGCGTTATCTTCTTTCGGTTCCGACAATGAACGGGGAACAGGACCTGAAAATGCCGAGAAATCGCCGACTCGACTCCCAACTGGCCCCACCGAGAAAATCCTTTTTCTCGTTGCCGCGGCTTTCGGTGATCCTGGCTTGCGCTGCTATCCCACTGTCCACGGGAGCGGGTAGTCCATGGACGGTCGATCTCACCCCCGAGATCGAGATTTCATGGATGTCGACGCCGGGCCGTAGTTATCAAGTGCAGTGGTCAGCTCCTCCAGGGCAGGGCCCGTGGGCCGACCTTGGCGGACGTCTTCCCGGCAATGCTCCGCCCCAAGCCGCTCACGATACGGCGCGCGACGGACGCATTTATCGCGTGATGGAAACCGTGCCGGGTTCGGCTGATGCCTGGGTCCCGACCAATATCCTAGCCAACGCCAACCCGGGTTTTGAATCCGGGGCCACTGGCTGGCAACTCGGTTCGAGCCACACGATTTCCGCGGCTGATCCGCACAGCGGCGCCTCATCCCTGCGCAGCTCCATCACAGGGAGGTATATCGGCTCGCAGTTGTCCAAATCCGTGCCGAACGTTGTTCCCCGGACGCCCTACACGCTCTCCTTCCACGCCAGGCAGGTCAGCTTCGGTCCGTCCTACGTGCAGCACTACCGCATCTCGTGGGTGGAGCCCAGCGGCGCCGTTACCTACGGCGACTGGGTCAACTTCACCGGTGGCGACAACGCGTGGACCAAGGTCACCGCATCTCCAGTGGTTGCCCCGGACAACGCGGCCAGCGCGCTCATCGATTGGTATTTTGCCATCGGCGGTGACGATACCGGCGGGGAGGTGATCCTCGACGATGTGGAATTTTCTTCGCCGACTTTGGTTCCCGGGACGCCGGACGAAACGCGCATTATCGGCTCCGCGGCAAGGCCGATCATGCGCCTGTCCTGGCCCTCCGTCGAGGGCTTGTCTTACCAAATCGAAGAAGCGGACTCCCTGACCTCGCCTGACTGGTCGCCGGTCGCGACAGTGGTCGGCGCCGGAGGGACGACCTCGGGCCACGTGCCCATGGAAGAAGATCACAAATTTTACAGGTTGACGCGTCCGCTCGTCGCGCCCGCTCCGCCTTCCAATTTGCGGTTCGTGCCGACCGGCATGGAGGGCACGATAAGCCTTGCTTGGGATAGCTCAGCTTCGGCCGGCCTCACGGGTTACCGTATTCTCTATGGAGCCTCCCGGGACAACCTCGATCGCTCCGTCGAGGTGGGGCTTGTCCAATCCGCAACTCTTTCGCACCTCGAGCCCGGTCAAACCTACCACATCGTCGTTATTGGTCTGTCGGCGGACGGCCCCGGCCAGCCCGGCACGGTGGTCCTCGAGGGCCAACCCGAAGAGGCCGCGGTTTTTTCGCCCCTCTACAATGCCGACACCCTGCAGCAGCCCGATCCCGTGATCGAGACTTCCGCGGCCAAAATCACCCGTTTGGCCGATCGCGCCCGCGATCGGCATGCACGCGAGGGCATTGGCTACTTGCTAACCCATGGACCCGAGCTTTCCGCGGCCTACAAATACGATCACTATCTGCCGTTTTATTGGGAGCAGCGGGTTGCCCAGATCGAGATCATCGACAAGGTGGCCAAGGGCGGCAACGAAGTTGTTTTCAACATCACCACCCAGGCCCAGTTGAATCCCGCGGAGTTCCGCACGTTTTTCAACATCGGTTCGCCGCTCTCCGGCTACCACAGCAACCAATCCGACTATCTCAACGCCGGAGTCACTCTCGTCTCGACGAACGCATCCGTCCGATACCCGGGGGAGACCGACTTCAATTACACCGCCACGGTCGCCCGGCAGATGCCCGAAAACCGGCCCCTGCGGGTCGGTGATCGCGTAGAGGTGGAGTTGAGCCAGTTCCTGCTCGCGCCGCGCCATGGACGTAACAATTACTATGGGACCGCCTTCCTCTACGTAGTCGGCCAGGGCGTCGTTCCTTGGTTTGCGAAGGACTGGGAGACGGAAACGAACAAAGTGGTCGGGGTCACGTCGTTCGACTCCTTCCCGTTACCGGAGGAAGCGTGGCTCGGTGGAATGACCACCTTGCCCTACCAGTATTCGAACGAACCGCAGAGCCGCTACAAACAAATGGCCGGGAACATCACGCCGGAGAACGGGCAGCCGTTCCTGCTCGGACGCCGTCTCCACCATACCGACTTCCGCACCGGTGCACACTCCGAAGCGGGGAATCCGGTTTTCGCCGAGCACATCGGCAAGGTCGGGCCCGGGTTCGTCGCACAGAGCTGTGTCGCCTGCCATGCGAACAATGGAAGATCCTTGCTGCCGGCGGTCGGTGAAACCGTCAACCGGGCTGTCGTCAAGGTCGCGGCATGGGAGGACGGTGCGCCGCATCCGTTGCTCGGCGAGCAACTGCAACCTCACTCCACGGAAGGAATGCCCGAGGCGGGGGTGAGTCTGCAAGGATACACCGAAATCACGGGCACCTACGGCGATGGCACGCCTTACACCCTGCGCAAGCCGGAGTTGGATTTCAGCGGCGTCACGCCCGCTTTCCACTCCCTGCGCATGGCTTCGCCGCTGGTTGGCTTGGGGCTTTTGGAAGCCGTTCCCGAAAGCACCATCCTTGCCCTCGCCGATCCTGAGGATACCGACGGGGATGGTATCTCCGGCCGGGCTAACATTATTCCGGATCCGGTTGATCCCGCCATCCTCCGCCTCGGCCGCTTTGGGCATAAAGCAACCCAGGCCACGGTCCTGAACCAGATCGCTTACGCCTTCAACCGTGACATGGGCGTGACGAGCAGCATTTTTCCGGTGCTCGACGGCGAAACATCTCCGCGGCCGGCGGAAATCAGCGACGAGGAGCTTGATCTGATGAATCGTTACGTCGCGTTGCTCGGGGTCGGCGCCAGACGCGGTCTGCAGGATGCCGAAGTCCTCCGTGGCCAGCAGCTCTTTGCCACGGCCTCCTGCGTCGCCTGCCACACCCCGGTGCTGACCACCGGCAGCTACCACCCGCTCGGCGAATTAAGGAACCAGACGATCCGCCCTTACACCGATTTGCTTCTGCATGACATGGGACCCGCCTTGGCGGATAACATGGATGACGAAGGCGCATCGCGTGCCGAATGGCGCACCGCCCCATTGTGGAATATCGGACTCTCGGCCGGAGTCAGCGGCGGGGAGGGCTATTTGCACGACGGACGCGCGCGGACGCTGGAAGAAGCTATCCTCTGGCACGGTGGCGAAGCCGAGCAGGCCAAGGAAAACTTCCGGAACATGCCCGCGGCAGACCGCTCGGCGGTGATCAAGTTCATCCGGTCCCTGTGATACGGACATGGGTTCATCTGGTTCGCTCGGATTCGGTCACCGTCAAGATCTACACCATTAACCGCCAAGCCGGGTGCATTTAGACAAAGGTGGCACAGCCACTAGTCGAGCGTAGCAAATCGGCCGCCGACCGCCTCTACGCAAAGTCCCACATGAATGCGTTGTCGCGTGTTATCCGGGAGGCGCACCCGCGCCTCAGAGTGCGCTTCGCCAGTTAACTGTTCAATAAGCGGATTGTAGCCAACGCGTCACATCCTGTCACGGTGAGGTCATCTGCCCGTCGTTTGTTCGGCTTCTGGATCGGCAGGAGACTGAATAAGCTTCGGGTGGGTAACTCAACTCCCCCCTATGAAGCTCCCGCTCTCCCCCTGCGGTCATGCCGCACACCAGTTCTTGCACTCGCCGGTTTACCGGTTGGCTGCAGCATTCGCCCTTGTCGCAAACCTCGTCATGACGGAGCGTTGCGCTGCGCAGTTTATCCTCGCCTCAGACAGCGCGACCAACGCCGCTTACGCCAATGGTTGGACCAATGGGGTCAATGGCGGATCCGGGTTCAACTTGTGGTCGCTTTCCGTTCCCGGTGCCAATGCCGGCGTGTTCATCGGCAATCCTTCAACTAACGGCATGGGCACGGCAAACATAGGAACTACGGCTTTTGGGCTGTTTTCCACCACCAACAACAGCGGATTTGCGAATGCGACGCGCAGCTTCAGTTCCTCTTTGGGCGTGGGTGACTCCTTCAGTTTTTACTGGGCGATGAACTTCGATGGCGGACTAGCGGGAGCCAAGGGGTTCGATATCCGGTCCGGCGGTTCTACAATTTTCAACGTGAACAACGGCGGCAGTTCGAGCATTTCCGTCGGTGGTGTCAGCACGCTCGGCTATGGGACAACGCCGATGCTTGTCACACTGCTCCGAACAACAGATGGGTTTACTTTCACCATGACGAGTCGGACGAATTCATCTGTTTCTTACACAACTAACGTAATTACTTCGAGCAACATAACCGGCCTCAACCTCTACCAAGGAAACCAGAGCGACGGTCTGGGTCAGCGCAATATCTACTTCAACAACTTCGCGGTGACCAACTCGGGCGTCTTCAATTCGGGCGGCACTGTGACCAACGGATTCACATTCACGGGCTCCGGCAACCTGCTGGTGGGCAACAACACGACCTTGGTGCTCAACGGTGGCGGGGACAACAACTACGACGGCGCCACCACGATCTCCAACGGCAGCACGCTCAGTCTGGCAGGCTCCGGCAATTCCGGTTTTGTCAGCGCCATGAACGGCAGTGGACTATTTGCCAAATCTGGCAGTGGCACGGTGACTTTGTCGGGTAACAATTCTTCTTATACGGGGAAGACCACGATCTCCGCGGGTGTCCTCTCTATCGATTCCGATGCGCGTCTGGGCGCGGATCCCGGGCTTTTCGTGGCTGACCAGTTGACGCTAAGCGGCGGGAACTCCTCCGGCGGAAGCAAGCTGCAGACGACGGCGGACATGACGCTTCTGCAAAACAGGGGGGTAACGTTGGCGGGCGGTGGCGGAGTTTTTGCCGTTGCCTCCGGTATCTTGACCTATGACGGCGTTATCACCGGTTCGGGCGGGTTGGGCAAAGAAGGCGAGGGTACCCTGGATCTTGGCGGCGCCAACACCTACAGCGGGGCGACTCTTATGCGCGGCGGCACGATTTTGGTCGGCAGTGACCAGGCACTCGGCAGCGGTATCTTCATGTTTTCCTTCGCCGACGCCACGGCTAAGACCCTCGCGGCGTCAGGCAGCGCGGCCCGCACAATCACCAATTCCATCCAGATTTACAACAATGCGAGCTTGGGGCAATCGTCGGTCAACACCGGTTCCCTGACCTTTTCCGGGCCGGTTGACTTGGGCAACGAAACCAATCTCGTGCGCACCTTGCTCACGGCTGACGGAACGTCTCACGCTTTCACCGGGGTGGTTAGCGGGGCGCGCGGCATCATCAAGCAGGGCGGGGGCACGCTGGCGCTTTCGGGGGGCAACACCTTCGAAGGGGGGCTCTACGTCGACAACGGCGTTCTCGATCTGGCCGGTGGATCTCTGGCCGAGGGCATTGTCGAAATCGGCGGGGGAGCAAGCGGCAGCGGGGTCAACGCAAGCAATGCGGTGCTACGAGTCTCGACCGACGGGACCTTCGGCCGCGCCATCACGGTCAACGCCGAGACCAATGCGTCGGGAGTTTCCGGGCTCCGCGCCATCGAATTCGCCAATGCGGGCGGCACGACGGCCATACTTTCCGGCAATGTCAGCTTGGAAAAAAACCTCACGGCCAATGTCGGCACATCCTCCGCAGTCGGCGAACTGTCTGGTTCGATTGCGGGTAGCGGCGGCCTGACCAAGGAAGGCTTGGGGCGCCTCAACCTCTCCGCCAACAACAGCTACACAGGTCCGACGACTGTCGCCGCTGGCACTCTGGAGCTCTCCAATGGATCGATTGCCAGCTCCTCCGTCACCGTTTCCTCCGGCGCCAGCCTGAGCGGCTACGGATCGGTTGGCACACTCAGCGGCGAGGGATCCATCGACCCGGGCAACAGTCCCGGTATCTTTACAGCTGAGCAAATCAACCCGTCGGCCGGCACCGACTATAATTTCGAACTGACAGGGACCGTGCCCACCTTCAATAACGCGGCCAGCAGCGTGAACGACCTCATCCGAGTCACCAGCCCTACGCCTTTCAGCCAATCGCTTGCCGGGGGTAACGCTATTAATATTTACTTCATCGGAGCGGCATTGTTCACCGGCAACACGGGTGTGCAATACAAAGGCGGCTTTTTCACCGACGAGCCAGCGAGTTTCGCTTCATCGATTGGCGGCGCCACCTTCAACTATTTCTTCGCCAACGCGTCAGGAGCCACCAGTTACAACGGAGTCAACTTTTACACAAAAAGTGAATACGAAACTGTGGTCTTGTTTGGTACTAACTTGACCATCTCTGTTTCCACCGTTGCACAGACGGCCGACTTTGGCAGTGGCGACATCACTGGCCAGATCATGCAGATTGACGTTATTCCTGAGCCCACCACTTACGCTCTGCTCGGCCTGAGCGCCCTCGCGTTCTACATCTCCCAATGGAGGTGCCGTCGTCGCGGGGGAAGCTGAGGGAGGTTCACGGCGGCGCGGACCGCCGGTAAAAGGTCCCCGCCGGTGAACTGCGCAGATGCGCCATGAGCGTCTGCGTTGCTGGGCCTTTGTCGGCCCCCGTGCACCGCCGTGCTGCACTTACATGGTTTCCCCGCTAGACCGGTCAAGATAAGACCCGAGCTGCTGCGTTATGTGCATTGAAGCGTTCTGCCGACTCTGCATGCAAACAATGGAGCTCTTCGCCAAAATCTTGGGTGCCGAAGCGGGCAATCTGGCCTTGAAAACCATGGCGACCGGCGGCGTTTTCATCGGCGGCGGCATTGCCGCGAAGATTTTGCCTATCCTGCAAAGATCGCAGCTCCTCGAAGGATTCTTCGCCAAGGGACGGTTCATTGAGTTCATGAAGCAGATCCCCTTACGCGTCATTCTCAAGGGCCAAGCCGCCCTTCTCGGAGCGGCTCGCCACGCTCTACATAACGCCGAGGCAACAAGCTCTAAGAGCTAAAGATGCTTCTACTCAGAGAAGACATTGCGCCGCTTTCAGACGGTACATATTCGAACCGACAATGAGGAGTTAACCATTCGTTGGGCCGGGCGAAGTGGTCCGCTTACTGATCCAAGAACCAACCGTTGCGGTAGAGGTCGCCTTGATAATCTGTCCTAGGATTCAGCCTACGGTATTCATCCAACGGCAGGAACGCAATGTGACCATCGGTATAAGCGACATTGATACCCGGAGCGCCGTGGGACGAGAGACATGCATCGCTCCATCCGGGCCAAACGGCGTCGATGAAGAGCATAGCTTTCGTGAGGTTTTTTGCCGCTGCCGGGGGACGAGCCGCCGCGTAGCTGTTGTAGCGGTAGGTAGGCCACGAGCCCAGCCAGGGATTCTCCTGTGTGTTGGCTTTGTTGCGTAGAGCCCCCGGGCACATGAAGACCTTCGGGATGTCTTCGGCATCGTTTCCGGTGGAAGTATCAACAGGCTCGAAGCCGAGATAGGGGGCGAGCGCGATACCGAAGGGCAAGAGCGGGACCTGTGAAAGTGTGGCCGTTGAGAGATCGGCGATATGCCCTTTTTCGTCCCATGGGTGGTTGACTAACGCCGGAAATTTGCCGTTGTTGTCGCCAGCAAAGGACTGGGTGGCCACCACCATTTGCCGCAGGTTGGAGGAGCATGTCGCCGCGGCAGCTTTGGCCTGCATGCCCGAGTAGGCCGGGATCGCTATGGTGGCGAGGACTCCGATGATCGCGATGACAACAAGCAACTCGATGAGGGTGAACGCGCGAGCCTTGTGGAAGACGGGGAGAATCATCTTGCATAGACAATAAACCACGACCGCGCTCCGTATACCATCGACGAAGCCCCGGATAAAGGTTAACAGTTGACGCGAGTGGCCGCCGAAATGTACCTTGGCGCAGTTGCGCCTCCCGCCTCGATCGATACATACTCTTTTTGCCTCGTAGTTGCGTCCTGTGGGCAGCTCCGTTTAGCGCCGCCTTCTTATGGCCGAAGTCACCCTCAAGAACATCTGGAAAATCTACCCCGGGGCCAACGGTGCCGAGCACCCCGTGGTGCGCGACGTGAGCTTGGAGATCCAACCGCGGGAGTTCGTTGTCTTTGTCGGTCCCTCCGGTTGCGGCAAGTCTACCACGCTGCGCATGATCGCCGGATTGGAGGAAATTTCCCGCGGTTCGATCCAAATCGGGGGTCGTTTGGTCAACGATGTGCCGCCGAAGGACCGTGATATCGCGATGGTTTTCCAAAACTACGCCCTCTATCCGCACATGTCGGTGCGCGACAATCTCGGCTTCGCTCTGAAATTGCGCGGGTGCGGAAAGGATGAGATCCGGCGCAGGGTCGATGCTGCCGCCGGGATCTTGGGGATTGCCGATTACCTCGACCGCAAACCGAAGGCGCTCTCGGGCGGCCAGCGCCAACGCGTCGCGCTGGGGCGCGCCATCGTGCGCCAGCCGAGCGTGTTCCTCTTCGACGAACCACTCTCCAATTTGGATGCGAAGATGCGGGTGCAGATGCGGTCGGAAATCGTCCAGCTTCACCAGCGTCTGCAGGCGACCATGATTTACGTGACCCACGACCAAGTGGAGGCCATGACCATGGGGCAGCGCATCGTGGTCATGAGCCACGGCGTCATCCAGCAGGTGGCGCCACCCATGGAGATTTACGACCGGCCGGCCAACATGTTCGTCGCGGGCTTCATCGGCACACCGCCGATGAACTTCCTGCGCGGCCGTTTGGAGAACGAGGCGGGGGCCCCGGTGTTCCGTGAAGGCGGCGGATGCGTTCGCCTTGCGCTGCGATCTGCGGGCACAGACGCGGAGTTGCCGGCCGGCGAGGTCGTGCTCGGCGTGCGCCCGGAACACTGCGTTCCGGTGGATAGAGCAGCCGGTCTGCCCGGTGGGTTCACGGCCAGGATTACCGCGGTGGAAACGGTGGGTGCCGAGACTTTCCTTACCCTCGACACGGGCGCGGCGAAAGTGGTCAGTCGCACCGAGCGAAGAGCCGATCGCGATATGGTCGGGCGCGACGCGGATTTCGTCATCGATCCCGCGCGGGTCTTCCTCTTTCGGGCTGACGATGGGCGCCGCATCTGCTGATATGCGCCGTTTTCTGCTGAACTGTTTACCGTTTCCCCGGTCCGTCCTTTTCGCCGATGGGGTAGGGTCCTGAGTTGCGTCCTGACCATCGTCTCCCAAACTATGAAAACCGCAGCACCCCACGCACCAACTGTCACCGAAGCGCGCCGATTGCCCCACGGCGGGGAGTTTGTGCTCGACGGTGCCTCGACGGAGCGCTGCCAGGTCGCGTTCCTGCGCGATGAGGTGGTACGTTTGCGCATCTCCCGCGGCGGCGCCTTCGAAGAGCAACCGACCCATGCGGTGTGCGCCGACCTCGCAGCGGCTGGAGTGCCCTGCGTATGGGAGGAGGGGAAGGGTTTTGTCCGACTCGCCTCGCCGCAAGCCACGGTCACCGTGTGCTTCGATCCCTTCAATGTCTCGGTTCACCGTGCGGATGGCAGCGTTGTTCTTGCCGGAGCCCCCGAGGGCAGCGACTTCTACCGGACGGTCGGAGAAGGCTTCGAGTTGGTGCGCGGTTGCGGCCGTGACGATGCCTTCTACGGGTTGGGGCAAAAAACCGGGCGCTTCGACCGTCGCGGGCGCGATCTCGTGCTGTGGAATTCCGATGTGCTCAATCCCAATGTGAGCGGCGGCTATCGCGAGGTGCCCGGCGACGATCCGCTCAAAGACCCGACCAGCACTTCGTTCGACCCGTATTACATTTCCATCCCGTTCTTCTATCACCGTGGCGCCGGGGGCGGGAAGATGTCCGGATTTTTCTGCGACAACAGTCACCGCGGCCGCTTCGATTTTTCCGCTCCGGACCGCTACAGCATCGGCTTCGATGGCGGGCAATACACCGAGTTTGTCTTCGCCGGTCCGACGATGCGCGGCATTCTCGACGCCTATACCTGGCTGACCGGCCGGATGCAGGCGCCGCCTTTGTGGGCGCTGGGGCACCATCAATGCCGGTGGCACGACTACAATCAAAAGCAGGTGGAGGAACTCGCCACACGCATCCGCGAAGAAGAAATCCCCTGCGACGTGGTCTGGCTCGATATCGACTACATGAACGGATTCCGCGTCTTCACGTGGGACGGAAAGAGATTTCCCGAACCGTCCGCGCTCATGCAATCGCTCGAGGACGCGAAGTTCCGCATCATCACGATCATCGACCCAGGGGTGAAATCCGAGCCCGGCTACCGCGTTTATGACGAGGGTCGCGGGCGGGGTCTTTTCTGTCTCGGCGCGTCGGGGGAAATTTACCAAGGACAGGTCTGGCCCGGGCTGACCACCTTCCCTGATTTCAGCAAGGAGGAAACCCGCGCCTGGTGGGGACGCCTCAACGCGGATCACGTCCGCTCGGGTCTGGCGGGGATTTGGAACGATATGAACGAGCCGGCGACCGGAGACATACCCGCCGACGGTATGCTCTTCGGCGACGGGAAATTTTCCCATGGCCGCTTCCACAACCAATACGCCCTCCTCATGGCCATGGGCACCGTGTCGGGGCTGCTCGAGGCAATGCCGGACCGTCGGACTTTTGTTCTCTCCCGCGCCGGTTCTCCCGGAATCCAGCGCTACGCGGCCAACTGGCTCGGCGATAATGTCTCCCGCTGGGACCATCTTTGGATGGCCATGCCCATGGCTCTGGGGCTCGGTGTCTCGGGTCAGCCGTTCGTCGGTGCGGATGTCGGCGGATTCATGGGAGGTTGCAGCCCGGAACTTCTTGTCCGTTGGTATCAATACGGGGCCCTCACGCCCTTCTGCCGCAACCACAACGCGGCCGGTCAACCTGCGCAATACGCGTGGGCCTTCGACGAGGAAACCAAGTCGATGTGCCGCGAAGCGCTGCGGATGCGCTACCGTCTGATGCCGGCAATTTACTCGGAATTCATCGCGTCGGCCGAGACGGGACTGCCCGTGCAGCGCCCGATGATACTGGACTTCCAAGAGCAGGCGGAAGCTTGGGACGCGGACGACCAATACATGCTCGGCTCGCACCTTTTGGTCGCCCCGGTTTGCGAGGAGTCGGCCACCTCCCGCGAGGTCTGGTTGCCGCCGGGAACTTGGTATGACTGGCACACCGGTGAGGAATTGCCAGGCGGGCAACGCTTGGGTGCAGCGGCCCCGCTTGACCGCATTCCGCTCTATGCTCGGGGCGGTTCCGTCGTGCCTTGTTGGCCGGGAAGTCCCGAGTCCACCATGGGGTACCATCCGGAGGAGATCGAGTTGCACGTTTTCGCTCCGCACGAAGATGGTGTGACCTCCTCCATGCTGCAGGAGGACGATGGGCTGACCTTTGCCTTCCGCCGCGGCGCATTCTTCCGGACGGATTTCGAGCTGGAGCGCCAAGGGGCACGGATCACGCTGCGCGCCAACGTCACCGGTTCGGGTTACCCCGAGTTTGCCCGTCGGCGCTTTGTTCTCCATTTCCACGGTATGCGACCCTGTCAGCTCAATGCGGACGGCGAGGTCCAATCGGCTGTCGCCACGACTCGCGTCGTGGCCAACAATGGAGAAAGTTTCGTGGTGGAAGCCGAGGCTGCTGCCGCGCCCCTGCGGGCGGAGCGTCCCGTTGCCGTCGCAGCTTCTTGAATGCCTCTGGTCGCGGAGGGTCAGGGTACGAGGATGATCCGGTAAAAACGGTTGGAGGCAGAAGGATCTTGATCGGTCCACATGGTGGTTGTTCCGGAAGACGCCGGAATCACGGTACTTTGGCCGGTGACGGTGAAAGCTGTGGCAAGATTGTCGCACCATTGAACGCGGTAGGACTTTCCGGGGACACTGGGCCAGTTCAATGCGATGGAGCCGCCGCCCATCCTGGCGATGCCGACGTTCAACGCAGACTTCGCATCAAAAGGATCTGTTCCGGCTAATTCCTCTGCGCCGTTGTTCATCCCGTCGAGATCCGGATCCTCCTGTGCGTCGAGCACCGTGGTGGCCGCGCCGACGGCTGTTACTGCGCCGATGCGACTGTAATCCAGCGGATTGATTGCTTGCACGATGACGGAAATGATGTCCCCGACCGCGGTTGTCACATTGATTTCCTCCAAGCCGGTCAGCCGCACCGAGGTGTTTCCGTTCCTGCTGATCGTGACGCGGTAAAGGGGGGCGACACCGTCTTCCGCGGCTGCCGGTTCCCACGCGAACCGAACACCGTCGCCCGTCGCATACGGGTAGGCGCTTGGTCCGATCGGTGTCCCCGGAGCGGAAGTTGGTGCAGCCAGAACCGGACCGCTTCCAGCCGCCGTCGCGTTCGTTGCTCCGCTATCGGCTGCGCCGGCCTGGTTATGGAATGACACAACGAGGTTGGTTGCATCCGAAGGGACATTGTAGGCAACGGTCCAGACCTCAGGGCTGACCTTCGTCATGCGAGGCAGGGGTGAGATTTCCTCGGTTCCGCCGTTGGGGCGGATGCGTGCGTAGATTTGCGAAGAAGCAGCCAGCGGTCTGCCTTCCGCGTAGTAGGTAAGCAGGGCGCTCCGCCCGCGCACTGGATTTCCCGGTGACCAAACAATTGTATTGGTGTTCGTCCGGATGTGAACCTCGTCGAACCTTGCTTCGGTCAGGGTTCCGTCCGAATGGCCACAGGCCGCTAGTCCGGCGAGAAAGGTGGTGCCGATGCTGTTGACGTTCGTCGAGCGGAGGAGGGTCCAGTTCGTGCCGTTGGTCGAGTAGTAACCCTGGAAAGTCGTGCCGGTTTTCCGGAGGCGCAGCCAGACAGGGGCGGCGAAGCCGGTTGTAACAACCTTTGTGGTGGTGCCACTGGTGCTGTTGCGTCGCTGGAAAATCACGCCATTGCCGGGTCCGTTGGTCGTCTCGGGAGTGACGAAGATGGAGGCGTGGCGAGAGCCAGCGTTGGTCGTGCTGCGAATCATCAGGCCGGCCTTGGCCCAGGGGTCGGTCGGAGCGAGACTTGTGACCTTGGCTTGCATGTCTAGGTCACCTCTGTGTGTCTGCCAAGTGAAGTGAAACTCGTCGCTGTTTGTCTCGATATCCGCCCCGGAGGCCCGCAGGACAAAGGAGAATGGCCCCGGCGATGCGGTGATACCGGCGATACCGACGGCCCCGACATCGGTGGTGAGCCATTCGGGAAGAATTGTGTAGCCAAGGGTGTTCGTGTCGAACCGCATATTGTAGAGCCCGTTGGTCGGGATGCTGAAAACAATGTTGGTCCCTCGGCTGTAAGTTGAAGGTTGGGCCGTGCCGTTGGTGCCGCTCGCGCCGCCCCAGTCGTTGCCGACGAAATAGAGATCGTCCGCGAACTTCATCTCGTATTTGTTGTTCATCGCTGGGAAGAGGTTCCTGCCGAGAGCCACGCGATCCGCCTGCCATGCGCCCTGCTTCCAGTGCATGGCGATGTCCTGCAATCTCCATTCGGTGAAATCACCGCCGGCGAACATCCGCGGGCCCGAGACCGTTGTGCCGGCTTGGTTGAGGTCTGCACCGTAAACGTATCCGCTCTTGGCCACATGCCGGGCCTCGACGTGGAAGATCGGGCGCTCGGTCATCGCCGCCGATGTGGTCAAAATCACTTCTCCCGCAGGATCGGTCAGGCCCATCAGTTCCTCGTCGAAAGAACCTCCAAAGAAAGCGGTGACCATGGCGCCCGGGACTGGCTGCCCCATGCCATCGGTGACGGTCCAAATCGCGCGCCCTTGCAAGCCGCCCGAGGCGCCGGCCACGGTGGTCGTGGCCAAGGACGCGAGCCGGAGTGCGGACGGACCGGGGAGGGCCGCGGCCCCTGGAACCACGCGGAAAACACGGCAGCCGTGGGCGGGAATTTCAAATTCCAGGGAAGACAATGTTCCGAGATCCGCGTGTTGCCAAAGATCGCGCACGCGGGCGGCGGGGAAGCCCAGTGTTTGGAAGTCCAGCGATCGGGTCTGCGGGCTGTCCTCGCGGTTGAAAAGCCCGACAATCCAATCGCCATTCGTCATTTGGCCGGTCCAGATCTGGCTGTTCACCGAGGTGACGTCGTTGGTCAGGGGCTTGCCGACGAAGCCGTCCTGATTCAAGGCGAGCATCTCCGGGTTGGTGTAGAGCCACAAATGCGGGCCGAGCGACGTGTGGGTGTCGGCAGGGGTGACCGGACTGCCCGCGAGGAGGCAGGCAGAGATCACCGTCTTGCGTTCCTCGTCGTCGACGAAGGTGTTCAGCCGGATGAAGTCCGGATCGAGGATCATCTTGCCACGTCCCGCGATGTAGGACCAGTACGCGAGGCCATCCATGGCGTTGGCGTAGACCGACCAACCAGCCCGCTTCACACCGCGGTCGGCATTGTTCCAGCGGGACCACCCGCCGGCGAAGGCATCCTCGTTGACGCGGATCATGTGGCCGTAGAGTTGCTCGGTAGCCGCCTCGTTGTAGAGGTGCGGCATGACCAGACTGAGAAAAACGCCGTGTTCCTCGGCCGCTTCTCGCATCCAGCGCAAGGCCGTGGCGTATTGATCCGGATGGCCGCCCGGGCGAGTGAGGGGAACAGTTCCGGGGAAGTAGCGGTCCGTTCCCGTTTCATACCACGACAGAAAATCGACGCGGAGATAGTCGATGCCCATGTCGGCGAAATGCTTGATGTAGCCCTTCACGTAAGCTTCCGCCCCCGGACGTTCGATTTGTACCCACCAAGGGTCGTCCGCGGCGTAGAGCGACGAGACGTTGATGTCGGTGCCGACAATTTTCGCTGTCGTGTTGGCGGCATCAACGTGCAGCCACAAAGGGTTGGCATACATGCCCAGCTTCATCCCGCGCGGGCGGAGGTGCTCGGCCCACCAGGCGAAGTCGTGGGTCCAATTGCGCGAATGGCTTGTCCGATAGCCGTTGGCGTTCATCGCCGTGGTGTCACCCCAGCCGTCGACGCAAATCATGTCGTACCCATACGGTTTGAGCTTGGCCTCGACCATGTCGACGTTGGCGGCGAACTCGGACTCGGGGAGGTAGTTCTGCATGCCGGGCAGAGCGGTGCGCTCGCCGAGGATGTGATACTCATAGACGCTCCAGTAGAGCGGTGCCTTGTGCGGGTTGGTCGGCGTGGTCTGAGCCGTCGACTGGTGGGCCCAAGCCAGCGTCGAAGCGATCAAGAGGCACAAGCCCCGATTAGCCGGGAAGTTCAACATGTTGGAAATTAGGCGCTTGGGTGTGCCGGCCAAGCACCGCCTGGGTTAACGGTTCACCTGGCTCCGCGCGCCGCGATTAATTCTTCGATCCTGTCGCGGCAATCCCCTCGATGAAGGTGCGTTGCGTAAAGAAGAAAAGCACAATGACCGGAAGAACCACCAGAGTGGAAGCCGCCATCAGTTGGTGCCACGCCGTTCCGCCCTGCTGGCTCTGGAAACTCTGCAGTCCGAGCGCCAGGGTGAAGTCCTTCTGTTCGGTGAGGTAAATGAGCGGCCCGAGGAAGTCGTTCCAGGTGGCCATGAATTGAAAGATGGCGACGACCAGCAGCGCCGGTTTGGAAAGCGGCAGGATGATGTGCCAGAAAATTTGCAACTCGTTGCAACCGTCGATACGGGCGGCTTCCGCCATGTCTTTGGGCAAGGTGAGGAAGAACTGCCGCAGCAGAAAAACACTGAAGGCCCCGGCCAGGAAAGCAGGCACCCAAAGCGGCTTGAAGGTCCCGATCCAGCCGAGGGATTTGAACAGGCTGTATAGCGGGACCATGACCACCGGGAAGGGGATCATCATGGTGGCCAGAAGAATGACGAATACCTTGTCGCGCCCCTTCCATTCGATGCGCGAGAAGCCGTAGGCGGCGAGGGCGCTGCTCGTCACCGTGCCGATCACGGTCATGATGGCCAGGAAGAGCGAGTTGCCCGCATAGCGCCAGAAGTGGCCCATGGCCGCGATGGCGTCGGGATAGTTGCGCCACTGGATTTCGCTGGGGATCCAGACCGGCGGCAAAGTCATTGTTTCGTTGAGCGGCTTCAACGAGGTGGAAAGCATCCACAACATCGGCGCGAGAAAAGCCCAAGCACTGACCAGCAGGCAGCAGATCAGCAGAACCTTGAGGGGTCGTGTGAGCGATGCGGTCGGCATAGGTCAGTTTCCTTCGTAATGGACGTGGCGCGCGGACAGGCCGGTGGCCAGCAGCGTGAGCCCGAGGATGACCAGAAAGAGCACGAGCCCGATGGCGCAGGCATAACCCATGCTCCAGTAGTCGAAGGCGTTCTGGTAAAGATAAGTCGCCATGAAAAGCAGCGACCGTTCCGGACCGTCGCCGCCTTCGGTCATGACATAGGGCACGGCGAAAACTTGGAAGGAGCCGATCAGACCCATGATGAGGTTGAAATAAATGACCGGCGAAATCATCGGCAGGGTGATATGCCATGTCTTTTTCCAGAAATTCGCGCCGTCGATCTCGGCCGATTCGTAGAGGTGGCGGGGCACGTCTTGCAGTCCGGCCAGATAAATGACCACCGCCTGCCCGACGCCCCAGAGCGCGGTGAAAATGATGCCCCACTTGGCGTAGACTGGTTCCTGGAGCCAGTTGGGTGGCGTGAGGTTGGTGCCGAAGAGCGCGTTGACCGCATCAAGTGGCGGTCGCAGGGCGTTGTTGATCAGTCCGAGGTCGCCGTTGAGCATCCACTGCCAGAGGACGGCCAAGCAGACCATGGGCATGAGCGTAGGAAGGAAAAACACGGTGCGGAAGATGCCTCTGCCGGGCAGGTCGAAGTTGAGGAGAATGGCCAGGGTCAGCGAAACGAGCAGTCCGAGGGGCAACGCGAAAGCCGCGAAGAAAAACGTGTTGTAGACCGACTTCCAAAAAATGGGATCGGTCGCGAGGTTGCGGTAGTTTTCCATGCCGACGAAAACCGCGGGCGAGAGCACGGAATAGTCGCTGAGAGAATAGTAGAGCGTGGCGACGAGCGGGTAGACGCTGAGGAGGAGGAAGCCTGCGATCCACGGGCTGATGAAAAGCAGGCCGGTGCGGAGGTTTTCTTTTTCGCGCCGCGTCATGGCTGCTTGTTCCATCCTTCTTGCAGAGCCGCGGCCACACGGTCCCAGCGCGCGCGGCGGCGTTCGAATTCGGCTTGGAGTCGCGACTGGACTTCGGCCAGCGCCTCGCGCGGGCTCGCTGCGCCGGTCCAGACTTTGCCGAAAGCTTGTTTCATGTCGTTCTCATACATGACCCAGAAGGTGAGCGGCGGCACGAAGCGCGCGTGGGAGCTTTTGGCCAACTCGAGGAAAGTGCCGATTTGCGGGTTGGG
>Ga0247831_1003051_pt1 | contig 25472 bp, 22 predicted proteins | sample LaCruzMarch2015__9_FD_192406 | JGI IMG/M metagenome (GOLD analysis project Ga0247831, IMG submission 192406) | Freshwater microbial communities from meromictic Lake La Cruz, Castile-La Mancha, Spain - LaCruzMarch2015_1m | ecosystem: Environmental > Aquatic > Freshwater > Lake | place: Spain...
GTCCCCCAAAGAGTGACCGACGGAGAGCCAGAAACCTTCGCATCATAAAGTTTCCGAATCAGCGCAGGCAGGACATGGGAGTTCTCTAGGTCAAAGTTGTCGCCCGGTCCATACATGTTGGTTGGCATGGCGGAAATCCAACGATGGCCGTATTGACGCCTATAGGCCTGGACCAGTTTCAATCCGGAAATTTTTGCGAGAGCATAAGCCTCGTTGGTTGGTTCTAGAGCTCCAGTTAACAGAGCTTCTTCTCTGATTGGCTGCTCAGCAAACTTTGGATATACACAAGAGGACCCAAGGAAAAGGAGTCGTTCAATGTTTGCCTTGTGAGAGGCGTCCATCAAGTTTGTCTCAATGTGTAGGTTCTCAGACAGGAACTCAACAGGAAACGAATTGTTTGCTTGGATTCCACCAACCTTAGCTGCTGCAATGATCACAGCGTCGGGCGTCTCTGATTCCATAAACGCAAAAACTGCCTCGCGGTCTAGCAAGTCAAGCTCAGTTCGGGTTCTTCCAACCCAAGTGTGCTTGCCCCCGGACTCGATCTGACGAACGATGGCTGAGCCAACAAGACCTCGATGACCTGCAACGTAGATTTTCATTTAAGAGCTTGCTTCTTTCTTGCTGTGGCCGTAACTCGTCCCCCAGCCAAAAGAGTAGCCTGTCTAACAGGCCACTCCCAAGTAAATGCGATTGGTTTCAGTGCTCTTGGAAGGTGAGCCAGTCGAACGGCCGACGCTTCTGCGACGGACTTTCTTCGAAACTCGACAGATAACGACTCGGGATGCCAGCGAAAGCTAGCTAGCGTCTGGTTCAGGAATTTACCCTTACCAAGCTTTGAAAGTTTGATGAACAAGTCGAAGTCAAAGGCCCATCCAAACTTTGAATCTAGGCCCCCTATTTTTTCAAATGATGACCTTCTAAATAGAGCTCCAGGCTGTGGAATCAAATCGGGCCCGAATCGCAGGAGCGGCACAGCCCACTGACCCGACTTATTGGTCCAAATCACATTTCCATACGGGTCAACATAATCACAAGATCCAAAGACAAAACTGAGACTTTCGTCGGCTTCAAGGGCTTGCGATGTCTTCAACAACGAGCCCGTCGCGAGCAGATCATCGTCTCCTAGCCAATTGATCAATTCAATGTTTGATGGCATAGCTCGAAATCCCGCGTTTATGGCTTGAGGGAGGCCGGACTTGGGGTCTTCGACAAACAAATCGACCAGTTCAGAACTCTTGATTGAACTTGAGTCGAAAGTTGCCGGTGCAACCAAAACTATAAACGCTTCGCCTGCTGCTCGAATAGAACTCAGGCACTGCTGAAGGTAATCGGGTCTTTCACCAAGAGTTGGAACGACTATCCCGACTTTGGGGCTCAAGAAACCGCCTCGGACCAAACCTTGCCGACTGGTCTATCGACGGTGTGACCATTTAGCGACTTGACATCTTGATCCACCATGATTCCTGCAAGTTCAGTTGGAGAGACAGAAGCTTCCCAACCTATCTTCGATTTCGCAAAAGAAGCATCCGCAACCAATGAGTCCACTTCGGTTGGGCGAAGGTATTTGTCATCAAAGCGCACGTAGTCTTCCCACTTCAAACCTGCGTGGTCAAATGCCAACTGGACAAATTCCTTAACGCTAAAGTCCGTACCGGTTCCGATTACAAAGTCCTCTGGGTTATTTGCTTGAAGCATTTTCCACATAGCGACCACATACTCAGGCGCGTATCCCCAGTCCCTGCGAGCATCTAAGTTTCCAAGGAACAATTCGTTCTGTTGGCCCGCTGAGATTCTTGCAACTGCCCGAGTAATCTTCCTGGTGACGAAGGTCTCTCCCCGCCTTGGGCTCTCGTGATTGAACAAAATGCCACTCACAGCAAACAAACCATAAGCTTCACGGTAGTTCTTAGTGATCCAGTGAGAGTAAAGCTTGGCAACACCGTATGGAGACCTTGGATAAAAGTCGGTTCCTTCATTCTGTGGTGGATGAGTTGCTCCAAACATTTCGGAGCTAGAGGCCTGGTAAAACTTTGCATCTGGTGCTGACTGCCTCATTGCCTCAAGCAATCGGATGGTACCCAGTCCTGTTGTGTCGCCGGTGTACTCAGGCTCGTCAAATGACACTCGAACATGGCTCTGAGCTGCCAAATTGTAGATCTCGTTGGGTTTGATCTGGGAGAGCAAGCTAGAAAGCCTGGAGCCATCCGTTAGGTCTGCGTAATGAAGGAACAGCTTTGCTTTTGGATCGTGTGGGTCGACATATAGATGGTCAATTCTTTGGGTGTTGAAGGTCGATGCTCTTCGAATCAGACCATGGACTTCATACCCCTTTGCCAAGAGTAATTCGGCCAGGTATGAACCATCCTGGCCAGTGATTCCAGTAATCAGGGCTTTCTTTGGATTCAATTATTGTCCTTGGCTAGCTATTGATACCTCTAGGTTAGCGGGGAAGGTCTCTACTTGGGCTGAGGCCAAATGGTGACACTGATTTACTTGGCGAGGAGTGAACGGTAGAGATCAAGGTATTGGTTGGCCACAACTGACGCTTCAAAGCGAGAGGTGAAATCTCCCTGGGCAGCTTCCCCCATTTGCTTCGCCAGAACTGGATTTGCTGCCAGTTGTTCAATTCTATTTTTCAGCTGCTGCTTATCGCTGACCAAGAAACCAGTCTCTCCATCCTTGATTAGCTCCGGATTGCCACCGCTATTTAGAAGTACAAGAGGTGTGCCAACAGCTAAAGCTTCAATACTAGCCATTGACAAGTTTTCATCCTTAGAAAAGTTGATCAATGCATCACAATTTGCAAGAGCGGTATTCAGCTCTTCTCTGTTGAGAAAACCCAGCTTCTTTATAGCTAAGCCCTCAGAGTCTGGGACCGAGCCGCTTCCGATAAGAACTAGAACTAGATTTAGGTCTTGCCTAGCCCGGCTCAACTCAGACAATGATTCGATTACCTCGACAAGATTTTTGCGGTTATCTGCAAGGTTCGCTGCCGAGAAAGCCACCAGGAAGCTTTCTTGGGTGACGCCAAGTTTTTCTCTCCACACAGCTGAGGCATCTGATGTTGGTTTCTCTGCTCCAACTCGATTAACTGGATTGGGCACAATTTCGACTCGTTGATTCTTTAGTAACGCACTGGAACGCGCCAAATTCGCTATCCACCTGCTGGGCGCCACAAAAACAAGATTCTCGCGCGGCCGATCGAAGATGCTCTTCTTAATTGCAAAATTCTTAGCTGCAAGACTTTGAAACAGGGGTTTCACGGCTGGGCATGACTTGCAACCGTTTTTGAATTTCTCGCAATCGCCTGCGTAGTGACAACCAGCGGTGAAAGGCCACATGTCGTGAAGGGTCCAAGCAATGGCCTTACCCGAGTCCAAGAGCTTGCCTACGTTTTGAATCGAAACCTGGCCAGGGGTCCAGTGCAGGTTTACAACGTCAGATCCCTTAGCTGATGGTGTTAACTTCTGAGATAACCCTTCACGTAAGAAACTCACGGGATTAGAAAAGTTCTGGCTCTTCACGAGGTACTCATCCAACCCAGCAGCGACCGTATGGAGTGGAAGGGCTAACGGGGCTTTCTTTAGGTCGGAATCCAATAAGTGTTCTACAACTGAATCAACTCCGATGGCACGAAGTGCCTCGGAGAGATTCAGAGCAACTGAGCCCGCTCCTCCGGCTTTGGAAAAACTGAGATGTGTGACCTTCACCGCGAAGCCCCTGACTCACCTTTTTGCCCAGAGTTCCTCTGATTTCCCGAAGTGCCTAGGAGGCGTCGTAGGACTTTATCTATTTCCGCGGCACGCTGTTCATAAGTGTGCTCAGTGAGAGTGCGCTGTTGTCCAGCAGCGGCAACCGATTCGTATTTGTCGAAATCGGCCAATGCAGTCTTTAGAACCTGGACGGCGTCTGAAACGCTGGCGTATGTCAATACCTCTTTGCCTGGTTCAAAAAGGTCAGAAGTGTTTTTCCCCTGTTCTGTGACAAGGAGAGCGCCCATTCCGGTTGCTTCAAACATTCGGAAGTTGACTGAGAAACCATCTGCAACTGGACCATGGCGGTTGATTACTATTTTTGATTCAGCAAGAATCTTGTACATCTCAGGTCCCCACGCTCGACCCCTAAAGAAACTGACTAGCCCAAAACGCTTTAACTGCTTGAGCTTTGACAGCGTGAAGATTTGCAGCGTGGGAATTTCCTTCGAGATTGCTTTGAGAAGTGGTCCCGTGTTGCGCTGATGTCTTCCAAATGTACCGACGAAAGTTACATCTCTTGTCCTCTCGGGCCAACCTGACTGGTCGAAAACTTCACGTTGTGCGTTATCGAATGCGAGAGGAAGCCAAGATGAACTTACTCCCGCCTTCCTAAAGTGTTCGACCTGTCCTGGGTGAGCGGAGAAGATGTGGTCATAAGACTTGTAGAAACTGAGCGGTGGCAGCGGGGATGCAATTTGGCCAACCACTTGGACCCCTGAGGACTTGATCTTCTTCACGAGTTGATTGTTAAGAAAGTTTATGTTGAGGCAAAAAATTACATCCGGCTTAGATGCCGTTATCTGCTTCAAGAGAATCTGAGACTTTAGAGATCGAAAATGAACAACTTTGCCGATCAAAGGGATTCTTGATATCAGCTGCCAGTTTCGCCAGGAAGATGAGGAAAACCATTTGACCCGAGATGTGCCATTCCAAGCCAATTGCAGCTTCTGAGCATTTGCAAAAACGATATCGACCATGTGGCCGAGGCGTTCAAGGCCTGGGCGATACATAGCCCCGGAACCGAAGTTTTGCGATTCGAGCTCAGCAACCAATGATTCGTATCGTTCGCCAGGTTTGGGTGGCTCGAGAAATCCCATCCGATCCAGCAGGCCCGGATAGAGGGTGTCAATAAAAAGTATTTTCAATTCGCAGCTCCGACCTAAGCCTATTGTGCAGGTGCGTGCTACCTTTTTATTTGTTATCGGGAATCGCTATTCCTGTCTGATTAGGGGTCCATGTGTGCGGAATAGTCGGGCTTGTTTCAAGCTCCCCTGACGCCAGCGCAGAGTCTGGGGCGCTCAAAACTGCAATTACATGCTTGGCACACAGGGGTCCAGATGGTTCCGGATCGTCACGCTACCAACTTGATAACTCGACTTCTGTATATTTCGGACATACACGTCTTGCCATAATCGATTTATCCGATGATGGGCTGCAGCCTTTCGAATCCAAAGACGGTAGGTACTCTCTTACCTACAACGGCGAGATCTATAACTACAGGGAATTGCGATCGGAGCTTGAGGGCCATGGCGTTCGCTTCTTAACCTCTTCGGACACAGAGGTCCTTCTAGAAGCTTTGATTTTTTGGGGGGTTGGTGCTCTTCAGAAGCTAGAGGGAATGTTTGCTTTTGGCTTTTTGGATCTACAAAAGAGAGAGTTGCTGTTGGCTCGGGATCCGTTTGGAGTTAAGCCCATGCTCTATTCGACCGAGGGTAGTAGGTTTGCCTTCGCGTCGGAAGCAAGGTCCTTGAAGTCTCTCTTTCCCACTAAACACAAGTTAAACAGAGATGTTGCCGCACGATTTTTGCTCTTTGGCGACTGTGAGCGGAATGATGGAACGTTCACGCAGGACATCGCTCACTTGCCTCCAGGCAATTATTTGACTATTGATCTGGGAAAGGGGGCCGAGACGGCTACCCCAGTTCCATACTGGATCCCCCGTAATCCTGGTCAACTAGATATTTCTCTCGAAAAGGCGTCGGTAGAATTCCGAAACCTCTTCCTCGAATCCGTGGGAATGAACATGCGAAGTGACGTTCCGATTGGGGCCGCCTTGTCCGGGGGCCTTGACTCCTCTTCTATTGTCGGGGCCATGCGTCATCTAAGTCCCTCCGCTGAGATACACGCCTTTAGTTTTATTGACCGTTCAGCTCAACTATCTGAAGAAAAATGGGTTGATTTGGCTACTGACTTCAATGGCGCTATTCCGCACAAAATTTTTCTCGACAGCGAATCTCTTTTTGACAAAGACCTTGATCGCTTGGTTTTGGCTCAATCTGAGCCCTTCCCTGATCTAAGTGTTTACTCTCAATTCAAGGTCTTCGAAGCAGCAGCGAACGCAGGAATCACGGTCACGTTGGACGGCCAAGGTGCTGATGAACTCTTGGCTGGTTATTGGGGATTTCCCGAATCCAGGCTCCACAGTCTTTTGGAGAAGGGCGACATTGTGGGAGTTGTTAGATTCTTAAATAATTGGCTTCCTTATCCAGGGAGATCAATTAGGGCACTGCTAGGTACTGCATTTGCGACCTATTTCCCGCAAGTGCGTCGCTCGGAAAGCTTTATAAGGACATCTACAAGATTTGGGGCCATGGGGGATCACTCACTTGAGCTTTTTGCGGCCGAGGCCATCCAATTGGCAACCTCGTCGGTGGGGCGCTGGGGGGGCGCTAAGGGGAACCAATCTCGAAGACTAATTGAGGCATTGGCTTCCGCACTTGGTCCGCAACGGCTCACATCTCTCCTCAGATACTCAGATCGAAACTCCATGGCTTTCTCCGTTGAAAGCAGGGTGCCTTTTCTAAGTAGGACCCTAACGGAGTTTACGCTTTCCCTTCCTGAGGAATATCTCCTGAGCCCCAGCGGCGAGACAAAACACATTCTCAGACGAGCCCTTGTAGGGCTGGTACCGTCTGAAATCCTGAATCGTCGCGACAAGATTGGCTTCGAAGCTGGCACCAAAAAATGGGGATTTGGAAGCGAGAAACTGCGGGGTATAGCAAACAACATAGGGACAATTCCACTAATCAATGGGCCTGCCGTTAGAAAAGCACTGCTTGGTGTCGTCGACGGTAAAGTCGAGTTGAATTCCAACCTCTGGCGTGTGCTGAGTTATGTTAGGTGGATGCAACTGACGGACACTACGGGATAACAAGACATTCCCAAACGGTCGCAGGGTGTGGCGCACCAAACCCAGCTCAGAATTGGGGAGGTATCCTGTTAACCTATGGTCAAGAGCTCTAGGCCTAAAGCTCTTTATGATCCTCACCCCAGACGGAAGCCAAAAGATTCATGACGAAACAAACGGAATGCAAACGGTGCGTTATGGATATAAGCGCCCAGGAAATAGTGTTTGACAAAAACGGCAACTGTAATTTTTGCGAAAAATACCTCAGATCATCTGACCGAAAGAACCCACGCCAGAGACATTCGCGATTAAACCTGTCCTCGTTAGTTAGTGAAATTAAGAAAGCTGGCCGAGGTAAAGACTACGATTGCGTGGTTGGGGTCAGCGGAGGAGTGGACAGTTCTTGGGTGCTAGTAAAGGCAGTGGAGCTAGGGCTAAGGCCGTTGGCGGTTCACATGGACAATGGCTGGAATAGCAATCTTGCGGTTTCAAACATTTCTAACCTAATTGACGAGCTTGGACTAGACCTGTATACCCACGTAATCAATTGGGAAGAGTACCGGTCTCTAATGGAAGCATTCTTTAAAGCCGACGTGATCGACATAGAACTTCTTTATGACAATGCTCTTCATGAAGTTTGCTACAGCCAGGCCGAAGCCTACGGCCTAAAGCACATTTTATCGGGAGACAATTTTTCGACAGAGGGATTGAGTATGCCTTCGAAGTGGGCCCATGAAAGCAAATGGGATGGCAGAAACATACTTCGAATTGCGTCTAAATATGGTGCTCGAGTCTATTCGTTTCCCCTGTTCACAACCCTAAAGTGGCTTAGGTACACCTTCTTGAAAGGCATTAGTTGGGTCCCCTTACTCGACTACATCGACTTTAACAAAGAGGTTGCACTGGCCTCTTTAGAGAGCAGTTATGGGTACGTCAGATACCCCTACAAGCACTACGAAAGCGTGTTTACTCGCTTTTACCAGGGTTATATCTTGCCTATGAAATTTGGTGTTGATAAACGTCGAGTTCACTTGTCGTCACTAATAATGAGTGGCCAACTGAGTAGAGATGAGGCTGCTGAGACCTTGAAGCAACCGGCTTCTGTCTCCGAAAAGGACTTGGCTGCAGACAAGAAATTCTTTTTAAAGAAAATGAATTGGGAGGAAAGTACTCTCGAACAATACCTCGCTCGTCCAGGAGTTGAGCATGGGCATTATGGAAGTGACCTAACGCGATCTCTTTTACTTCCATTGGTCAAGTTGGCGCGACGGGTTTCTTCTCTAACTAGATCTCTTGGCAGGCACTAAATTCTTCCATGCCGAGTTTAGTTTTCCCGCTTCAGTTGTGGAGTTTACAATTTGAGCGAGAGCGTGACTCGCTTCACGCATCTCTTCGACTTTTTGTCTGTCTAATCCAGAAAGCATTTCAGACAGGCTTTCCAGGCCCCAGTCGGTGGTGGCGCGACCGTTTCCATGGGTACTTGTAAATCTGACCAGTTCGGGGCTTGGTCCGGAGATAATCGCCAGTCTCCCTTGGACAGCTTCGAAAAACTTATTAGGTAGGGTCAAAAGAAGATTATTTGTAACTGGTTCAAAATAAATCACCTCGACATCAAACTGGCTAATGTATCTGGCTACATCACTCATTGCAACGCTGTTGTGGAAAGTAATGGAAGGGTTCGTCGCACGGGCGAAAGATTTGAAGTCCTCTAATTCTTTTGCTGCACCGGTCAGCATAAAGTGCAAGGAGTCGCCTTCGCGTAACCGGGCAGAAGCTTCAACTACCTTTTCCAGGCCACGGCTCTTTCCATACCTTCCGTGATAAATGAATCTCAGACTTTCAGTACTTCGCTTCTGAAACGCAACTTGCAACTCGGGGGCTGCGTTCATGACCTCCAAAAAGGAGGTGATGTGGCCGTTGCTCACATACCACTCACCGATGCTTCGGTTCACGACAGTTATAAGATCCGCTTCTTTTGACTGTAAAAACTTCATCAACCAATCGTGATAAGGTTTCAGCCGAAATCTAAGAAGCCTCCAAAAAAAGTTAGGGGTCCCGGACATTGGAGACCGGAACTCGTGTAGTTCATGTAGATCAATGTGCTTCACCGATTTGAAAAAAGTAGAGGGTCGCACGGGCGAATATAGAAGTAATGGCAACAATTCCAAATCATGAGTAATTACCAGATCGTAATTGCGCCCTTCGAGTTCTCTCAAAACTCTTCTAGGTACTCGGAGGGCATGGAATCTCTTTTCCTTAGCGAATAAGAGGTGAATTAGGGCGACTCTCACTAGGCCTACCAAGTTTTGTCGCTTAGGTATGGAGAAATGTTCCCTTACCCCATGAAGTCTTTCGACACCGAAGCCTAAGGTGTGAACTTCGTACCCCATGCGGACGAGCTCATTCAATTGAGTCTTTAGTCTGTTCTCTTCATCTGGATCTGCATAGGTCATTAGGAGAGCCAGGGGGGAATTCAAATTAGTCGCCATGAAACGCTTCTCTAATTCGTTTCCGAGACGGATAGGTGATTAGGACCGCATCGTGAGGTGGTCGAAACACGAACCATGTACCGACCCCCACTCCATCGATCCCTAGTTTCCAAAGATCGGCTGCGTCGTCTAAAGACGAAACTCCACCCGCGTAAACAACCGGTACGTTCGAGGCCTTAAGCACCTCGGAGGCAAGGGCTAGGTCTGGCCCTAATCTTGTTCCATCTCGGTCCACGGACTGAATAAGAATTTCCCCCGCGCCTTGTTCTTCTGCCTGCAAAACTGCCTGTCTAAGATCCAGCCCCTGGCGATTATATGTCTGGAACCCCACGTTATTTCTAACGAAATCAAGGGAGGCCACTGTGCTAGAGCTACCAATCGAGCTAGAGATCTTTTCAAGAATTTTTGACTCACTCCCCAGGGCTGAATTCACTATCACCTTGTCAATGCCACACTCGACAACCTTCTTTGCCGCAGCCTCAGAGGTTACTCCGCCTCCGTAAGCCAAAGGCAAAAAGCACTCGGCTGCCAAACTCCTGAGTAGCTCATAGTTGGGTTCTCTTCCTTGCTGTGTTGCTTGTACGTCTAGAATGACAATTTCGTCTGTGTCCTTGTCATTAAATATCTTCGCGGTATTCAAAGGGTCGCCGATGTACCTCCATGAATCAAAACCTTTGGATTTCATCAGGCCGCCCTCGCGAATCAAGAGGACAGGTATCAACCTTTGTCTCACTTGGGCACGGCCTCCATGGATGCGAAGTTCTGAATTAGTCTCTGGCCATACTTATGACTTTTCTCAGGATGAAATTGAACTCCAACTATGTTGTCTTTCGCTACCACACTAGTAAACGTATTGTTGTGGATTGTTGTGCCAATCGAGTCCGGGCATGACTCGGGTACAGCAAACCCATGCACAAAATAGAATCTAAAATCATCTGTCCAGCCCTGGAAAATAGCATGATCAGCTTTCCTCTGAACAACATTCCAACCTATGTTAGGGACTCTAAAATCACCCGAATTGGACAACTTCTCGGTGCGAAAATCCAATAAATTAAGACCCTCGCCTTCGCCCTCTTCACTCCCAGAGCCCAGAAGCTGCATTCCGAGACAGATTCCAAGTATTGGTATCCCCGAAGCTGCCTTAGCCTGCAAGGCGCCTCTCCAACCTAGGGCATTCAGGCGAGCATTGGCCGCAGAGAAATTGCCCACTCCGGGGAGAATGACGTGTGAATAGCGGCTGAGTTCGTCTGGGTTGGCACATGACTCGCCAACAACTCCAATTGAGTCAAGCATGTTAACCACTGAAGTCCATGTTCCGACGCCGTAGTCCACAACCCCGATGTAGCTGTTTGAAGACATTGCGCCTCACTCATTCCGAATTGGTTTGGACGCCCCCAAACCTATGCCTCTCGCTACTAATGTAGGGGCGCAGGTTGCACCACTTAAAGAATAACCTCAGTTCAGAGCCAGCCAACCTGCTCAGCGGTGTTGGTTATGAGACCAGATAAGTAGTGTGCCAAACGCAGCACAGGTACGGACTGTGCTGAACTGACTAGAATCGAAAGGACTCGAATACAGCTTTAGGGCTGCAGTACGATGGCCCTCCGAGAAAGATGATAAGTTGCCGAACCGCCAAATCCCACTAAACAGGCCGGACCTTGGGCTCAGGGAAAGAATTGCTGTGGACAAAGTGCTGCGAAGTGGGGCTCTGGCTCAAGGCAAGAAAGTCGCTGAGTTTGAATCCGCTTTCTCTAAATCAGTTTCTGAGAGAAATAGCATCGCGGTGAACTCTGGTACTTCCGCCCTTCATCTTGGGCTATTGGCCCTGGGGATTGGTCCTGGCGACGAGGTTATTGTCCCTTCTTTCACTTTCGCTGCATCAGCCAACGCTGTAGCAATTACTGGTGCCACGCCTGTTTTTGTTGACATCGAGCCAGATTATTTTTCAATTGACCCCTCGGCCGTAAAGGCTGCAATTGGCCCCAAGACCAAAGCTGTTATTGCAGTGCACCTTTACGGGCACCCGGCCAGGATGTCGGAACTAAAGGCTATTTGTGATTCTGCAGGAATCTTTCTTGTGGAAGATGCTGCCCAAGCCCACCTAGCGGAATTTGAAAAAATCCCAGTTGGTGCCTGGGGTGCCATGGCCGCATTCTCCTTTTACCCAACTAAGAACATGACTACAGGTGAAGGTGGGATGTCAGTCACGGGTGAAGAAGCCGTAGCCAGACGAGTTCGTCTCCTTAGGAATCAGGGGATGGAACGAAGATATGAGAATGAGATCCCGGGTTTCAACAATCGCATGACAGAAGTCGCAGCTGCCATCGGCTTGGTCCAACTTGAGAAATTATCAGGGTGGACAAAAAAGCGGAGAGCAAACGCTGAATACCTCGATGCGAACTTGAGTGGCGTTGTGGTGCCCAAGGTTCACCCACTCGCAAGCCATGCTTATCATCAGTACACAATCAAAGTTGAAGGTCATGACAGGGGTAAGTTTGCGGCAGAACTCAAGAAACTTGGCGTTGACTCAGATGTCTACTACCCCGCTCCCGTGCATAAACTGCCGGCCTACGGCCTAACTCACTCGCTTGAGGTGACCGAACAAATCACAAAGTCATGCCTTTCAATACCGGTACATCAGAAGCTCTCTGGGTCAGATCTTTCAAAGATTGTCAGCGCAGTAAACAAATTAGCTAGGGCTGGGGCATAACTTGAAGGTCGGAGTTATCGGTCTTGGGGCTATGGGGAAAAACCATGCCAGGGTGTTGTCTAACATGAGTTCGGTAAGTGAAGTGGCTCTGTACGACCCATTGGGTGGTGACATCGGAGAGCTTCAGGGGACAGCTATCAACAACAACCTCGAATCCTTTTTGGATCAAAGGTTTGATTACTGTGTCATCAGCTCACCAACCAGCACTCACCGCGACATGGCGTTGAAACTGGCTGGCCTGGGTGTACCAACGCTGATTGAAAAGCCTCTCGCCTTTTCAGTTGATGAGGCTTTGGAGATTGCAGATGCCTTCGAGAGTCGGAGTCTCCTGGGGGCCGTGGGTCACATCGAACGATATAACCCCGCCATCATTGCACTCAGGGAGACGCTTACGACTGGCGTATTAGGGAAGATCTTTCAGATCACCACTCGAAGAGTAGGGCCCTACTCGGGACGAATAAGAGACGTCGGGGTAGTAAAGGATTTAGCAACACACGACATTGACCTTGTCTTATCAATAAGTGGATCTGCTTATAAGTCCATTGACGCTCAAGTGTCGTTCCCGATTGGTTCAGGACATGAAGATTCGTTACTCGCAATCGGAGAACTAGAGAGCGGGGTTCAATACAGCCATGTGGTCAACTGGATAAGCCCAACTAAAGAGAGGGTTACCTCGGTTCTTGGTGAAAATGGTCTGATTGTCGCTGACACATTGACTGGGAAGCTGTCTCTCTACGAAAACGGGACCTCTGTAAACCCTTGGGACGAGTCAGCTAGTTTGCAAGGAGTATCTGAGGGTGCCGTGAACGAGCTTGTAGTGTCAAAAGTGGAGCCATTGGTTCAAGAGCACAGAGTATTACAGTCGGCAATCCTTGGAAACACTAATGCCGGGGTGGTTTCCATAAAGCAAGGGCTAGAGGTTCTGAAGGTAGCCGAAAGAATCCTCTCGGCCAGTTAATGATCTCTCCGTTCTCACGGGCTCAAATAACTGAGTATGTGCTTACCATTTAGGCCATGCAAATCACCTTCTTCACCAACCGGCATGTTAATCGCTCACGCTCAGTGGTGTAAACGGCGCTAGCCTGTAGTCTTTTTCACATGAATAACGTAGACCCGTCCGCAGAAGTCCACGAGTCCGTGGTCATTCCACAAAGTACCCGAGTATGGGGCCACACTCAGATTCGCGAGAATGTAAAAATTGGCGCAAACTGCATAATCGGTAGAAATGTCTACATAGGTCCTGGTGTTGTTATCGGGGACAACTGCAAGATTCAAAACAATGCGCTCATTTACGAGCCGGCAATCTTGGAAGATGGCGTTTTTATTGGCCCAGCGGTCGTGTTGACGAATGATCGACAGCCGAGGGCAGTAAACAGAGACGGCTCGCTAAAGGCGCCTTCGGATTGGGAGCGGGCGGGGGTTGTTATTCGCCGAGGTGCAAGCGTAGGTGCGAGCGCTGTCTGTGTAGCTCCTGTTGAGCTTGGGGAATGGAGTGTGATTGGTGCTAACAGTGTCCTGACTAAAGACGCTGAGGCTGAGACCATTTACGCTGGCAATCCTGCGGTTGCCAAGGGCCCATCATACAAATAAGAGCAGACCACAATGGTTTTCAAAAGAAACTATTCCAGCTACCACTTTGCAATAGATCAATAATTTTGTCAGAAGTTTGGCCCTCTCCGTACGGACTTCCGGCCATACCCCTGGACTGCATAGCAGCTAGGACAAATTCGAATATTGTTTCCGACTGGGTGGGGGCTAACCGATTCCAACCAAGGTGCACGGTCTCAGGCCATTCGGTCTCATTGCGAACAGTGATGCACGGCGTCCGCAGATAAAATGCCTCTTTTTGAATACCGCCCGAATCGGTCACCACAGCTTGTGCGTGCTTCTGGAAATGGAGCATCTCCAGATATGAAACTGGGGGAAGTAAAGTCAGTCCGGGTATGGAATCGTTAAGCAGACCCAAGTCAGATACTGTCTTCTGTAGCCTCGGGTGCATGGGCAAAATCACTGGAATCTCTGAAGCTAGCTTGACAATTCCAGAGACTATTTCTCTAAGGTTCTCGCTGGAATCAGTGTTTTCTTGACGATGAAATGTTGCGAGTACAAACTTGGAGTTAATAGAAAACTCACCTAGCAACTTACGGGTTTTATCCGACAAGTTGGAGCGACCGGCAAAGAGATTGACCGCATCAAACATGATGTCCCCGACAAGGTAACTATTGCCGCCGAGGCCCTCTCGTGCAAGATTTGACATTGCCAACTCTGAAGGGGCCAAATTGAGTGCGGAAACTCTATCTGTTACTATTCGATTTATCTCTTCTGGCATGGACATGTTTCCTGATCGCATACCAGCTTCCACATGCGCCACAGGTATGCCTAACTTCACCGAGCATAAAGCCGCGGCAATAGTCGAGTTTGTATCTCCGTATACCAGAACGAGATCCGGACGTTCGGATTCCAAAATTTGGTCTAGCTGAGCCATCATGCCACCCGTGCTTACGCCATGGCTGCCTTTTGTACCGGGCAGTTGGTGCGATGGACGTGGAATCCTGAGCTCTTCGAAAAATACTGCCGACATATTTGGGTCAAAATGCTGTCCCGTGTGGACAATCTGTTCTTGGATTACATCACGCGAAATCTTGCCGATTGCCGCGCTCAACGCTGCAGCCTTGATGAATTGGGGTCGAGCACCTACAACAGTAAGTACCCTAATGGGATGGTTTTGAATATCCATTCAATTAACTCTTGCCGGTGAGTAAATTTCATTGGATTCAGTCTCCCAGACGTTAGGTCTTGGTCCAAGTCCCCAAACTTGAACCTCAAACCCAGCAGAGCTCAACCATTGAATTTGTCTACGGACTCTGGGGGCTCGGGCAACAAGTGAATAAGAGAGAACCAAGGCTTTTCTCTTGGTTATGCCCACTTCAGCCTTTCCCAAGAACATAAGTCTTGACCTTGGCTTTGAGCTCCTCAGAAATAAAGTTTCTTCCGTCTGCGATGAGCCTTACTCCTGGCAAATCCTCTACCGTGAGGCTCTTGTATTCTAAGTGGTTTGTGTGCAGAATAGCCGCGTCAGCGTAGACTCCAATTCTATAAGGCTTCAGTCCGAGAGAAATAATTTCATCGTCTGAATAGAGTGGGTCATGCACCACAGGAATGCCTCCTCTTGATACTATGGCGTCGACCAGATCCCAAGTCCCGGAAAAGGCGGACTCCTTAACTCCCCCCCTGTAGGCAAGTCCCAGAATAACCACCTGCTTGTTCTCTAGAGTCCCAAGCTCTAGCTCAACCCGATCAACTAAATGTCTTGGCATGGCTTTGTTCGTAGTTCGCGCAGCCGAGACAATCGATGCGCTGGGATCCCCATTTAGGTACAAATGCGGATAAACAGGTATGCAATGTCCCCCGACAGCAACCCCTGGCTGGTGAATATGGCTGAAGTGTTGGCTATTGCATGCTTCAATCACTCGATGAATGTCTACGCCGAGGTGCTCTGCGTGCATTGCAAACTGGTTTGCTAGGCCGATGTTTACGTCTCTGTAGGTCGTCTCTGCGAGTTTCGCCAGTTCTGCTGCTTCTGACGAACCTAAAGCCCAAACGCCATTGGGTTCTGCTAAATCAGATCTTTCATCAAACTCCAAAACCGCCTCGTAAAACTCAACCCCCTTTGTCTCGGACATGGGGTCAATTCCTCCAACAAGTTTTGGGTACTTTCTCAAATCTGCAAAAACTCTTCCTGTAAGAACTCGCTCTGGGCTAAAAACCACAAAAAAGTCTTTGCCGGCCTTCAGGCCTGACTCATGTTCGAGGATTGGCACTAATCTATTTCGGGTCGTGCCAACTGGCAAGGTAGTCTCGTATGCCACCAAAGTTCCTTTGGTTAACCCACGCCCTATGGCTCGACTTGCTAAATCCATGGCATTAAATTCTGGTTCTGAACTCTGATTAACGAACAGTGGGACAGCTACTACCACAGTATTTGAATTACTTACGGCAAATGACGTATCGAGCGTCGCTGTCAGGGTCCCAGAACTCACAACGTGCTGAAGTCTTTCGGCCAAACCGCTTTCCCCAGGGAACGGCTCTAGGCCTTGATTGATTTGGCTAACGGAATCGCTATCAATGTCCGCTCCGAAAACGTTATGTCCCTTGGTGGCATATTGAACCGCAAGAGGGAGACCTATTTTCCCTAATCCGACTACTGTGATGTCCAAAATCTCGCCTAATCATCTCTAGAGTTTCTACTTGAATTTTACTAGCCATCCTGTGACTTTTCAGCCTAGGCGACGTGGTGCCCGAATGAACTTCGACTAGGGTGAAGTAGTGAAGATTTCAAAGTTTCGAAAGTTAATCGTGGCTGTGTTCTCGCCAAGAACAAAAGTCTGGTTATATCGCGCGCTGAGAAAGTCACCTCTAGCTTACTTTCGCATCCTTGCTAGGATGACGCGAGACCAATGACCCCGAAAACCATGCCAAGGGTCCTGGTTATCCACAACTTGCAGAGCCAAACCAGGAAAACTACGGTGGAATTTACAAGTTCGTTCGGCCGTCATGGAAGAGGCATGGAGGTTCACTACCTCAATTTGTTTGGTACAGCGGCCTCGAAAGAAGTAGAGCAGTCTTACGACCTCGCCGTAGTAACGCCTGAGGCTCTATCAACTAGGCAAGTAGCTTACTGGCCTGAAATAAAGGCAAGAATTGTAAGGCTCTTAAGTGCCTCAAAGCGTCGGGTCCTGTTGCCTCAAGATGACTACACCTTTTCTTCAAGACTAGATGACTTGGCCATTGAGGCCAAGATTGACACTGTCTGGACCCCTCTCCCAATGGACTCAGTCCTATATCCCAAAGCAGTGAGCCGCGGGGTCAAGTTCATGAAGTGCCTAACTGGATACATAGAAGATTCTTCACTCCCCCTTTATGTCTCCCATTCGAAGAGTTTTGAGGATCGACAGATTGACTTGGGTCAAAGAGTCAGCGCTTTGCCTTCTTCATTCGGCGTTGTGGGCGAGCGAAAGTCGAAAATCACTAGAGTCATGGCTGAGGAGTTCAAGGCTCGTGGTTTGCGAGTAGATGTGTCTTTTGACTCAAGGGATGTCCTGATAGGGGATGAGTGGCTGCGGTTTTTAGGTAACAGTCGCTTTACAGTGAGCAGGAAAGGCGGGTCGTCGATAGCCGATACACAGTTCCGCCTTACTGAAAGCCTTCAACAACTTCGGGACCTGTTTAGCTGGCTGCCGGAATCTTTTCTCTCCCGTCTCGCCAGCAAGCGAGGCGTTGTTTATGGATCCTGGGAAGAAGTGAGCCCTAGGTTGTTCGAAGCAGCGGCCATGGGAGTATGTCAAGTTTTAGAGGAGGACAACTATTTAGATGGGGCGCTAAAGCCTTGGGTCCACTACATCCCCTTGGATTCAGATTTTGGCAACCTAGAGCAAATATTCTCCTTTATCAAACAGGAGGAGCAAGTGCGACTCATGATTGCTCGGAGCAAGGAAGCGCTCATAGATTCAGGGGAGTTTTCCTACAAGACTTTCGTGCAGTATTTCTTCAAACATGAATTGGGAGGCGAGTACGAGTCTGACACGTGTGCCGCAGTGACGATAGACCTCGACCAAGAGCCGGGGCTAGTTTCGAAAGCTCAGCTGTCTGAAATTAAGTCTTACTTCGAGACTGTAAACCCGCTCAAGCGAGCGTTTTCGGACAAGGATGATGGGGGGGGGTTCGAACATCTCTTCCGCGATCTCATGAGACACGAGCTGCTCCCTGAGTCTCTCACTAGAGATTGGGTAAGTTTAGGATTCCATAGTTCTAAAATTGAGTAGCGGACCCAAGGACTGCATTCAGACTCAAAAGCCTTATACGTGGACTAATCGCCGAGCAAGATGCCTGACGTGTCACCACTGGCCAATGTCCCGCCTTGCCTTCAGAGCACATGGGCAGGAACAAGTCGGGACGCTTCCACACTCGTGATCCAAGTCAGTGGTATCTCTTTGTAGGCTAACGTGACCGCCTGTATATAAAAATGTAAGCTTGGTTCGCGACTAGTCCCTCTAGTGCAGAAGGTGAAACCTAACGTGTGTGGAATTGTTGGCTTCTACTCTCTGACTTCCTCGGCAGTCACCGAACCAGATCGTCGCCTAAGCACGATGCTTGGGCTTGTCAGCCACCGCGGCCCAGACGGTCAGGGCTCTTGGGTGCATGAATCTCGATCTGTCGGGTTTGGGCACGCAAGGCTCTCAATAATTGACACATCATCCTCGGGTGCGCAGCCAATGCAATCTATGAGTGGATTGACACTGACTTTCAATGGTGAGATTTACAACTACAAAGAGATTATTAGTGAATCCAATGCCAGAGGACGAAAGTTTTCTTCTTCTTCGGATTCGGAGTCCATTTTGGCTTCTTATGAGGACCACGGCTCGGAATTCTTGAACTACCTGAGGGGCATGTTTGCATTTGGTCTCTGGGACGAGCGCAAGAAGGAACTAACGCTGGCCAGGGATAGGTTCGGAATTAAGCCACTTTATTACTCCGTTGTTAATGATGTCCTATATTTTGCATCAGAAGCCAAGGCTCTACTACCGTTTTTGGATTCAATTGAGACAGATTCATCTGCTCTGGCTGAATACTTGACTTTTCAGACACTTCTTGGTTCTAACTCGATGTTCAAGGGCGTAAACCAGCTTCTTCCCGGGGAAGTATTGAGAGCACGTGACGGTCGTTTCGAGGTCAAGAAATATTGGAGCATCAGGTATCAAGTCAACTTTGACAAGCCTGAGTCTGAATTCGTATCTGAACTCAGGGATTTATTTGATGAGTCCATGGACCTACACTTGCGGAGCGATGTCGAGGTTGGTGCTTATTTGTCAGGGGGCTTAGACTCGTCAATCATTGCAGCCTCCGCAGCAAAGCTAGGCGGCGGGCGACTCAAGGCATTTCACGGTAGCTACACGGATTACCCAGGCTACGACGAGAGCGCTTTTGCACAGGCGATTGCAGATTCGTCTGATCTTGATCTTGAGATAAGCCGCTTTGACTCCAAAGATGTTGTTGGCACCTTGAAGAAGGTAATTTATCACCTCGACTATCCGATAGCTGGTCCTGGGGCCTTGCCCCAGTTCCAAATTTCTGAGCAAGCAGCCCAGAAAGTAAAGGTTGTCCTTGGTGGGCAGGGTGGAGATGAAATATTTGGCGGTTATGCACGTTATCTGATTGGTTACCTCGAACAGTGCTTGAGAGCCGGAATTGACGGAACTAGTCGTAATGGGAATTTTATCGTAACGCTGGAGTCGATAATCCCCAACCTTGGAACACTGCGCGAATACAAACCACTTCTTCAAAAGTTCTGGAGTTCAGGTCTCTTCGGTGAAATGGATGAACGATACTTCAAGTTGATTAGTAGGGGTGCAGATCTAGGGCCGGCAGTTGACTGGACAGCGATTGATACTTCTGGGACCTACGAATCTTTCCTCAAGGTTTTCAACAATCAAGAAAGCGTTAGTAAAGAGGCGTATTTTGATTCAATGACTCACTTTGACTTCAAGACTCTTTTGCCAGCCCTCTTGCAGGTCGAAGACCGCATGAGCATGGCACACGGAATCGAAAGCCGCGTACCATTCTTAGACCACAAAATTGTCGAGTTTGCCGCTACGATCTCCGCCGATGTGAAATTCAAGAATGGGGAATTGAAGCGACTTCTCAGAATCGCATTTTCTGACAGAATTCCGAAGATTGTCTCGGCCCGGCGGGACAAAATGGGGTTTCCTGTCCCCTTGGCGGAGTGGTCTAAGGGACCACTTGAGTCAGGCTTCAAAGGACTAGTGGAGGCACTCCGTGACAGAAAACTCGATTTTATTAATGCAGACCATCTGGGTGCAATGTTGGCAAGCTCTACTAAGTTCTCTAGGGGAACGTGGGCACTTCTAAGTCTAGAATTGTGGATGGGGCAGTTCCATGATGCCGCAAGTTCAATTAAATTCCGCCCGCAGTGCCAATAACACCGAGAGGTAAAAGCATGAAAGTACTAATTACAGGGGTGGCTGGCCAAGTTGGCTCGCATGTAGCCGATGCCCTACTCGCAGCAGGCCATCAGGTCTGCGGCATAGACAACTTTGCGACCGGGCGCGAAGTACACCTTCCAAAGCATGATTCCTTCAAGTTTGTTCTTGGATCAATCGCCAAAGCGGGCCTCGTGCAAGATACTTTTGAAGAATTCAAGCCTGAAACGGTAGTCCATGCGGCGGCAGCCTATAAAGACCCAGACAACTGGGAGGAAGATATCGCCACTAACGCGGTCGGTGGCCTGAACATAGTGCGGGCCAGCATCGATGCGAACATTCAACGCTTTGTTTACTTCCAAACGGCACTTGTTTACGGAGTGAAGCCCCTGAGTAATCCGATTCTTTTGGATCACCCACGGCGAGTTGACAACTCGAGCTACTCCATAACAAAAGGTTTCTGCGAAGACTTTCTGTCCCTCTCAGGGCTGAATCATGTTGTATTTCGGCTAGCTAATGTAATTGGTGACCGATGTGTGTCTGGCCCCCTGCCCATCTTCTACCAGCGATTGGTGGATGGCAAAAAGTGTTTTGTCACCCCTGCCCGAAGAGATTTCGTATACGTTGGGGACTTGGTCGCCGCCACCATGAAAGCCCTTGCTGGTGTTGGGTCAGGTGCCTACCACTTTTCGAGCGGCAAAGACTTTGCTATTAGAGAATTGTTTGATGCCGTTGCTGCCAAATTGGAGATTAGCCCCCTCCCCGAGCCCGAGCTCAGGCCTTTGGGGGAGGATGAAGCGCCTTCCATTTTGCTTGATCCCAGTCGGACGTTTGCGGACTTTGGTCAAATTACATTTACGCCGTTAACCGAGATCGTTGATAGGGCGATTTCTTATTACGAGCAGTTTGGAACTGAGGGTGAATACACACACTTGAAGGCCAGCAAGTAAGTGAGACTGTTAGTCACAGGCGGAGCTGGCACTTTAGGAAACCACATCATTCGGCATTTGTATGATCTGGCTGAGAGTATTTCAGTAATTGACAACTTTGCAACAAGCGAAATTTCTTCGATAGCCAGCCTGCATAAAGTTAAGATTTTTGAAGGAAGTGTTGCTTCTCAGGATATAGTCAAGGCCGCTTTTAGGGACTCAAAACCAACTCACATTATTCATTTGGCTGCCTCTTATAAGAACCCTGATGATTGGGAAGAGGATGTCGCGACGAACATATTGGGGATGATAAACCTAGTAAGAGAAGCGCGAGTGACGGGAGTTGAAAAGTTCGTAAACATCCAAACAGTTCTCTGTTACGGTAGGCCGGACTCGCTACCCCTCCCAGCCGATGCGCCACTAAAGCCTGAGTCAAGCTATGCGATAAGTAAGGTTGCCGCCGAGCTGTACTTGATGAACTCAACTATCCCTTACGTCTCGTTAAGGTTGGGAAGCGTAATCTCTCCTGGCCTTTCTATAGGGCCAATTCCAAACTTCTTCAAGAACCTCATGGCTGGGGTTCCTAGCAAAGTAACGAGGTCAGTGAGGGACTTTCTCGACCTTGAGGACTTTCTTGATGCGTTTGATTTGGTGTTGGGCAAAGACTCGCCAGAGGGCGTCTTTAACATTTCAAGTGGTCGAGGAGTTTCTATGCTTGAGATCCACGATGCAATGTCTGAACTTCTCGGCAAGGAAACGAGCCCGGAGGTCTTGGACCCAAAGGCTGATGACATTCCCGAGATCGTCCTGGATCCTACCGGCGCAAATACGGCTCTCGGTTGGGTAGCAAGAGTTCCCCTGCGTGAGAGCCTCAACAAGTGCATCGAATCCTATAAACGCGACGGTATAGGCGAAATCTATACGCACCTCCGAAAGGAAAAAGATTGACGGCATTAAAGATTGAGCAATCCAGGACGTTGGTTGTCGGGGGCGCTGGCTTCGTTGGAAGCAACCTAGTTTTAGCGCTTCTCGAACAAGGCGCCGGTCAAGTGATTGTCGTGGACAACTTACTCTCGAGCGAAGCCTCGAATATACCTTTAGACCCTCGGGTTGTGTTTATCCATGGGTCAATAGCCGACCAAAGAATTCTAAACAAGCTGCCTGATCAGATCGACTTCATATGGCATTTGGCTTGCTACCACGGAAATCAATCATCTATTGCAGACCCAATTGCCGATCACGACAACAACACCCTTACTTCATTAATGTTGTTCGAACACCTGTCTCAGAAGGTGAAGACCAGAAAGGTGGTTTACGCTGCGGCTGGGTGTGCAGTTGCTGAGAAGACAGCAGACAATCCAGTTGCTACACCAGAAGATGCGCCTATCTCATTGTTTCATGACAGTCCATATTCAATCTCGAAGATTATTGGTGAAATGTATGGAAATTACTACTTCACCCGTAGCGGCCTCCCGTTTGTCAGGGCAAGGTTCCAAAATGTTTACGGGCCCCGCGAGATTCTGGGCGCTGGGCAGTGGCGTGGGACGCCGGCAACTATCTGGAGAAATGTAGTCCCTACTTTTGTCTGGAAGGCAATTAATGGCGAAATGCTAGTTCTAGACAATGGGGGTCAGGGATCCCGAGACTTCATATTTGTCAAAGATCTTGTGGAAGGTCTAATTGCTTGCGCTCTCAGGGGCACGCCTGGTGAAGCGTACAATCTTGCCTCTGGTGTGGAAACTACTATCGCGAAACTTTCGACAACAATTGTCGAGATTACCGGAAGCAAAAGTGTTATAAAAACTGGGGCGAAACGAGATTGGGACAATTCAATCAGAAGGTTCGGGTCCACTGAAAAATCTAAAAGTGCCCTTGGGTTCAGTGCAACCACTTCTCTTGGCCAAGGATTAGACGCAACAGTTAACTGGTTCCTGGCGAATCAAGACTTTATATCCAAAACTCTTTCTAGACATGACAGGTTCATGAAGTAGAAAAATCTGTTCCTATGAAACTGGTAGGTTTTGCTCACAGTTGTTTTTTTAGCTAAAGGCCCAATGGCCTTGGATTAATTCAATTACTTGACCCAATGAGATTGAGGAGTATGCGTCGACTTAAACTGAGACACCCAGGAACGCCTAGACAAAATTTTACTCAGTGAATATCGAGAAGATACTGTTCAAAACTCAACGCATTTACTTTCGGATCAAAGTGTCGCTCAGCAAAAGTCCTAGCTTCTCCCCCAATACGGACGCGCAGATCTTCGTTCTCTACAAGTAGTTTTAGTGAATCGTAAATCGTGTCCACAGTAGCTTCAATAATCGGTAAACTCTCGTACTCTGGGAAGTTGTCGAAAAAAAACTCCTTCCAAGTTAGCCTCAAATAGCACACCACCGGCTTACCCAATGCCATCGCCTCCACACCCGTTGAGCCCCACCATCCGTAACGTAATTGCTCAACTACAATGTCGGCCTGTGCTTGATAAAAGCGCATCTGATTCGAAGGGATGTCCGTCAAATACATGAACTCGATCGGGTGTCCTTCATCAATCAATCGTTCAACGGCTTCGCGAATGAATGGTGACCCTTTGATGTTTCGACCTTCGAAGTCTCTGCCGTTGCTGCTGAATGAGTGAAGGATTCTGAGATTTGAAGACTTCTCCATTCGATGCGCTTCAGGAATCAAAAGGTTGGGGTTCCACAAGCTGAGATTGATGGACTTCCACTTTATGTGTGTGGTCGGGAGTTCAGTAGTTGGAGTTGAGCCAGCACCGATGGTCATATCGAAGAACTTCCTAACCCTTTCGAAGTGTGGGAGATTTACTCCCGGATCATCGCATCTATCCCAAAACCCGCAGTTTCCGCATACAGCACCCCCATCTAGTTGACTGAACTCTCTCTGTGATAGTTCCTCGTGACAGCCACTTGGAAGGAATACGAGCTTGCATCCCCAAATTTTTGCAATTCGAAGCGACAGATTTGGCGTGCCCTTTGAAAAAAGTCCCGGCGCAAAATTGAGCCACTCTGGAGGCCTTCCGTAATAGACATGAAACTCATATCTCCACCCATGAAGCATGTACCACAAAGTTGGCTGAAGCAAGTTCAGGAATTTTCCAATGGGATTGCTTATGGATTTTGGGCGATGAGGCCTCTTCAAGTCTTCAGTTGAAAAAAGAAGATGGGCCGGATAGCCCCAGGGAACGTATATATCCGCTTTCCAACCGAGCCTGCGCAACGCATCCCGATAAAAGAACGAGCAGTGGTAGTCGGGCCTAATGAATAGTACCGACTTACGACTACGCACTATCCTAAACAACTAGTCTCTTCCTCGCTGTGTATCGTGGTGAAGCAATGCGCGTGTCTCTTCGGTTCCCAGGTTCGCAATTGCATCCAGCACCGAAAGGCCTGGTGTGAATTCCTTGGACCCCCCTTGGCTGTAAATCGGGTGGGTGAAGTTTAGAAACTCTAGGTTTAGACCAGCCTCGGGGAAAGCTTCGTTTATTTGGTAATCCTGTGCACCATCGCCCGAAAGGTATGTTTCCCCAAATACTGCTTTCACGATTTCTACAAGGCGCTGGGTTCCTGCAGAGGATATTCCCAACGAAGACGATAAAACAATGCGGCCCCAGTCAAGGTCCAGCAATTCCCCCAGTTGCCTTAGCCCCTTCAGATTCATTTGCAAAAGACCTTGGTTTTCGCTATCAAAATTTCTGTCTAATAGATTTGTGCAGTCTTCTACGTACTTGCACCTAATGTAGCTATGTCGAAACAGCTCTTTTGCCCTGCGCTTCCATCCTGTGTCCTGAACCAAGAAAACATCGGAAAGTTTCTTATCACTTAACTCATCTCGGCTTATGGGTGCTGTTAGCCATGTACGCTCTCCGTTTTGGAGAATCTGTGTCCTGTTTATCCAGCTCCCGCCCTTAAGTGGAATTTGCACATCATCCAGAAGCACAAAAATGTCCGCCTCAGCCCATTTCTTAAAGAATCCGAGCCACGGAAAAAAATTTGGTTGATGAATTGCCACCTTGTTTCTCATAGAAAATTAGCCTATAGCGCTGGACGTGTGGATTTTCATTCTTAGCTAGCTCACAGTTCCAGAATTTCTGAAGAGTCGAACTACAAAGCATTGAACGCGCTTTCCAAATATCAGAACCGCGAGTTGGGGTAGAGAGAGTTGTTGGGCTAGAGCAAACTCTCGCCCCGAGCAGTCGGCTGCTGTTGCTGGGGGCAGTGGAGGAAGTACCGCCCTATGAAGACGATAAATGCTTTGGATTCGGTCGGACAAGTTGAAAATGCTATCTAGTTCGCTCCTTCGAGTATTCTTTGTTGCAGCACTTTCGTCTTGGGGCGTGGAGACAATTTTTTTATTCAACAAAAGGTCTGAGTTGCGTGCAAGTAAAGATTCTGTAGCATATCTGAGCTTTTCTCGAAGGGTCAACCAGTTGTCGGCACCAGATATCTTG
>Ga0247831_1003055_pt1 | contig 25452 bp, 23 predicted proteins | sample LaCruzMarch2015__9_FD_192406 | JGI IMG/M metagenome (GOLD analysis project Ga0247831, IMG submission 192406) | Freshwater microbial communities from meromictic Lake La Cruz, Castile-La Mancha, Spain - LaCruzMarch2015_1m | ecosystem: Environmental > Aquatic > Freshwater > Lake | place: Spain...
ATATACAACTTTATCTCAATGAATTCTGCTACAAGCTCAACAGAAGATACTTCGGGGCTAGATTATTTAATAGATTAACTTTAGCTATGGCAAGAATTTATTAGGTAAGAATGCGGAGAATCAATATTATTTTTGAGTAATAAATTTATAACAAAAAAAAATCAACCATGAAAAAAAAATTTTTTTTCGCAGCAATTTTATTTGCAACTCTATTCATCTCATCCTCTCTTTATGCTCAGGTAGGAAAGTATAATTATGTAAAAAACTTTTGGACTAAGACCTATCTTTTTGGAGGACAAGACTTTGGATGTGGTGGTAAAAAGCCAAATCCTGATGCTAACTCTTGGGAATTTGAACCTGTGCCAGGTCAAAAGAATACTTATTTCATCAAGCATTATCAGTCTGGTAACTATTTAAATATTGAAACAGGAACACTTGATTATGGTCAAATTAAAAAAGGATGGTTCAGCGCTCAATGGGTTCTTGAAAAAGTAGGAAACCAAGCTGGCGTTTATAGAATTAAGAATAGATGGAAGCCAACTTTGTACTTAAATAATGAAAAAGTAAGTAAAACTAATGGTGTTGAATGTACAACTAGTAGTCCTAATTTCTGGAGTTCTTATTGGGAATTGATTGAAGATGGGTTTTAAAATTATATAACTTTTTAAAAAAACAAAAATGAAAAATAATTTAATAAAAACTTCTTTGTTCATATTAGTAGCTATGCTTTTAAGCCCTATTTCAAAAGCACAAAGTTGGAGAAAAATAGACGGAAAACTTATGCAAATTTCTGTTGGCAACAAAAACAATGTATGGGGTGTAAATGATCAACACGATATTTATAAAAGTACTGAAGACGGCTGGACAAAACCCCAAGCTGTTGCAAAACTTAAGCAAGTATCTGCATCCGCAGACGGAATTGTGTGGGGTGTAAATGCGGCAAATATTTTATATCAATGGGAAAATAATGGATGGAAACGAGTTACTACCGACAAAAGATTTAAATGTATTGCAGTAGGTTCTAAAAACAATATTTGGGCTTTAGATGGAAGCGGAGTTGCATTTATATATAATACATCAAATCAGAAATTCGAATCAGCTGGAACAGATAATTGGCAGTTCGCCCAAGTTTCTGTAGGCGCTGATGGTGATGTGTGGGCAATAAAACAAAGCGGAAATGTGTATCATTTTATCGAAAACGCATGGGTTGAGCCTGAGCCAAAAGCAAGAATTACATACATATCTGTAGGCGATGCCAAACATATATGGGGTGTAAATTCTGCAGGTATGGTTTATAATATCGTAAATGGTTTATGGAAAAAACCTGATCCAAATGCTAGATTAAAATGTGTTTCTGCAAGTTCGGATGGTCAAGTTTGGGGCGTAAACCCATCAAATTTAATTTATAAACTTGATTAGTTTAGCTGCAATAATTTATTGTGGGAAAACAAAATATGACTGAAAGCTCAAACACAAAGGGCCTAAGTAAACATTTTATTTTTCTTGCGGAGCTATGCAAATAAACATTTCTAAACCTCTCTGCGAAGGCTATGCCTTCGTAGTTTCTATGTTCTTGACAGGCTTTGCCTCGTCATTATGCATTTCTCAGCTAAACTCAAGCGATAAATGATGATGGCTAGCCTCGATGCAAGCAAGCACCGTGTGCTGCTAACAGCGAGAAGTAGTTGAAGGAAGCGATGAGGCTTTGCTCCAATCTTTTTTAAAATATATTGCGGGGTAGAAACTAAAGTAAAGGACTATAATATGGATTGAGGTTTATTGAAGTTAAAACAAAAAAAGGGGCTGTTTGCAAAAACAACCCCTTTTGTATAATGTGAATGAATTTTAATTAGTTTCGAATGGTCATTTCGTCCATTAAACGACGACCTCCTAGGACTTTGTCTACGACCCACATGATGTAACGCACGTCGGCACAAATGGTACGTTTGTAACGTTTGTCGAATGCAACATCGCCACTCATGGCTTCCCAGTTGCCATCAAAAGCACAACCGATCAATTCACCATTGCCATTGATAACAGGGCTGCCTGAGTTGCCTCCAGTGATATCGTTGGTGGTGATGAAGCAGGTAACGAGTCCGCCAAGGTCGCGATCTTCGTAAGGACCGTAATCTTTGTTTTTGAGTAAATCTACAATTTTAGGTTGTAGGTCAAATTCTTTGTCGCCGGCTTTGTATTTTTCTAAAAGGCCATCGGCAAGGGTATAATAATTGTAAAATACAGCATCCTTAGGTGCATACGAACTGACTTTGCCATAGCTTAAACGCATGGTAGAGTTTGCATCTGGATACATGAGTTTGTTTTTGTTTTTTTGCAACAATGCTCCTTGGTAAGCACGATTGAGTTCGAACATTTCGTAGTTGAAATCGTTGATTTTAGGCTCATAATATTGTTTGTAGTTTTGGACTACATTGAGCGCATGTTTGACAGCAGGATCTTCTAATAGTTTGGCTACGTTGTCGGCAGTGCAAAGTTCGGCAAACTTGGCTTCGTCTAGCAAAGCTGTGTTTTTGTATACATCGGCAGCGTAATCGTCGAAGGTTTTTTGCCAATTGTCTGAGCCATAGTTAGCAAACACCTCGTTGGTGTAGACACTAGGATGTTGTGCTTTTGGTACATCTTGGTAAAACAAGAGATTTAGGGCTGAAAATAATTTACGATCAAGATCGAGGCTCATATCTTTGAATGTGCCTTTGCGGCCTGTCACTAAACGTTTGCAAAGTTTGTCGAGCGAATCAGCTGATACACGCGCGTCGATGGCTTTGGCAATCATTTCGAAACTCATTGCAAATCGGGTTAAGGTAGGTGCCATGAAGGCTTCGCGCAAATAGGTTTGGTGCTTGGCATACGGTGTATAGTCGGCATAGGCACGTTGGTAATCGGGCAAAATACTTTTAAGATCTTTGTCGTAGCTAGCAACCCAATATTGGAAATCAGCTTCTTCCTTTTGTTTTTGTTTGAGGATATTGAGGTTTTTCAATTGCTCTGTTTGACCAATGAAATACTTCCAATAGTTAGCAATTGATGCATAGTTTGAAGCATTAGCTAAATCAACTGCTGGGTCTTTTTCCATTTCTTCTCGCATGATAGCAAGGCGTTTGTCACGGATTTTGACAATAGAAGGATTTGAAACGTTGATAGCTAAATCGACACCATACGAGGTTAAATAACGAGTGGTACGACCAGGATAACCCATTATCATAGCATAATCGTTGTCGCGAACACCTTTTAAAGAAACTGGAAGGTGATGTTTTGGACTGTATGGTCTATTGTTTGCTGAATATGGTGCTGGTTTGTTGTCGTTGTTGGAATACACACGAAACATAGAGAAATCGCAGGTATGACGAGGCCACATCCAGTTGTCGGTGTCACCACCAAATTTGCCTAAGTTTTCGGGCGGTGTAGAAACTAGACGTATGTCAGTAAATTTTTGGTAAACAAAAAGGTAGTATTTGTTGCCAGCATAGAATGATTTGACGTCGCTTTCGTAGGTGCCATTTTCGTTGGCTGCTTTTGAGATTTCTTTGGCTACGGCTTCAAATCGAGTTTCGACATCTTTGCCGTAGGCATCGTTGATTTCATTGTTGACTTTGGCAGTCACATCTTCGATGCGAACTAAAAATTTAACTGAAAGTCCTTGGCAAGGAAGCTCTTCGGATATTGTATTGGCCATAAATCCATTCATCAAATAGTTTTGATTGACGGTACTAAGGGCCGCAATATTGCCATAACCGCAATGGTGATTTGTAAGTAGTAAACCCTTATCAGAAATGATTTCGCCAGTGCAACCTCCACCAAAATGCACGATAGCATCTTTCATGGAACTGTTGTTGATACTATAAATTTGCTCGGCTGTAAGTCTAAGCCCCATGCGCTGCATGGCTTCATAGTTTTGCGAAATTAGCAGCGGCATCCACATACCTTCGTCTGCTCGTGCTGAAAACTGAGCGCTGATAATGAGAATTAGAAAAAGAAGTTTTTTCATGATTGAATAAATATTATTTAGAATGTTACAAATATAAATAACGGAATGCGTAGTGCCTTGTTTTTTTGATGAAAGGTTAAAAAAAACCGCTCAATGAGCGGTTTCAAATAATTGAGTCAGTATGTTTAATCCAAGGCCGGGATTCTAAGCACTTGACCAGGATAGATTTCGTCAGCATCTTTAATCATAGGTTTGTTGGCTTCGAATATAACAGGGTATTTGCTACCATCGTTGTAATTATGCTCTGCAATTTTCCATAGAGAGTCACCTTTTTCGACGGTATAATATGCACTATCTTTTTGCTCCAATGTTTCTACAGCAGCAATAGTCATGTTGTTGTCTACTTCAGCTACACCAGCTATGTTACCAGCGGTCAATGCAACTTTTTCGTAATCGGCTTTAGTCGCGCATTCGCCTGTAAGGGTTAGTTTGCCTGCACCATCTAAGGTAAAGTCGAAGTTGTTTATATCTAATCCAACGCTATCGATGTATCGACGTACAGCATCTTTTTGATTTTGAGCTATGACATCAGGTTGTACTCCTGGATTTTTAGCTACTTCTTCTTCGTGGCTACCAAATATTTTTTTGCCAGCATCTTTGATAAATGAAAATAATCCCATGTTTTTAGTTTGTTTTTTATGTGAAAAATAGATGAGAGGACAAATATAAACAGATTTGGAAATGAGCAAGATTATTTTATGTTAAACCATTTATGGTTGTAATTGAAATCAATCAAATCCATGCATTACAAACTCATATTATCCTTAAACTTGACGGCTTGTCGGCGCGAGATTTCGATTTCTTCACCACCCAACAAAGTAACTTTGAGCGAGCCATTAAATTGATGATCTATTTTGCTGATCATAAGCAGGTTGATAATGTGTTTTCGATTAGCTCGAAAGAAAACTTTGGGGTCGAGGCGCTCTTCGAGTGCATTGAGCGACTTGAGTATTAAAGGTTTGTTGGTACCAAAAAAAACTTTAGCGTAATTGCCTACACTCTCAAACAACCTTACTTCACCAAGTTTGACAAACCAACATCGTTCTCCATCTTTGACAAATACTTGATCGTTGACACCAAGCTGATCGCGTTGGATATATGATTCTTTTTCAATGTTTTTTTTCACTTTGGCTATAGCATCGTTGAGGCGCTTGGTTTCTATAGGTTTGAGTAAATAATCCAATGCATTGTATTCGAATGCTTTAATTGCAAATTCGTTGTATGCTGTTGTAAACACTACTTTGGGCGTATAATCCAGCATTTCAAGCAAATCAAATCCTGTTTTGTTACCAGGCATTTGAATGTCCAAGAAAATCAATTCGGGTTTGGCTTCTTCGATTTTTTCCAAAGCTTCTTGTACATTGACAGCTTCATCAATGATTTCGATTTCAGGAAAATCGGTCAAGATTTTTTTGAGTTCATTACGTGCGAGTCGTTCGTCGTCGACTAGAATGGTGCGTATCATAGTGGTACTATTCATGATGTAAATTTATAAGAATGGTTACTTGTACTGTGTCTTGTTGGGCAGCAATGTGCAGAGTGGCATTGTCGCCGTAAATATGATTTAAACGTTGTATACTCGAACTTAATCCAAATCCAAGACTATGATCGTGTTTGGATTCGGTGTCGAGAGTTCCTGTATTGATGAGTTCGATTCGAAGTTGTTGGTTTTGAATACTGGTATTGATATGTATATCGCCGCCTTGTTCTAATTTGGAAATGCCATGTTTAATGGCGTTTTCAACCAATGTTTGTAGCATCATGGTTGGAACTTGTATCGGCAAGGTCTCAGGATCTATAGATTTGTAAATATGAAGTCGTTCTTCAAAGCGAATTTTTTCGAGGTCGAGATAATCATCAACCAATTGAAGTTCGTTTTGAAGTGTATCTGTTGCTTCTTGTTTGGTAATGGAATTGCGAAGAATATTGGATATTTTGGTTATGGCTAAACGCGCTAATTCGGGATCTTCGTCGATCAATGCGCGTATACTGTTGAGTGCATTAAAGATAAAATGTGGTTGCAGATTGGAGCGCATTGTTTTGATTTCGAGGTCTTTCATAGAACTCTCGAGTTGTAATCGCTTGATCAATGCAGCGCGACTGTTTTCGACCGAATGCCAAATAAAATAGATTGCAGTCCATAGCGCAAATAATACAAAAACAGAAGTAAGAGAGCCTAAAATAGAAATTACATTCCAATGCAATACAGATTGGCTAAATACCAATAAAATCAGATAGTACCAAGCCGTGTAAGTAATGCTTAGAACGCTAAGCGAAAGGAATATATATTGAAGTAATTGTTCAGTGGGAACTATATTCCATTGGTTTCGAACAATAAAAAAACGATATATTGAAGTAAATCCAATACCGCTCAATGCCAAAATGCAATTGATGAGTATGACGCTCCATGTTAGTTCGTCGTTCAACTGGGCAACATAGGTCGTGAGTACAGCAAAAAGTCCCCACCCTAAAAGTTGAAATAAATAGAATTTTGACATTCTAGGCATATTACAAATGTAATGCTTTGATGTACAAGTACCTCAGCAATATGATAGATGGAATAAAACGGTTATGAACGCTTGGTTATTAGGTCAATCTGTGCAGACTATAGTCCTGTTAGACAAACCCCCACTTGGAAAGGTCTGATATTTTCAGGACCACTATTGGCACGAAATAAGTTGCTGATATTATAAGCACCATACACTGAAAAATTACCATAGCCTAAACGCAATGTAGCGGCATATCGCCAAGTTTCGATATAGCGTTTGGTAACTACTTTATCGTTGATGGGTTTGCTATTAAGGATATATTTTCCTTTTGTTTTGGAGGAAATCAGAGCGCCTACACGCAGTCCTACTGCTGCTTTGAAACCTTTGTTGCGGTTATCTTTATTTGAAAAATAACGGATTTCGAAGGGTGCTTCTACGTATGCTGTGGAAAGTTTGTATTTTTTGTAATTAATGTTGCCTTCTGGTAAAAATTGAATAGCCGGCGTAGTGTCTGACAAATTAATGATTTGATCCTTAAGATAAATATTGCTTGTGCCAATACCAGCACCAGCAGCGAAACTAAAGTTTGACTTAGATATAGGAAAGTCGTAACATAAATAAGTATTGAATACGCGTCCTATAGACGTTGTTTTAATACTATCAGGTGCATTTGTCCATTGTTCTGTTCCTGCTTGTATCATGACATAATCGCGAGAGGGAGCAGCATAGGATTTTTTAGTGGCATTCGTTTGTGAAGTCTGGGCTTGCAAAGATGTTATACAAAACATGAAAGCCACAGCGATAAAATATTTAGTCATATCAAAATTTGGACGCAAAGATATTGTTTTCACTCTATAACAAAGCGTTAAAATAAAAAAGAGGATTCTTTGGGTTTATAGATAAAAATGGCTGTGTTCTTTATACCATGCAAATGCTTGTTGCAATCCATCTTGGACAGAAATGCTGGGGTTATATCCTAGTAATGACTTTGCTTTGTCTATATTAGCAAGACTGTGAGGGATATCGCCTACTCTAAATGGACCAAAGTTTGGTTCTAGGGAAGAATCGGCAATTTCGCGAATATAATTATATAGCTGAAGTAATGTCGTGCTCTCGCCAAATGCGACATTGTATACTTGATTTACAGCGTCAGCGTTTGTAGTAAACAAAGCCTTTATGTTGGCTTGAACCACATTGTCAACGTAAGTAAAATCGCGACTATAACTGCCATCGCCATTCATGGTAGGTGCTTGGTTGGCAATAATGGCATCCATAAATAATGGTATGACAGCTGCGTAGGCTCCTTTGGGGCTTTGATGTGGACCAAAAACATTGAAATAGCGTAATCCAATGAATTCCATACCATAAGTTTTGGCAAATACATCGGCATACAATTCCATTACATATTTAGTTACAGCATAAGGCGATAAAGGACGGCCTATAACATCTTCTACTTTAGGTAAGGTTTGACTATCACCATAGGTAGACGAAGATGCTGCATATACAATACGTTTGATCCCTGCATTTTTGGCAGCAGTATAAATGTTGAGTGAGCCAGTTATATTGTTGGCATTGGTATTGACTGGATCTACAATACTACGAGGTACAGAACCTAGGGCTGCTTGATGGCTAACGTAATCCATGCCTGACATGGACTGTTCGCAGGTGGTAAGGTTTGTAATATCTCCTTCTACTAATTCAAACTTGGGATGCTGAAATATGTCTTGCAAATTTTGACGATAACCAGTGCTAAAATTGTCTAAAACACGCACTTTTGTGACTTGATCTAGTTTGAGTAATGCTTTTGTAAGGTTTGAACCTACAAATCCGGCACCACCGGTAAGGAGAATTTTCATAGTTGGATGTGAAGGTAGTATATTTGCAGTTATTTTAATACTATCCAAAGGCTATGCCAAAAAAAATAACATTAGTTTCAAATACCTCCTGGAGTTTTTATAAATTTAGAAAAGGACTTATTCAGAAATTGATTCAAAAAGGCCATGATATAACATTAATTTCGCCAGAAGATGAACATGTAGAAGATTTGAAAGCATTAGGAGCACATTTTGTAGCATTGAAGCATATGGCTGCTAAGGGGATTAATCCTCAAAACGATATACAATGTTACAAAGAATTAAAATCAATCTATAAAGCAATCAAACCTGATATCATATTTCATTATACCATAAAACCGAATATATATGGTACATATGCTGCGTACAAATGCAATATCAAAAATATAGCTGTCGTAACTGGACTTGGCTTTACATTTATCAATAAAGGAATTGTACCTACTATAGCAAGAAACTTGTACAAGCTGGTGTTAGCCAAAGCTACACGTGTTTGGTTTCTGAATCAAGATGATAAAAATTTATTTGTCAGCAAAAATATTGTACCGGAATATAAAGTAGATATTTTGAATGGTGAGGGCATAGATTGCAACTTTTTTTCGCCAAGTGATACAAAACATACAGAAACACATCCGACAGAATTTTTATTTATTGGCCGCTTACTATACGATAAAGGTATAAGAGAGTATTATGAGGCTGCTAAAATGATAAAACAACGCTATCCAGAAGTGACTTGTAGTGTGCTAGGATATTTACATGTCAAAAATCCTAAGGCTGTTAATCCTGAACAGTTTCAGCAATGGATTGATGAAGGTACAATTAAGTATTACGGTTCTACTACAGAGGTAAGAGATTATGCACGAAAATCGTCATGCATCGTGCTGCCATCTTATAGAGAAGGTTTGTCAATGGTATTATTAGAAGGGGCATCTATGGCAGTACCTTTGATAGCTACAAATATAGCAGGATGTAAAGAAGTGATAGAACATGGTAAAACAGGCTATGTAGTCAACCCCAAAGATGCCTATGACCTAGCCGCAAAAATGGAGGAATTTCATTTGCTTTCTGCTGAAGAAAAATATACCATGGGGCAACTAGGTAGAGCAAAGATAGAACATGAATTTTCGTTGGATATTATTTTTAAGATGTATGAAAAAACGATAGAAGGGAAATAGATAAACTTATTCCTACCTCATTTTACCTGCCATGGTTCGTGTCCCACAAAACATCTCGTTTTACCGTATATCCTTAGTGAGGATACCTACTACTGTTGCATTTTTTAGTGTTCTGATATATTGAGATTTTCAGTTTTCTTTTCTTGACATAAAAGATGAACAATTACAAAAATACCGATATAATAAAAGTATTTAATCTTGATATAAGAATACGTATAAAAGCTCATATTGAAATTGTAAACAATGTCAGCCAATAGATAAACAATTATGATATTCTTGTATTTATTATTGTAAAGAAGAATTGCTACGCCAACTATTACGATAAAAAATAAAGGACCTAAAAGATTAAAATCTGTGTAAAGAAAATCCAGGGAAGTATACATATTGTAACTTGGATTAATAGAATACGTACTATTTACGCCAGGATTTAATTGGAGTTCAGGGGGAATCAACCCTTGAATTTTATCTGGTAAAAATAAGTTGTAAAAAGGTGTAAATTGGGTTTGGTAAGTTTCAATATTATAAAACATGTTGAGATAATTCGGAATGATATATGAAACAAAGTTTAATAAACCACTTTCATAATAACCACCACGTACATAACTCGAAAATATAGAATATATTCCTATAAGTAGTCCAAATACCATTGCCATATATTTTAACTTGGTATCTTTACTGATGAGTAAATAGAAAAATCCTGGTATTAAAATGCTATCAAATATGGTATATTTTATGCCATGAAACCCTGAAATAGCGATAAGAAAAAAAACAAGTATTTTGCCAAATGGTACTTTAGTTTCGTGAACTTTAACAACATAAATATAGACCAAAACAGCAGGGATATTTAGAAAGTACAAATAATTTAAGAGTATATTAAATCCAAATAACTCTTCGTATTCTCTTGGGTTTAAGACAAGCAACTCAACTGTAAAACCTGAACGAAATACATTAATTAAGTTTGCGGCTAAGCCAGCAAAAGTTAGAAAAGAAAGAATGTAAAAGGCTCGTTTTAATTTTTTATTTGAATACTTCTTTTGTGGTATTTCGTATACTTCTCTATTGTAAAAAAAATAAACCAATATATTCGACAAAAGCAAAGCAATGAGCGTAATAAAAAAGAAGGAGTATGTTATATAAGTTAATGTAGGTTTTTTATATTTAAAAAATATCTGAATTTCAGGATGGTCCATTAAATCAATCGAAACGCCATAAAAGAAAACCAAAGCCGTAGATCCCATTGCAAAGACCTTGTATTTTGTTTTATCAAAAAACAAATACAATAAAGAGAACAATACCGATAGAATAGTATAGGGCATCTTAGGCTGCTTTTTTAAATCGTTGTATGAGTTGTTCTATACGATTTCGATTGATGAAAATAATCACAAATGACGAAAGGTAGTATTTATTTAATGAAAAATTGCGCAAGACATGTCCAATATGCCGCATCAAGAGTTTGACTTTAAGACCTGATGTGGCACATCGCTTCATTGCATTGAAAAACCAAATCGAAAATATATAAGTCCGTATTGGAGTTTGGCCGTCGGTATCGAGTTCGAAATAGAGCTGAGGTAATACAAACCGATTGATGTCAGTTACATTGTTGCTCGATAGACTTGCAGGATCATCTTCAGCATAGCGATAGGTAGGCTCTTCTACCATCCATATATGCTCTTTTTGGGCCAACAACTTCTTTAATAAGTGATAGCAAAACAACCAATCCTCAAAGTTTCGTTCACTAGAAAAGTGAATATCATTGAAATAGGGCTTCTGAAAACAATAATTGGCCGAAACAAAAATCATTTCATGTTTCATGACACCTAGTGGGTCGTTTAATTTGAAAAATCGATCAGAAACTTGTTCGCCATGTTGTCTTATATAGTCTGTTGGTAATGTACGCAAAGACGTAGTTTGAAATACCCTTGTTATGATGAGTTTGCTTTGATATTGTGTAATACAGTCTGCTAGATTCTGAATGTGGTTTGGCGCCAATTGGTCGTCTGCATCTAGAAATAGGACATACTCAGATGTTGCGAGAGCAATACCATTGTTGCGTGTGGTGCCAGGGCCGCTATTTTGTTTGTTTTCAGAAAAAATAAATAAATCAGGATGCGTACTTTGTGCAGCAAACGTTCGTGCCACAGCATACCCATTGTCTGTACTGCAATCATTGACGATAATGATTTCAGAGGGCAATAAAGTTTGTGATAGTAAACTACCCAAAGAAGCAGGCAAATAGCGCTCCTTGTTGTACAACGGAATGATAACTGAAAATGTAGGTGTTGGACTAGTCATTCCTTAATCTAATTTTATTGTTGGTTTGCGGAATGGATGGGTCAGAGAAAAGGACTGAATATGGTTTTGTGACCTCACCTTTCTGTGTATTGGGTTTTCGGATGTCTACATTAATCGATTTTTCGGTTTCGTAGTAATGCTTCATAAAACCTGTTGTTGTATTTTGATTTAAAGTTAAGTTTGTACACTTATGCATTTGAATTCCCCAAAGATTGTCATTCCAAGTAGATTTATAAGCACGAATCGTATTGTTGTTAATAGTTCCATTCGAAACTTGAAATAGCCTCATTCCAAATGCGTAGCATATTACATTATTATTTAGAATCGTTACTTGATCAGCCACAAAGTTTTTTTTGTTTTCGACCCGTATACCTTCATTCCCTCCAGACATTGTATTGTTTGTAATGACAACTTGATTAATTTTATTACCCAATATATTGCCTATATTAATACCAATACCATACATGATGTCTTGGTAGGCTACAATATGATTTCGAGTTATAGTTACATTTCGAATAATGCTATTGGCTTTGGGGTCGTGTACCTGAACAGCTATAGCACTGTTGTTGATTGTTTTATCTACAATTGGAGCGCATTGTATTGTATTGTCCGAAATCATGACATCTATAGCACCATTTTCAAGGTTGATGCAATCACCTGCAATGATTGTATTGTAACGAACATTGATGTTTCGTGGTGTCATAGCCTCAGATGAAGCACCACCTGGGTTAACTCCTGTTGATTTGGGATTATAAAGCATACACTTTTCGACTGTAATGTCACTACAGCTTGGAAACGTAATACAACCGAACGAGCCTCCATAAAAAGTAGAATTTGTAACTCGAATGAACTTTGAAATGTACATTTCAATACAGGCATATGAACCTTTTACATTCAATTGATTCAAACTAACATTTGTAGCATTGCCTCCTATCCCTTTTTTGCAACCATTTATTTTAATATTGTTCAAGCTTATTTTATCACCTTGTAGCCAAACAGCAAGCAATTCTGGGGTATAGTAAAAATTAAATTTTCGATAAGCCTCTGCTCCGTTGTTTACAAAATTGAATTCTTCTGATTGATTCGAACCTGCAATTTCAAGGTTGCTTAAGCTGCAACCAGCGTTTAAGGTCAAAGCCCATTGTTTAATCAATTCATTTTTAAAAATCAATTTAGAACCATTTCCATTTACTTTTTTATTTGCCGGAATATTGACAACATTGTCTATGTAATATGTTTTCTTAATCAACGTAATTTGTGTGCCTTTTTTTGAAAGCTGAGCATTCAATTGTTTATCATCAGATGCATGCAAATCAATTGCAAGCAACAGAAAAAGGACTATCAAATTCAGAAAAATTAATCTAGTAGGTTTCATTTTATATAGTATTGTTCAATATGTTTCCAAGTCGTTCGGTCTGAAAATATCGATCATATGATTTTATTTCATTCAAATTAACGTGTTGTTCCTTGTGGTCTTGAGTGGTATAAGAACGATACAATGCTATTAAATGTTTACACACTTCTTTATCTGTGGGAGCTACAATGGCTTGGTTCGTTTGGGATAGCGTAGCTTCTACGATATCTTTATCGCCAGGAGTTATCAAAACAAGTTTTTTCAATGCAATGTATTCGTATAGTTTGCTTCCTGGGGTACCCTTCATATTGGTGTGTGTACATATCAGTAAAACATTGGATTTGTGCTGTAGGTCTATGGCTTCCATTTTATTGACACGTTCAGTAAATTCAAAATAAGCTTCGTAGCCTTTAATTTCATTACAAACGCGTTGATAAGCATCTTTATTGTTTTTAAGCCCCACGAATAAAACTCGAAATGCTGTTGGATTTTGAGTATCAATAAACGTTTTTACACCTAACAAAAAAAGTTCGATGGGTTGTGTATGATATAATGAACCTACATACGTAATTGTAAATTTATCAAAGTGTTCATTGGGATTGAGGTGTTGGTAATTTTCAGGCATGTAGCCATTTTGTATTGTATATCCTTTTACCTGACCGATTACTTTTTTTATTTTTTCAACATAGTAGTCTGATACTGTAATGAAACATTTCGCAGTAGAGAGCCATTTTTTTTCATTGAATGCATTCAATCTATTTAGGAAACGATGTATCGGGGATTTATTTAAAATTTCGTTGGAAGTCCAATCGTCTCTGTAATCAGCGATCCAATCGATAGCATATTTTTTGTTTAAATCATAAGCAAATTTAAATAATGCATATGGATAGGCCGATACTATAATTTGGTCTATATCTTTATCGGTTTTGATTAATTCCTCAGTCTTGTGATACAATACCCTAAGTGGTGAAAAACGATAGGTAAAGACCTGTAAGAGATTGGTCCAAAGACTCAGGAATAAATAAATGGTTTTTGTTATAGTATTACCTTGTTCAGTAAATAAGGACTCTTTAAATGACTGCTTGTAAGGCATATACCATACTTCGTAATCATCAAATTTTTCATATATCGGTACAGTCCCTGATGATTTAAGTTCATCAGAAAATCCAGTAATAGTAAAGTCCCAGTTACGGGTTACAATTATAGGGTAATAGCCCAATTGTTTTAAATATTTTGCCCAAGAGTAAATGCGCTCACTTGGAGTCATATTACAAGGTGGAAAATAGTAACTTAGGATTAATACTTTTTTCATTGAAATGAAAGATTAGTATAAATTACCAGCTACCCACATCTGCCAGTTATTTCCATTATTTTTATTAGATTCTTCGGCTTCTATAGAACGAGTCAAAACACTTTTGTTTATAATGTTATGGTCAAACAATACTTGTCTATTATGCGCTATTTTTTGTTTTATTTTTTCGTTCTCCATCCAGTTTTTCTGTGGTGGTTCATAGCCAATTTTATCTTTTCTCCAACAAATATTTTCTGGTAAAATTAGTGACGTGGACTCACGCATGATCCATTTAGTCCAACCTTCTTTGATTTTAAAAGAAGAAGGTAATGTAAATAAGAAATCAACTAGATCGTGGTTTAAAAAAGGCAATCGAACTTCTCGACTGTGTGCCATGCTATTACGGTCAGCATACCTTAGCAATTCTTGCAAACCATGCTTCATGGTACTATTGTACAAGGATTGGTTTAACGATTCAAATTCGTAGTTTAGATGAAAACTATCTTTGAAATGGGTTTGATAAAAATCTTTATCAAACAATGGGTTTTTGAGTTGATTGTATTGTTGATAGTATTTTCTGAGTGAAGACGCTGATTCAGGGAAAAGTGATTTTACAATATTTTTCCAACCACTAACAACTGATTCATTAATTTCACTGCCTGAGTGTAATTCATTATATGCTTGAATTTCTTTTGCATACAATGCAGGATTGCTTTTCTTTATTTCCTGAAAATAATGATTGTAATAAGGATGATAACCTGCCAATATTTCATCAGCTCCTTGTCCGTCTAACAAAACGGTTACATTGTTTTCTTTAGCCAATTGCATCACACAATATTGTACATATATACTAGCTGAGCCAAACGGTTCTTCTTGATGAAAAGCCAACTTGTCTATGGAGGAGATCATACCCTCATCGGTTGGTGTCACAAAGTGTGGTTCTACATTTGTTTTGGCTATAACCATATCCATGTATTTCCGCTCATCTTTTTTAAACCCTGGAAATACTGCACTAAATGTATTTTGCTTTTGTGATGTTCCTTTTTTGAGTTCATCTATAACACAAACAACCAAACTACTATCCAAGCCACCACTTAAACTACTTCCAACCGCTACATCGCTACGAAGTCTTCGCTTGACGGAGGTGTAAAACAGTTCGTTGAAAGTTTCTTTGGCTTGTGCCTCAGTGATAGACTTATTAGAACTTCTCCAATCAATGTCGTAATAACGAGTAATGTTGAGATCGAACGTACTCAAATTTAAAGTCATGTAGTGCGAATGTGGCAAGCGCGTACATTTTTCATAAAAAGTTTCGCTCAAATCAGCTGGATTATCCATAAATCCATAGGCAAGGTAGTTAAATAACATTCTATTGTTTACAACTTTCGGTATTCCGCCTGCCCATAAACATTTCATTTCACTGCCAAAGTAAAAGTGCTTGCCTTTTTCATAACTGTAAAAAAAAGGCTTTTCGCCAAAGCGATCACGCGCACAAAAAACAGTATTGTCTTGCGCATCGTACATTACAAAAGAAAACATACCATCTAATAATTGTAGGCATTTTTCTTTGTCTCTATCATAAAGTGCCATTAAGACCTCTGTGTCAGAAACAGTTTTGAATGAATATCCTTGTTGTACCAAGATTTCTTTTAGCTCAATATAATTATAAATTTCGCCATTGAATACAATAGAATATCGACCTAAGTAATGCATAGGTTGATCAGCTTCATGACTTAAATCAATAATAGAAAGTCGTCTGTGTCCTAAGCCAACTTCGCCATTAGACGAAATCCATTGTCCTTCTCCATCAGGACCTCTATGATGAATAATATCTGTCATCGCTTTGACACGATGTTGATTGACCAAGCTAGTATCTTTTGATAATATTCCTGCTATTCCACACATAGGCTCTTAAATACATTTAATCCGCAAATGTAATGAATTTAGACTAAGATAAAAGTGATTTATAGGTACTTCTGAATGATAGCTGTTATTTCGCTAGCAGCATGGCCGTCGCCATAAATACCAGCTACATAATTCGTTGGCTTATGTTTCAAGACAGTTTCTATTTGATTTAAATCATCAAAAACCAAGGTGTTCCAGCCATTGTGGAGTGTTTCGGTCCACTCGGTTTCGCTCCTTAAAGTGATGCATTGTTTTTCAAGGATGTAAGCTTCTTTCTGAATGCCACCACTATCAGAAATCACACAATCACTGTATTTCTGATAGGAAATACTATCAGCATAGCTTTGCGGAGGGATAAACAATATGTTTTTAAAGTCGTGGGTTGATAATCCAAATTGCGATAATCGACTAACAGTTCTTGGATGTATAGAAAAGACTACTTTTTTGTCCAATCCGTTCAAAATGGTTAAAATCGCCTTCAATCGAGTATCATCATCGGTATTGTAGGGGCGATGAATAGTCACGAAATAATAAGATTCGTCTATTAGTCGCTTGGTTTTGGGCTCTATAAGTTTAACCATATCGCACATCACATCGCCACTTCTAAAGATTCTATCGTGGGTAATACCTTCTTTGCGCAGATTTTCTATTGCATTATCGGTAGGGCAAAACAATAAATGTGCAAATTCGTCTGCAACAATACGATTGATTTCCTCTGGCATTTCGCGATTGTAACTGCGCAAACCAGCTTCAATATGAATTTGAGGAATATGCATTTTAGCCGCAACCAGTGCACCAGCTAAAGTTGAATTGGTATCGCCATAAATCAATAAAGCATCTGGCTTTTCTTGCACACACACTTTTTCGATTTCAGTCATCATAATGCCAGTTTGCTCTCCTTGAGGTTTGCTACCGCCAATGTCAAACATGAAATCAGGTTTTGGCATATTCAATTCATTGAAAAAGACAGTACTCATGTTTTCATCATAATGCTGACCAGTATGAATGGTTTTAGCTGTAAATACTTTTTGCAACTCGAGTTGCATAGGCGCATGCTTGATAAACTGAGGACGTGCACCGACTATTGATATGATTTTTTTCATGGGAGTGCAAAAGTAAAACTTATAATTGTAATATTTGTTCTAAAAATAGTTTACTATAATGTTCTGCTGAAATTTTGCTTGACGCTGTTTTTGCATGTTGCTTCAATGCATAAATATCCTCTTTGCTTAGTTTTTTTATTTCATCCGCCAAGGATTGTGCTGTAAAATCTGTTGAAATGACGCCCAAATGGTGGTTTTTTACCACGTTAGACATTTCAGGAGAAGGCCCGATAGCTATTCCTAACTTGGATTGCACAAATTCAAAAATTTTGTTGGGAAGAGCAATAGCATTGTTGAAACTTGTAGGTGGTAAAATGTAAATACCCATATCAAATTTGTTTAAAGTAGGGATAATATCTTTGAAAGGGACAGGTTCTACAAAATGCACATTTGAATACGACTTTGCCATTTCTATCAATTGGGCATGGTAGGCTTTATCCACGACCATGAGCATTAAAGTCAATTCATAACCATCACCCAACAATTCCGTCAGTTTAATCATTTCCTCAATCTTACGACTTGGTATTGAGCCTCCGTGGTGAATCAATTTAATTTTAGTTCCTATGGGATTTGGTTCCAAATCACTGTAAAAGGCTGCATTGGGAACTACAATACTGTCTTTGTGGTGTACTTCAAGACACTTGTCACGAATACTATCACAGACATTGACCATTAAGTCGACTTGGGGTAAAAAACTGTTGTATAAATCTTCGTAATAGACCTGCCAAGTTGAAGCCCAGTTTGGTTTTTCATCAAATTCGAGTGGGTAATACTCGTGGGCATTGAAAATCAATTTATACCCATATTTATCTTTGAGTTTAGCCAAATATGGGACATCGCCACACTCGTGGCACATCACGATATCGGGTTTAATACCTTTTAATAAGTTATTGATTCTTCGTAATTTTCCTTTTTGTACATAATTTTTAGCGGCATATTGGCCAAATGCTTCTCTACGTATTTTGCGGACTACTTTACTGCTGATTGATTCTTTTATTGTATCGCTGTGGGTATGCGAAGCAACCGATTGGTTTGGCGCAGTAAGTCCTACTGTATGTATTTGAAAATGATTTTCTAGGGTTCGAATAGCTCGAATGATTCGAGGGGCAGTATGTAGTGTTCTATTGGTTATTATGAGGATACTTTTCATAGAATTCGGAGCGTTTCGGCACAAAATATGCACCTGCCTTAGTTTCTTTTTTGCAAAGATATTGAATTCATACTTTTTTCTACGATAAATACATATTACCTTTGCACCCGAATTACGAAAAGGAATGCGTGTAAGCCACAAAATAGCAATGAAATCAATAATTTTAGCCATATTACTGGTAATTTTTGGAATGAACAATTCCTTCGCTCAAGAGCATGGTACTACCGAAGCACATGCCACAGAGCATCACGAAGAAGGTAAATTAGACATTAAAGGTGAAATTTTTGGTCATATTTCAGATTCATACGATTGGCATTTATTTAGTTTTGGCGAAGGTCATGACGCATCTCATGTTTCTGTGCCGTTACCGTTAATTTTATTCAACACTACAAATAGTAAATTGGATGTATTCTTATCATCTGCATTTCATCATGGTCAAGAGCCGCATGCTGGTTATGAATTGTATGTAGAAAATGGCAAACAAAAACTAAGAACACAAGATGGTAGCAGTTTTATAGACATCAGCATCACTAAAAATGTCCTTTGTTTGTTGTTATCTGTCTTTATATTGTTGTTTTTGATGACCAATGTAGCTAAAAAATACAAGCAAAATGGTAGCGGAAAAGCGCCAACAGGTTTTCAAAATGCTTTGGAACCTATCATTGGTTTTATTCAAGACAACGTAGCAAAACCTAATTTAGGTAAAAAATATGCTAAGTTTATGCCGCTGTTGTTAACTCTATTCTTCTTTATATGGGTCAACAACTTATTAGGTTTATTACCATTTGGTTTTAATTTGACTGGAAATATCGCTGTAACCTTGTTATTGGCATTGGTATTTTTTGTTGTTATGCTTGCCAATTCTAACAAATACTTCTGGGGTCACATATTTAATCCGCCAGGAGTACCTACAGCGATTAAGTTTATCTTAGTTCCAATTGAAATCTTAAGTAATTTGTTGATCAAGCCAGCAGCCTTAGCAATACGTTTGTTTGCAAACATCTTTGCAGGTCACACAATCATATTAAGTATAGTATTATTAATCTTTATTTTTTCTGCATTGAGTAAAGTTGCAGGTGTAGCATTTGTACCTGTTTCTGTAGGATTTGCAATATTTATGTTTTTCCTTGAATTGTTGGTTGCAGCTATTCAAGCATTTATTTTCACAAACTTAACCGCAGTATTTATAGGACAGGCTATTGAAGAACATCACCACGATGACGATCATGGTCACCATTAATTTGTTTATTAAAACCCAATATATATGTCAGTATTATCAATTTTATTAGAAGGTATCGCCTCAGCAGGTGGTGCAGTAGGTGCAGGTATCGCAGCGTTAGCAGCAGGTATCGGTGTAGGTCAAATCGGTAAAGGAGCTTTAGAATCTATTGCTCGTCAACCGGAAGTAGCTGGAGAAATCCGCTCAAACATGATCCTTGCTGCCGCTCTTGTAGAGGGTGTTGCTCTTTTCGGAGTTATCGCAGGTATCCTTGCTATCGTAATGTAGTAGCAGTTGCTATAATGGCAACATACTTACGACAAAAAACTAAACTACATGCAACGCAAAGGGCCTAGCGTGTAGTTTTCTTTAAAAATTAATTGGTTTTTTTACCCAAAATAAACCACAAAAAAATATAACAAAGCAAAAAACTAAAAAACGATGGATTTATTAACCCCCAGTTTTGGACTCTTTTTTTGGACCGCAATCGCCTTTTTAACAGTACTTATTTTACTGAAAAAGTTTGCATGGAAGCCGATTTTGGATGCGTTGAACGAACGTGAAAAAAATATTGCTGATAGCATATCTTCTGCTGAACGCATCAAAGCTGAAATGGCTACAATGAAAAGCGAACACGAAGTACTTTTAAACCAAGCACGTGAAGAACGTACACTTTTGTTGAAAGAAGCCAAAGAAACAAAAGATAAAATCGTAAATGAAGCCAAAGAATTAGCGAAAGAAGAAGCCAACAAAATAATGGTGGAAGCTCGTCAGCAAATTGAGTTTCAAAAAAATGCTGCAATCGTAGATGTGAAGAATCAAATAGGTTCTTTAGTTATCGAAGTGGCAGAAAAAGTATTGCGCAAAGAATTGAGCAACAAAGCTGAACAAAACGATTATATCAGCAAATTGGCGAACGAAATTAAAATGAACTAAACATGCAGAATCCTAGACTAGCTGACAGATATGCCAAATCCTTGATGGATATAGCCATCGAACAAGGCAAATTGGATGCCATGTATCAAGATATGCAAGGGTTAAAATCGATTTGCGACAGCAGTAGCGAATTTACCAATTTGATGAAAAGCCCAATCGTAAAATCGGATACCAAACTAGCTGTGCTTAAAGCAATGATAGAAGGTAAAGTAGATGGTGTTACGATGGCGTTTGTCGATTTGATTCTAAAAAAAGGACGTGAGTATTTTTTACCAGAAATCGTTTCAGCTTTTGTTACACAATACAAAAAATACAATAAAATCAATGAGGTCAAATTGACAACGGCTTCACCTTTGGATGATCAAATCCTGGATTTGATTAAACAAAATGTACAAAAGCAGTTCGCAGATATGACCATCGATATGACGCACAAAATCGACGAATCCTTACTTGGTGGTTTTATCGTAGAATCGAACAACAATCAATTTGATGCAAGTATTATCCGAGATTTGAGAGATATCAAAAAACAATTCTTAAAAAACGAATATATACCTTCAATTTAAAAACAATTATAATTTAAAAATCTTTAAATACAACAATTATGGTAAGTATAAAACCAGATGAAATTTCAGCCATCCTACGCCAGCAGCTAGGTAATTTCAATTCAAGTGCTGAATTGGAAGAATCAGGTACTGTATTGCAAGTAGGTGATGGTATCGCTCGTGTATACGGCTTGAATGGAGTACGCTCGGGAGAACTTGTAGAGTTCGAAACAGGTGTACAAGCTATTGCATTAAACCTAGAAGAAGACAATGTGGGTGTGGTATTGATGGGTGATGCAAAAGGAATTAAAGAAGGAAATAAAGTACGTCGTACTGGTCGTATCGCTTCTATCAAAGTAGGCGAAGGCATGGTAGGACGTGTTATCAATACATTGGGCGAACCTATAGATGGTAAAGGTCCATTGACTGGCGAATTGTACGAAATGCCTATTGAGCGTAAAGCGCCAGGGGTTATCTTTCGTGAGCCTGTAAAAGAACCATTGCAAACAGGGTTGAAAGCGATCGATGCGATGATTCCTATTGGACGTGGTCAACGTGAGTTGGTTATCGGTGATCGTCAAACAGGTAAATCTGCGATTTGTATTGATACCATCATCAACCAAAAAGAATTTTACAAAGCAGGTAATCCTGTATATTGTATATATGTCGCTATTGGACAAAAAGCATCTACTATTGCACAGGTTATGAAAACCTTGACCGACAATGGTGCTATGGATTATACCATTATCGTAGCTGCTCCAGCTGCTGATCCTGCTCCGTTACAGTTCTATGCGCCATTTGCAGGTGCTGCTATCGGTGAGTTCTTCCGGGATACTGGCCGTCCAGCATTGATTGTTTATGATGATTTGAGTAAACAAGCCGTGGCTTACCGTGAGGTATCTTTGTTGCTTCGTCGTCCTCCAGGACGTGAGGCTTATCCTGGTGACGTATTCTACTTGCATAGTCGTTTGTTAGAGCGTGCTGCAAAAGTTATCGCGAAGGATGATATCGCACGTAAAATGAACGATTTACCAGAATCTATCAAACACTTGGTAAAAGGTGGTGGATCTTTGACAGCTTTACCTATCATTGAAACTCAAGCTGGTGACGTTTCGGCATATATCCCTACCAATGTAATCTCAATTACGGATGGTCAAATATTTCTTGAGTCAAATCTATTCAACGCTGGTATACGTCCTGCGATCAACGTAGGTATATCGGTAAGTCGTGTGGGTGGTAGTGCGCAAATCAAATCCATGAAGAAGGTAGCAGGTACCTTAAAATTGGATCAGGCACTATACCGAGAAATGGAAGCCTTCTCTAAATTTGGTGGTGACTTGGATGCGGCTACAAAAAGTATCTTGGACAAAGGTGCTCGTAACGTAGAAATCTTGAAACAAGGTCAGTTTTCACCTTATTCTGTTGAGAAACAAGTAGCAATGGTATACTTAGGTACAAATGGTTTATTGACACAAGTACCAGTTAAGAACATCCGTGCATTTGAAGAGGCTTTCCTTATTGCTTTGGAAAACAAAATGCCAGAATTATTGGCAGATTTCAAAAAAGGAAACTTACCAGAAGATGGTATCAATAAAATGTTGGAATTGGTTAACAGCATGATTCCACAGTTTAGCAAATAATAAAAACGTCTTTTTAAAATACAATCCCATCTCGAAAGAGGTGGGATTTTTTTTTATAATTTCGAATTTATGTTGATACATCAGGCTTATCGTCCTAAAATTAATTTACAGATTGTTGCTTATTTCTATTATTGAAATAATATTAAAATGTAGTCTTAATTCTTGGTTTACAAAAGTAGTTTTGATTTGGAATTCCATAATTCATCGCAAATAAAAAGCTTGAATTGGTTTTTAAAAATAAAGGAGTTATATTCGGTATGCGAAATATGAAACAAAAGGTATGAAAAAGCTTCTATTCCTCACGATTGCTATGTCCTACTTTATATGTATGCAAGGACAATCATGGGCCTTACTTCCATATGTTAATATTGAAAATAGTTTAGATTTTAAAATTTTAGATAGTTCGAACTTTTGGATGAAAACCCAAAATGATATCTTTCGATTTTCACCAAGTGGTGTTTATAATGAGCGAAATGCAAATTTCGGTAATTTTTCACATTCAAAAATAGATTCAAATGGAGATTTTTGGTCTGTAGATAATAGTACAAAATCGATTCAAGTATATAGAAATAATACAACAGAAATTTTTCCTATCACAGATACGTCAATCTTTATATACGAGTTTTATGGTTTTGAATTAGAATTGGATTTACAAAATAGGAAATATCTAAAGGGTGGCTTTGGTGAAGTATATCGATTAGATAGCACAACAATTACACCTATAAAAATTGAAATTGGTGATTCGCTCTATTCAACATTTAGCAAAATACGTCCTAATCATGAGGGAGGAATGGTCTACCGCACAAACAATTCTATAATTATTGAAGAAGATGGTGTATTTAAACGATTTGAAATACCCAAAGAATGGATATGGTTAGGAGTTGGAAGTAAGAATAAACTATTTATGCAAACGAATTTAAATAGTAATAAAATTATAGTACTTGAAAATGGATCTATTATTAAAGAAATTACGCTTGTTCAAAATGAAACAATAGCGAATTCTTCTCTTCCAATTAATAATCGAGATGAGTTTATAGCTACTTTTTCAGGAGGAAAGTATCTAAATTATTATTCTCAAAATGGCTTAAAAGGATTTAATATAATACCATATGGTACATCTAAAGCAGGCGGTTATGTGGATCGTAAAGGAGATTTTTATATTAAGACACAATCAGGGTTGATTAAATTAAATCAAGATGGACTAAGTTTAAAAAAATCCACAGATTATGGACTTTCAGGAGAACCAAAATCTTATATAAAACTTGATTCTAATCTTTTTTTTGTATCCTGTAGAGATAGACCAATAAATTTATGTAACGATAAAAAATGTATTGAAATGGATTCGAATGCCAATAACATGATTACATACAATTTAATTAAAGGAAGCGATGGGCGAATTTACGGATTAGCAGATAATAAGGTAATGGTATATAATGGTTTGAAATGGAACCCATATTCTTTAAATGATAAACCTCTATTTGCTGAGGCGATATATAAAGCAAAAAATAAGGATATGATTTTTGTTTCTTGGGATACAACCTATAGAGTAAATGAACTGGGTATGCAGAAAATTAAAAACCCTACAACTTTTACAAAGTGGTTTGATGATGAATTGTCAATAAATGAAGATAATCAAGGGCATATATGGGTTTCACAATATGGCAAAGGAGTATTTAAATACGATGGAATAGCTTGGACTACCTATAATGTTGAAACTACGTCAATGCCTGCAATTATATATTCAAAGCATATTGTTTTTGATTCATTAAATTTATTATACATGGCGACGCATTTAGGTTTACTTACGTTTAATGGTTCTACTTGGAATTTTTATGATTCAACAAGTGGTGTTATACCTTCAGATCAACTCATTACTGTGGTCATGGATCAAAATAATGTGTTTTGGTTTAATGATTATTGTAGTCCTTCCTTTCGTTTTAAAGATTGGGATTGCAAAAAAATAGAGTTACCTTTTTTTAATAATGCATGTATTATGGATCTTATTATAGATGATTATACTAATGATAAAATATTTTTTTCTAATACTGGTTTGGTGCGATACAATGAAAAAGATAAACCAACACCTCCAATAACACCTATTCAGACCATCTCAGATATTATTACATTTTACCCAAATCCTGCTTCTGAAAATTTAACTATTCGAGATTTATCCAAAAACGATCGAATTCAATTTTTTGATTTAACTGGACGGAAACTATTAGAGCTTGTTGTAAGCGAAGATGGTAAAATTGTAATTGACATAAAATTGTTTACAAAAGGTTTGTATTTGCTTCAAATTCAACGGTTAAATCAAACAGTTTTTCAAGGAAAGGTAATTAAAGACTAATTGCTTATATAGCTTTTATAATATAAACATTATTGATTCTCCGCATTCTTACCTAATAAATTCTTGCCATAGCTAAAGTTAATCTATTAAATAATCTAGCCCCGAAGTATCTTCTGTTGAGCTTGTAGCAGAATTCATTGAGATAAAGTTGTATAT
>Ga0247831_1003060_pt1 | contig 25421 bp, 19 predicted proteins | sample LaCruzMarch2015__9_FD_192406 | JGI IMG/M metagenome (GOLD analysis project Ga0247831, IMG submission 192406) | Freshwater microbial communities from meromictic Lake La Cruz, Castile-La Mancha, Spain - LaCruzMarch2015_1m | ecosystem: Environmental > Aquatic > Freshwater > Lake | place: Spain...
TATTATTTTCGCTGACAGAATCGCAGATGAGGATTTCGAGTTATAAGTTTTGGTTGAAAAAACCAAAACTTATAACTCGCTCTAGTTTAGGCTTGACACAGTTTAGAAAACACTCCCACGCATGAGATTATCGCAAATCCACAACTTCTACTCCGGGGTATCTCTTTTTATCAAAAGTAAAGATTTTATCGTCAGCAGGAGAGTTTGGCATAAACTTATCAACACGGAAAACTGTACGTTTGCCATTTTTGTCCCATACTTTCCAAGATTTTACTGATTTATCTTTTTTATCAACTTTGATTTGTACTTTCGCAACTTTACTGCCTTTATCTTCTGGCGAAAGTTCGATTACTTCGTATAGTTGACTACCTTCTTTTACTTCTTCCAAGAAAACATATTTATAACCCTTTTTATAAATGCTATAAATTTTTGTTGGAGAAAGTGCATCCATATCGGCAGGATTAAACTCCGAAACTTGACATTCGTTGGTTTCTTTGGTGTAGCTATAAAGATCTTTACCGTTCGTAAAAACCTCCTGACCGAGCATTTTTAAGCGAAATTTTATACCTTTTACAGTTACATCCCCTTTATATGATTCGGTGAGTTTCGCATTTGTTCCCTCAATTCCGTAAGTAAACGCCGCACTAAACGACTTCATTGTTTGGTATTTTTTGCTCATTTCGTCCAAAATAGCAGTTGCTTTTTTGTCTTTTTGAGCCATCACCAAACTACTAACAATCAATAAACTCGCAGTTAAAACAAGTGTTTTTTTCATTTTTATAAAGGTTAATTATCTTTTTTTAAACAAAATGCTATTTTAGAGTTTTTGGCAAGCCTAGGTAGTTGTAACTGTAACTAATATTTTAAGGCTATCTAGATTGTTAGTAACAAATAAATCAACAATTATTTTTGTATTTTCTTTGAAATTGCCAAAAGCTAAATTATGTACATTTTCAGTTCCTGTTTCGCTAGATACTACAATTTTCTTGATTTTCCATTCAGGACTTTCACTTACAAACTAGTAAATCTTTAGAAACTCTTCTGATTTTTATAGACACTTCGGTTTATTCATTTATAGATTATAGCAAGTAATTATTTAGATATAATATTTTTAAAATGGATTAACTTTATCCATACTTTTTTGAAACAATTTAGATGCAAAATTAATTCAAATGGTTGTTTTTAACGTAACTTTCTCAATATTTCCTCCAAATGCTCGATATCTTTTACCAAAACTTCACGTGCTTTGCTGCCTTCAAATGACCCAACAATGCCCGCTCCTTCGAGTTGGTCGATGATACGGCCTGCACGATTATAGCCTAATTTCATTTTTCGTTGAATGAGCGAGGTACTTCCTTGTTGGTGTGAAACCAATAATCGAGCGGCATCATCAAACATTGGGTCTAGTTCGGAAGCGTCAAACTCTGCTGTTTCGCCTTCTTCATCACCGTAGAATTCTGGCAATAAATAAGCAGATTCATACGCTCTTTGCGAACCGATAAACTCACAAATATCTTCAACTTCGGGCGTATCCACAAACGGACATTGTAAACGTATCATATCCGAACCCATCGAAAGCAACATATCTCCGTTACCAACCAATTGTTCCGAGCCACCAGTATCCAAAATTGTACGTGAGTCGATTTTTGAAGTAACTTTAAAAGATAATCGAGCCGGGAAATTGGCTTTAATTAAACCTGTAATCACATTGACGGATGGGCGTTGGGTTGCCACAATCAAGTGAATACCAATAGCACGAGCCAATTGAGCCAAACGAGCAATTGGTTGCTCAACTTCTTTGCCAGCAGTCATCATCAAATCTGCTAACTCATCAATTACGAGAACGATGTATGGTAAATAACGGTGACCTTTTTCGGGGTTTAGCCTGCGTAGAATAAACTTGGCGTTGTATTCTTTCAAGTTTCGCACACCTGCATCTTTCAGCAAATTGTAGCGGTTATCCATTTCAATACATAGCGAGTTGAGCGTGTAAACAACCTTTTTTGTATCGGTAATAATTGCCTCTTCAGCATTTGGAAGCATCGCTAAGAAGTGTCGCTCGATTTTGTTATAAAGTGTAAGTTCCACTTTTTTAGGGTCGACCAATACAAATTTGATTTGAGCAGGGTGTTTTTTATAAAGCAACGAAGCCAAAATAACATTCAAGCCAACTGACTTTCCTTGACCAGTCGCACCCGCCATCAGTAAGTGAGGCATTTTGGCTAAGTCGGTCACGAAGATTTCGTTTGAAATCGTTTTTCCAAGAATAATCGGCAAATCAAAGTTCGATTTTTGGAATTTATCGCTCGCAATGACCGATTTCATCGTCACCATTTCACGGTTTTTGTTTGGTACTTCAATACCAATCGTGCCTTTTCCTGGCATTGGAGCAATAATACGAATACCCAGTGCCGCCAAATTTAGTGCAATATCATCTTCCAAATTCTTGATTTTCGAGATACGAATACCTGCTTCAGGTACGATTTCGTAGAGCGTAACTGTTGGTCCAATAGTAGCTTTGATGCTTGCAATTCCGATTTGGAAGTTTCGCATAGTTTCTACGATATTATTTTTATTGGCTTCGAGTTCTTCTTCGGTTACTTTCGTGCCAGTATTGCCGTACTCACTTAAAAGTGAAATCGGTGGATATTGATAATTGCCCAAATCAAGCGTTGGATCAAACAAGCCAAAGTCTTTCAAGACTTTTTCGTTGACATCATCGGTATCTAAATCATCTTCAAAAGTATTATCTTGTTCTTTTTGATTCGTTTCTATAATAAGAGTAGGATTGCCTCTGAGTGGCTCATTTAATAAAGTACTTTTTTGCTTTTCTTCAACTTCGAGCGAAAGATTTTTTTCTTCAAAAGGTTTTGGTACTTCAATGTCTTCTCGGCTGATTTTTAAGAAATCAATTTTGGCTTCTTCTTTCTGTACAATTGGATCAGTAAATGGCGTTTGTCTTAAAGAATTACCTTTTTCTTCTACAAAAAACTCATCTTCTTCAACTTGTACTGCTTTGCGGATGCGTTCAGTTGCCAAATCTTCACGAGGGTCACGCTTGAAATATTTGGCAAAAAACCAATCGTCGATTTCGCTATAGCCATGAAAGAAAATCAGCCAACCCGATAAAAGCAAAATAATAATAAAAATACCTCCCCAGCCCATTGCTTGCTGAAAAAATTGATTGACAGAATAACCCAAACCACCGCAGATTGTACTGCCTGAAGCATCGAAAACTGTAATGAGGTATCCTAAAAATATGCTTGTCCAGATAACATAAAAAATACTTGAAAATGTGAAACGATTGAAACTGTATGGTAATAAATCTTTTTTGGTTACTAACCAATACCCTGCCCAAGTCGTGACAGGAATCCAGCCAAAAGCCGAAAGTCCAAACCACTCAAAGATAAAAAAATGAGATAGTTTTGCTCCTAATAAGCCAATAAGATTGGCTGCCTTTTTGTCGCCTTGTTTGATAGAAGTCCAAAATGTTCGTTGTACTACATCTTGGTCAGCATCGCCTGTAAAGAGATATGAAATGAACGAAAGTAGTAGAATCAAAGAAAAAAGCAGTATAAAAATACCCAAAGCCAGTTGATAACTTTCTTTGCTGACATTAAAATTAAGTGAAGTTTGATTAGCTCCACTTTTACTACTCGAAGTATTTCGGGGAGTATTAGTGCTTTTGGGTGGTTGTTTTTTGCGAAAAGTATTGTTATCGTCTGGCATTGTTATAAGATAGGAAAGCAATGTATTTTAAAAACAAATATAAGGAATTTGTACAAAATATAGTTAAAAAAGCGAAATTTTGTGTTTTTTGAGGGTAAATAAAAATGAATAGTATGTTTACTAAAGAAATATTAAAAAAAGTTTTTTAATAACAAAAAACAAAAATTTGATATTTATCAAATACTTATCTCAAGAAAATAGTGCTATTTTGAGCTTAAAATTTCTTCAACCTCTTTTTAATATGAAAAAAATAAGTTTGACCATAGTACTTTTACTTCCCCTTTTGTGGTCAGGTGGATGTATTTTTGCCCAGAAAGATATTCAGAAAAAGATACAAACCCAATTCATTATGGCTGAAAACGGTTCTACTATCCTGCTTGATGAAGGCTCATTTACATTTACGGCAAGTCTTTCGCTCGAAGGGAAAAAGAATATTACAATCAAAGGAAAAGGCAAAGATAAGACGATTTTATCCTTCAAAGGACAAACCGACGGGGCAGAAGGAATCAGGGTTTCAAATGCCGAAAATATTACGATTGAAGACTTAGCGGTGCAAGATAGCAAAGGCGATGCCGTGAAAACAATGAACGTAATAGGTATTACTTTCCGGAATGTAAAAACCGAATGGCTTGGCGAACCAAAATCCACAAATGGTTCGTACGGACTTTACCCTGTTCAATGCGAGAAAGTGCTAATTGAGGGTTGTGAAGCCATCGGGGCATCAGATGCTGGTATATATGTTGGCCAATCGAAAGATATAATCATTAGAAAATCAAGGGCTTATCATAATGTGGCGGGTATTGAGATTGAAAACTCGATTAATGCCGAAGTTTATGAAAACGAATCTACCGAAAACACAGGCGGAATTTTGGTATTCGATTTACCTGATTTGATTTTGAAAAAAGGAGGGAATACCAAGGTTTTTAAAAATAATGTACATCATAATAACTTCCCGAATTTTGCCCCAAAAGGCAATATTGTTGCCAAAGTTCCAGACGGAACGGGCGTTTTGATATTGGCTGCCAATCATGTGGATATATTTGATAATCAGATAATTAACAATAATTCAATGGGAGTTGGGGTAATTAGTTATTTCACTACCGAAAATAAAATCAAAGACAAAGAATATTATCCATATTCGGAGGCGATTACGATTCATGACAATAATTTTGAGCGTAAAAAAGTAAAAGCAACGCATAAAGGAAGATTCGGACAAATTTATCAATTTAAGTTGCGTTTTGGCAAAAATGTGCCACATATTTTATGGGACGGGATTGTAGATGATAAAAATCCAAACCCTGTGATTTGTATCAAAAACAACAAAAATGAATCGTTTGCCAACATGGACATCGAGCATAATTTTAAGAATATTTCACGAGATAAGAGTAAAGTTGTTTGTAAATAGATGAAAAAAGTATTTTTATTATTCATTTCCATTAGCATTTTTGGTTTATCGGCTTTTTATCAAAAGTCTGATAATGAGGCAAGTATGCACAAAGAGAAATTATCAGATTATCAGTTTTTTGAGGGAAATGGTTCGGAACAAAAACCTACAGAGGGTGTGCTGCCTTATTCATTAAATACACCATTATTTAGTGATTATGCAGAAAAGCTACGCTTTGTTAAACTGCCTGATAATCAGACAGTTGCGTATAATTCTACCGAAGTTTTGGATTTTCCTGTTGGTTCAACCATCATAAAAACTTTTTATTATCCGAATGATTTCCGTAAACCCGAGTTGGGAAGGAAACTAATTGAGACTCGACTGCTAATTCATGAAGAAGATGGTTGGAAGGCTTTGGATTATGTCTGGAATGATGAACAATCTGAAGCTTATTTGGAAGTTGCGGGCGATACGAAAGAAGTGAGTTATATTGATGCCAACGGCAAAAAGAAAAAGCACGAGTATGGCATACCGAACATCAATCAATGTAAAGGGTGCCATAATCGAAATGAAAAAATGACGCCGATTGGCCCTTCGGCTCGACAATTGAATGGCGAATACTCTGCTTGGAATCTGTCGAAATCGAGTGTAGGCGACATTCCTCAGAATCAATTGCTTAATTGGCAGAAAATGGGTGTTTTGACTAATCTTCCAGCCATCGAAACTGTACCAAAAGCTGCAGTATGGAACAAGCCCGAAAGCGGAAGCCTTGATGAGCGAGCCAGAATTTTATTGGATATTAATTGTGCTTACTGCCACCGAAAAGGCGGTCCGGCTCAAACTTCGGGTTTGAATTTGAGTATTCACGAAACCGAACCAATTGCTTACGGAGTCTTGAAAACTCCAGTAGCTGCTGGGCGTGGCTCGGGCAATAGAAATTATGATATCGTGCGAGGAAAACCCGATGAGTCAATACTTGTTTATCGGATGGAATCGACCGACCCAGGAATCATGATGCCTGAAGTGGGGCGAAAAAATACACATAAAGAAGGTGTAGAACTCATCAAAGAATGGATAAAGGCGATGAAGTAAATACTTGATATTGTATAGGAGATTCTATAATAAATCACAAAATATCTAAGCTCCTATCTTTTTTCTATCACTATGCCCCAATGATTTTTCAGGAGCGACCAAATCTCGCACCAACTGTTTCAATACTTTTATTTCGGGAAAATGGCCTTCACGCTTACGGTCGAAAATTATTTCTTCGTTGAGCAAAACTTTAAAACTTCCTGCAATTTCGCTTGGTCGAAGGCTCACCTCGCCGAGTTCAGCTTCAAATGTTGTCAATAATTCTTGTGCCAACCATGCCGAGCGTAAGAGCCAATGGCATTTTGGGCAGTATTCAAGCGTAATTTTCGGTTTCATATTTTTAGAGGGTTTTTTGAGCAAATAAAGAGAAAAATTTTCTTATTTTTAACAAAAATTAAACCCTAAACTATATGAAACGCTATTTATTTCTTGTCTTTTGTTTAATATCTCTTGTCTTAACAGCACAAGTCCAAAAGGATTATCCTTATCGTGGAGTGCCATTTACACAAGTAAAACTCAGCGATGATTTTTGGTTACCAAAACTTGAAATCAACCGTACCGTTACGATTCCGTGGTCGTTTCATAAATCAAAAGAAACAGGTCGTATCAAAAACTTTGAGCAGGCGATTGCCCATACTGGTAAACTCTGCACGACTTATCCTTTTGATGATTCTGATGTGTATAAAATCATTGAAGGAGCGGCGTATTCGCTTCACGTAAAGTACGATGCCAAACTTGATACTTATCTTGATTCGCTCATTACGCTTATCGGCAAAGCCCAAGAACCCGATGGCTATCTTTATACTACTCGCACAATGGGCGATACAACTCACCCATGGATTGGAAAAACTCGCTACGAAAAAGAGCATGAATTGAGTCATGAACTTTATAATATGGGGCATTTTTACGAAGCAGCTACTGCACATTATTTGGCCACAAAAAAGCGAAATATGTTGGATATTGCTATCAAAAATGCTGACCATCTTCTGACTGTTTTTGGACCAAACAAAAAAGCTGTTGCCCCTGGACATCAAGTAATTGAGATTGGACTGGGCAAACTTTATCGAGTAACGGGTAATGAGAAATACCTTGATTTATCGAAATTTTTTATTGATTGTCGAGGACAGCGAAAGTATGAAAAGAAAACGGGTGATAAAGATGCAACTGTCTGGCAGACAGGGGCTTACTGGCAAGATAATATTCCTGTAACGCAACAAACTGAAGCACTCGGACACTCAGTTCGGGCAGGATATTTATATGCAGGAATGGCCGATGTGGCTTCAATGACTAATAATTTAGAGTATCTGACTTCGCTCAATAAAATTTGGGACAATGCTTTTTCGAAGAAAACTTATATCACAGGGGGACTCGGACAAGCAGGTAATTGGGAAGGTTTTGGCCCTGATTATGAATTATCGAATCATGCGGCTTATTGCGAAACCTGTGCGGCTATTTCGAGTGTTTACTGGAATCACAGAATGTTTATGATGTATGGAGATTCGAAATATATTGATATTTTGGAGCGTACACTTTATAATGGACTCATCAGTGGTATTGGCCTTGATGGAAAAACATTCAATTACGAAAATCCGATGGAATATACTATGCAAAAAGGTAAATTGAGTGGAGAGAACAAGCGTTCTCCTTGGTTTGGGTGTTCGTGTTGCCCGACAAATATTTGCCGTTTTATGCCTTCGATTCCAAGTTATGTATATGCTCAAAAAGATAATCAAGTATTTGTAAATTTGTTTATGTCGAATACTACTACTTTGGAGATTTTGCCAAAAGAAAACGTAATGATTTCGCAAAATACCGAATATCCGTGGCAGGGGATAATCGTAATTTCGGTTGATCCAGTTAATAAAAATGGTTTGAAGTTTCCGCTTCATGTCAGAATTCCGGGTTGGGCAAGAGATGAGGCTTTCCCTACTGATTTGTATCGGTATAAAGAGAAAATATCAGATAAACCTTCAATCAAAGTAAATGGTCAGATACTTGAATATACTATCGAAAATGGCTACGCAATCATTGATAAAGTATGGAAAAAAGGCGATAAGGTAATGATGACACTACCGATGAAAGTGAAACAAGTTGTGGCCAACGAAAAAGTAAAAGACAATATTGGTAAAATAGCGATTGAGCGTGGACCAATTGTTTATTGTGCCGAATTTGTCGATAATAACGGACTTACCTCCAATTTAGTAGTGCCTGAAAATCAGAATTTCGCCTCAGAATTTCAGACAAATTTATTAAATGGAGTTATGATACTCAGAGGCTCGGCAAATGCTTTTAAAATTGAAAATAGTTCGTCAATTTCAACACAAACTCAACCTTTGGTTTTGATTCCGTACTACGCTCGCTCGAATCGTGGGCAAGGAGAAATGAGAATTTGGTTTCCGACAAGAATTAAAAACTTGGAAATATTGACCGAGTAAAGATGAACTTAAAAACAATTAGTATTTAAAGATTTTAAAGTAGGAACGTCCAATTTGGACGTTCCTACAAAATTTGTTTTATTTTTTGCTCACAACTTTTCTCTTCATACCAACACCAAATTCAATAACTTTCTTTGCTTTTTTCGTATTGGAGTTTAGTAATTTAACACCATCGGATTTATTACCCATTATCTTCAATAATGGATTAATGGACATTTATAGTGTTAAAACGTTTATAACGTGTTGATTATAATAAGTAAAAGGACAATATTAACCGACAAATTGAAATAATATAACTTTTTGATTTTAGTGTTTTATCGCTGCGGATAACTGTCTCATGTCTCATTTCTTACCTTAACTCATTAATCGCTACAAAATCCATATCAGCAAATGACTGATTTTCGCCGGCCATACCCCAAATAAACGAATAGTTGGTAGTGCCACATCCTGAGTGAATCGACCACGGAGGTGAAATAATAGCTTGATGATTGCTCACCCATAAATGACGGGTTTCTTGTGGTTGACCCATTAAGTGTAGCACGCCTTGCCCTTTTTGTACATCGAAGTAGCAGTAAACTTCCATCCGGCGGTCGTGCGTATGCGATGGCATTGTATTCCAAACACTTCCGTTTTGCAAAATAGTTAGCCCCATCACCAACTGACAGCTTTTGATACCATCAAGGTGAATGTATTTATAAATTGTACGCTGATTGGCCGTTTCTACTGCTCCCATTTGTGCAGGTGTAGAAGCTTCTTTTGTCATTAACTGAGTTGGGTATTCTTTATGAGCTGGGCAAGAAAGAATAAAGAATTTAGCCGAGTTTTCAGCATTGATGCTACTAAATGTTATATTTTTTGCACCTCGACCTATGTACAAACAATCTAATTTGTTTAAAAGATATTCTTGTCCATCAACTGTTATTTTTCCATCGCCAGCTACATTGATGATACCCAATTCTCTTCTTTCAAGAAAAAATTCTGACTTTAAATCTTCGTAAGTACCAAGAGTTAAGGTTTCGGTTGTTGGCATTACTCCGCCCAAAATCATGCGGTCGTAGTGAGAATAGGTAAGATGGATTTGATTAATTGAAAACAATGTTTCCATCAAAAAATTATTACGTAATTCGGCAGTATTCATTCCTGCTGTTTCTTTTGGACTACTTTCGTATCTCGTTTGCATAAACTTTTAAGTCTTTAAGGGGGACTTTTTTATTGATTATCTAATTAGTATTATTGTTAAGTGACATTAAGCACATTTTTGAGAGCTAGGAAAGTTCGACGTCACTGGGCTTTATCTCCCCATCCAACCGCCATCAACGGTCAAGATTGTTCCGTGTACATAATCCGATGCCGAAGAGGCCAAAAATACAGCTGGGCCTTTGAAATCTTGTGTTTCACCCCAACGACCTGCTGGAATTCTCGCCAAAATCGAAGAACTGCGTTCGGGGTCGTTTCTGAGTGCTTCTGTATTATCAGTGGCGATATAGCCTGGAGCAATTGCATTGACGTTTACGCCTTTTCCTGCCCATTCGTTGGCCAATGCTTTTACTAAACTACCTATTGCTCCTTTGCTGGCTGCGTAGCTTGGCACGTTGATTCCACCTTGAAAAGTTAGTAATGATGCCGTGAAAATGATTTTTCCTGAGCCACGGGCAATCATATCTCGGCCGATTTCACGAGCCAATATAAACTGTGAATCAATATTAATGGCCATTACTCTATCCCAATATTCGTCAGGATGCTCGGCGGCTGGCATACGCATGATTGTGCCGGCGTTATTAATCAGAATGTCAATTATAGGAAAATCATTTTTCACTTTTCCAATAAATACATTAAGGCTATCACGGTCGCTGAAATCAGCTTGATAGGCTTTGAAGGTACGACCAAGTGCTGTTACTTCTTTCTCTACTTGACTACCATTTAGCTCGATATTTGCCGAAACTCCAATGATGTCGGCACCTGCTTCTGCTAAACCAATAGCAATGTCTTTTCCAATGCCTTTGCTGCAGCCTGTTACGAGTGCGATTTTTCCTTTTAAACTAAACATTTATCGATTTTATATTTTTGTATAATAATGACTAAAATAGGTAAAATTCCTTGAAAAGTATTTTTATTATTTATTGTTGTTGATATTTAATTTTTCTAAGATGCAACAAGAATATTTTATGAGCAAGTATTTTTCAGACTATCTTTATGCAATCGTTGTCGGGAACGTTGTCAAAACTCACTTTTGAATTATTCTGATTGAAATATACTTTGATATTTGGTTTAAACGGCTTATTTTTATGTGTATATTATGTAGAAAGTGTAAGGGGTGAAATTGTACTTTAATAAGATTGGAAGTTTGGAAACAGTTACTATAAAAGATATTGCAAAAGTCTTAAACCTATCTACTTCAACAGTATCGAGGGCTTTGCGAGGAAGTTATGAAATCAACGCTGAAACGAAGCGATTAGTGATGGAATATGCCGAAAAAGTTAACTATTCGCCTAATCCGATTGCCCTAAGCTTGAAAGAAAATAAGAGTCGGGCTATTGGTGTAATTGTACCGGAAATTGCCAATCATTTTTTCTCGCAAGCTATCAATGGTATCGAAGATGTGGCCAATAAACGAGGCTATCACGTAGTTATTTTTCAGAGTCATGAGTCGTATCAGCGTGAAGTAATAAATATTCAGCACATCATTGCTCGAAAAGTAGATGGATTGTTGATTTCTCTTTCTGGCCAAACAAAGGATGTCATACACCTGCAAGAAATTCAACAAAAAAAGCTCCCTTTTGTATTGTTTGATAGAGTTTCGGATAAAATTGAAGCCCATAAAGTGGTTGCTGATAATTTTGATGGGGCATTTAAAGCAACCGAGCATTTAATTTTATCGGGTCGCCGACGGATTGCTCATATCGCAAGCCCTTCATTGCTATCAATTACTAAAGAGCGTTTGGCAGGCTATAAAGCCGCACTTGAGAAATACAGTATTTTATATGATGAATCGTTGGTGAAATATTGTGGTTTTGGAGCGGAAGAAGTGAAAAAACTAGTCGGAGATTTATTAGAAAATCAAAAGCCTGATGCTATTTTTACGACAAGTGATAGATTAGCTTTAGACTGTTTTTCTGAGATAAAAGAGCAAGGCATTTTGATTCCTGAGCAACTTTCTTTTATCGGTTTTACGAATCTAAAAGTTGCTCACTTATTAGCACCATCTTTGAGTACGGTCGTTCAACCCGCCTTCGAAATAGGTCAAACGGCAGCCGAATTATTACTAGATTCGATAGAAAGAAAGTCTCAAAACATCGAGCAATTTCGTACGATTAAGATTCCTACGGAAATGGTAGTGAGGAAGAGTTCAGTTTTTAATTAATAAATAGGATAATATTAATCGACTAATTTGCAAATAGCTAAATATCTGTCCAGTAGATTATTATTTTAAGCATACTTGTCAACTATTGACCGAGGACTACTTAATACCCATACCACTCAGCCCACCAAGTTTGCAGTTGTTTTCTGATTTCATTTTCACGGGCATTATTGCTTGGTTCGTAAAGTTTTGAGCCTTTTAATTCATCGGGTAAAAAGTTCTGTTTGGCAAAATTCCCTTCATAATTGTGTGAATATTGGTAGTTCTTGCCATAACCGATTTGTTTCATCAACTTTGTTGGAGCGTTTCGGAGAGCCAGCGGAACTGACAAATGAGAAGTTTTTTCGGCCAGAGCCATTGCTGCATCAATGGCAGCGTAAGAAGCATTTGATTTGGGAGAAGTTGCCAAATAAATAGCCGTTTGCGAAAGAATAATTCTACATTCAGGATAACCAATTACCTTTACGGCTTGCATACAATTATTGGCCATAATTATGGCAGTTGGATTGGCATTGCCAATATCTTCAGAGGCCAAAATCAACATTCTTCGGGCGATGAATTCGGGGTCTTCGCCAGCAACTATCATGCGAGCCATCCAATAAAGTGCGGCGTTGGGGTCAGAGCCACGCAGCGATTTGATAAATGCCGAAACAATATCATAATGCTGTTCGCCCGATTTGTCGTAGCGAGCAATATTTCGTTGAGCAACCTCTTCAACTAAATCATCATTTATAATTATCGGAGCATCGGGTGGATATGAAAATGTAATCAATTCCAAAAGATTTAGCAATTTTCGTCCATCACCTCCCGAAACCCGCATAAGTGCATCATACGACTCTACTTTGATATCCTTTTCTTTCAAAATTATATCCTCTCGCAAAGCCCTGTTGGTCAATTCTTTTAGTTCTTTTTCACCAAAAGCCTCTAAAACATAAACCTGACACCGAGAAAGCACGGCACTATTTAGCTCAAAAGATGGATTTTCGGTCGTTGCACCAATGAGGGTAATATGTCCTTTTTCGACGGCCGTCAGTAATGAATCTTGTTGAGATTTGTTATAACGATGAATTTCGTCGATAAATACAATAGGAGGGAAGAGACCAGAAGCCTTACTGATAACTTCACGCAATTCTTTTACACCCGAACTCACGGCATTGAGTTGATGAAACTGGCGTTTGGTGGCTTCGGCAATGAGCAAAGCAAGCGTAGTTTTGCCAGTGCCAGGCGGCCCCCACAAAATCATCGAAGGCACAAGGTTGGCCTCAATGGCAGTGCGAAGAGGCTTATTTTTACCTAAAATATGTTCTTGCCCGATATATTCGTCTAATCTCTTGGGGCGTAATCTTTCGGCGAGTGGAGCGGACATGTTAGATTTTTAATGAAAATTAAACCCTTACTTTGAGAAGACTCTTCGCAAAGTAAGGATTTAAAAACAATTTTTAGCGTATATAAAATCTACTTCTTAGGTCTCAAAACTCTTATTGGGTCGGCAGGTTGAGGTAATAGTTTTGTGCTTTGGGTTTTTAATAAATCAAGGGCAACTTCTACTGCTTTTTCGAGTTGAGGGTCGTGTCCTTCGTTGACTAATTTTGGGTCTTGCTCAACAGTAATATCGGGCGAAACTCCAATATTCTCTATATCCCATTGCCCATTCACATTATAAAATCCACCTCTTGGTGCTGTAATTGTTCCACCGTCGATAAGAGCAGGGACATCCCAAATTCCGACCAAGCCTCCCCAGGTTTTTGTGCCGACTAGTGGACCGATTTTTCTTTTTTGAAACATATAAGGTAGCATGTCTCCGCCCGAACCTGCCATTTCGTTGATTAACATTACTTTTGGTCCAAATATACCAGCATTGGGAGCCGTAAATGCTTGCTTATCACCAATCGGGTTATTGAAATATCCCATCAAATCTCGGGCTAATAAATCTACAATATAATCAGCAATTGAGCCTCCACTATTAAATCTTTCGTCGATGATTGCCCCTTTTTTATTTTTTTGTGCGAAGTAGTAACGATTAAAATTATTATAACCACCTTGTCCTGTATTTGGCAGCCAAACATACGCCAAATGACCATTTGAGAGTTTGTCGACTTTCCTGCGATTGCCCTCCACCCAATCATACTGACGAAGCAAACCTTCATTTCTGATAGGTACAACAACAATCTCTTTTGCCCCATCAAAACTTGGAATACTATTGACAGTTATCGTCGTTTGTTTGTCTGCCATTTGGTCAAAATATGCGTATAAATTCTTTGATGCATCTAACGGAATACCATCAACCGCCAATAAATAATCGTCAGTTTTTACGTTGATTCCTGGTCCACTCAAAGGTGCTTTTAGGGTTGGATTCCAACTTTCCCCAGTATAAATTTTCTTTATTCGGAAATGATTGTTTTCTATAGCAAAATCTGCTCCTAACATTCCGACTGGCACTTGTTTTACTTCTGGAAAATCGCCACCACGCACAAAAGAATGGCCGATTGAGGTTTCGCCACTGAAAATATCCAAAACATAAGTCAAATCTGAGCGGTGTTTTACATCATCTATCCAAGTTGAGTAGGTTTTATATGCCCAGCCCATGTCAAGTCCATGAACGTTTTTTACATAAAAATAATCTCTTTGATAACGCCAAGCTTCTCTGAAAATCTGCTTTGCTTCGGCAACTGGGTCAATCAAAATCTGAGCATCGCTGAGCTTTACAGCATCTTCGGCGAGATTTGGTTTTCCTGCAGCATCTGAAATGATAATCTGACCATCAGAGGTAGAATAAACCAATTTGCTTTTGTCAGCCGAAACATCAAAAAACGAAGCGTCTTCTGTTATAACTTCTGCTTTCTTTTTATCCAAAGAATAACGGCTCACTATCATCGAACTTCCATTGTCTTTTTTCTCTCCTAAAAATATCACTCCATCTTTAGCTGTTTCAATTGAGACATAATTTTTTTCTGGAATTGCTAAGGCAATGATTCTATTTTGTATTCCTTCAAAATCTATTTTTACTTCCTTTACTTTAGCTTTTGATGCTTCATCTTTATTAGATCCGAGTTTTGTAGAATCAGCTTTTATTATCTCATCGTCGCTTTCGGGGGCAATGGGCGAAGGGGTTTCTTTAGAAAGCACTGCAACATAAACTGCTCTACTAATATTATGGTCAAAAGCAGACATATCAAGCCAGCCGACATTCATTCCAAAATTGGTGCTTCCCAAAAAATAAATATATTTTCCGCTGGCATCCCAAGCTGGGTTGTTGCAATCTGACATACCATCGGTGATTTGAAAAGTCTTATTTTGTTCGATTGAATATACAAAAATTGCAGCATATTCATTGGTCAATCTCTTGGTATAAGCAATCCATTTTGAATCAGAAGCCCACTCAGGGTATATCAAACGCTGCGGATTAGCAAACCCTTCGTTGTCTATTTTGGTGGTTTTTCCTGTATTTATCTCCACCATCCATAAGGTGCGGTCGGCATCAGCAAAGCTCAAATACTTAGAGTCTGGCGACCAGCGTGGTGTATAATAAAAACTTGGATTGCTGAGTTTGATTTTCTTTTTTTCCTTTCCAAATTGGTCAGAAAGTATCAATTGATATTCACCACCTTCATCAGAAAACCACGAGATATATTTCCCATCCGGCGACCACGAAGGCTCTCTGTCGGCAGCACCAGTGCTGTTAGAAATATTTCGATAATCACCTTTTTTTGCAGGAATCGTCATCACTTCGCCTCTTGCCGAAACAGCCAATCTTTTGCCACTTGGCGAAATGGCAATCGAACTAATATTTTTATCAACCTTCATCCAGTGAGGTCTTTCCCACGGAAATTCAGCATTGATTGTAATAGATAATTTTTCGGGTTTATCGCTTCCCACTTTGAGTTTGTGCAGATAACCCCCGTTTTCAAAAATCAATGTTTCATTATTTCCTTCGAGATTTTTGCAATCAAATTCTTTGAAAAAAGTAATTTGTTTCAAAGTCTTTTTTTGGGTATCGTATGACCAAATATTCATTGCCAAATCTCTATCTGAGAGAAAATAAATTTGATTGCCAATCCAGACAGGGCAAATATCACGGCTGTTTTGCCAAGGCATTTTTTCGACAGCAAAACTTTTCAAGTCGATAATACGCAATGGCGTATTTTGTCCGCCACGATAGTTCCTAAATTCATCTTCCCATGGAGCTATTTCTTCGTACACAAAATGCTTACTATCAGGCGAGTACTTGCCATCAACTACTCTGGGAATATTAAATTGTGTAGGCATTCCGCCTTTTATCGAAACAGTCCAAAGTTGGTCAAGTCTTGAGTTTGGTACTTGAATTCTGGCCGATGCGAAAAGAACATTTGCTCCGTCGGGAGTCCAACCTTTTACCAAATCTACACCTGGGTGCCAAGTCAACCTTTGGGGTTCACCGCCTTGAATTGGCACTATAAAAACATCAGTATTGCCATCATATTGACCAGTGAAAGCAAGCGTTTTTCCATCTGGTGAAAAATGAGGATTTGACTCCACCCCTTGATAGGTTGTAAGGCGTTTTACATTGCTACCATCTTGATTTGCCAACCAAATATCGCCGCCATACACAAAGGCAATATTTGAAGAACTAATAGCGGCATTTCGAAGCAAACGAGTGCCTTGTGCAATGCAGTTTTGTCTGAAAAACAAAAGAAAGCAAGCAAAAAGTGTACATTTGAAGATTGAAGTGCTTTTCATCAGGCTAAAATTTTAGGGTAAAAATATTTTTTTTAAAATTAAGATAAAAATATTAATCTTAGGTGGAGTTTTAGACAAATATAAACCATTTTTTGCTTTTCAATTTTAAAAAACTATTTTTACAAACAAATACTTAATCTTGTTTAATATCCAACCTTATGGCAAAGAAAGTAATTTCTACAAAAAAAGAAAAAACAAACAGTACAGAACAAGATATTTCAAAAACTGAATCCCAAGAAGTTACACTTACTCCAATTATTGATAACATACAACGCTGCTCGGTTGAGCCTTTTAGCTTATTAACAGATTTTGATATTTCTCTTTTTCGTTCGGGAAAACATTTTAGACTATACGAAAAACTTGGCTCTCATGTAGTTCAAAATCATGGAGTTACAGGAACTCTATTTGCCGTTTGGGCTCCAAATGCCAAATATGTTTCGGTCATTGGTGAGTTCAATGGCTGGAATAAAGGCGAACATCTGCTCAATCTTCGTTGGGACGGTTCGGGTATTTGGGAAGGTTGGATTCCGAATGTAGGAAATGGAGCAGTTTATAAATATTTTATTGCTTCAAACACTGGTGCTGATATAGAAAAAGGCGATCCTTATGCATTGCGTTGGGAACATCCGCCAAAAACTGCTTCAGTAGTTTGGGATACTTGGTTCGAGTGGAAAGACCAAGACTGGATGAAAACCCGCCGTTCGGCTAATAGTCTCAATGCTCCAACTTCGATTTATGAGTTGCACTTTGGCTCATGGAAACGTGACCCATCGAATCCAGAAAGATGTTTGAGCTACGGCGAAGTTGCCGATACACTTGTGCCTTATATAAAAGAAATGGGCTTTACTCACGTAGAGTTTATGCCAATCATGGAGCATCCCTACGAGCCATCGTGGGGTTATCAAATCACAGGATATTTTGCTGCAAGTAGCCGTTTCGGTACGCCACAAGAATTTATGTATTTGATTGATCAACTCCACATTAATGGTATAGGTGTGATACTCGACTGGGTGCCTTCACATTATCCTGGCGATGCTCATGGATTATTTAAATTTGATGGAACTGCCCTTTATGAACACGAAGACCCCCGTGAAGGCTATCACCCCGACTGGAAAAGTTATATCTTTAACTACGGTCGCTTCGAGGTACGTTCATTTTTGATAAGTAATGCTATATTTTGGCTCGACCGTTTTCATGCCGATGGCTTGCGTGTAGATGCCGTGGCTTCGATGCTTTACCGTGATTATTCTCGTAATGCGGGCGAGTGGATACCAAACGTTTTTGGTGGCCGTGAAAACCTTGAAGTGATTTCATTATTTAAAGAATTGAACGAAGAAATCTATCGCTCATTTCCAGATACTCAAACGATTGCTGAAGAATCTACGGCATTCCCAGGAGTTTCTCGTCCAGTTTATACAGGTGGACTTGGCTTTGGTATGAAATGGATGATGGGCTGGATGAACGATACTCTTCGCTATTTTACTAAAGACCCAATGTACCGCAAATGGCACCAAAACGATATTACATTTAGTTTGGTTTATGCTTTTTCTGAAAACTTTATGTTACCATTTTCGCATGATGAGGTTGTTTATGGAAAAGGCTCATTAATCGAAAAAATGCCTGGCGATGAATGGCGTAAATTTGCTAATTTGCGTTTGATGTACACTTATATGTTTACTCATCCAGGCACGAAGTTGCTTTTTATGGGTTGTGAATTTGCTCAATTTGCTGAATGGAACTTTGAGAAAAGTCTCGACTGGCATTTGCTCGGAAACCAACCAAATAATGGAATGGCAGCGTGCGTGAAGGGCTTAAATAAACTCTATCGCTCGGAAGGTGCGTTGTTTTATAAACAATTTAGTCCCGATGGTTTTGAATGGATTGATACTAGCGATCGTGAAAACGCCGTGATTGTGTACGCACGCAAAGGTTTCAACCAAAAAGAAAACTTGTTTGTAGTGCTAAACTTTACGCCTGTTCCACACTCAAACTACCGAATCGGAATGCCAACCGTAGGAACTTATGTAGAAGTTTTCAATAGCGATAAGCAAGAATATTGGGGAAGTGGAGCATTGAACGGTGAAGTACACACCCAAGCAATTGCTTCACATGGCAAAGAAAACTCTATCGAACTAACGCTTCCACCATTGGGTGCGATTGTTTTTAAGTTAAAATAGGAAAAAATAAAAACTCAGTGCCACACCTTTATATCAGTCATTGATAGGTGTGGTACTTTTTTTGTTTACTAAAATTTTTGCGAAATTTTGCTGAAAGTTGATTTTAAATTATTCTGTGTATAAAGTGTATTTTTCAGAAAGTACAATGCCTTCAATGGAAAATATTTTTTGAAAAATATTTTCCATTGTGAAATAAAATAGTTTTATTTGTAAAGGATTTAAGAGAATGACCCAAAAAGAGAGAATAATTGAAGTTTCGTTGCAGCAGTTTTTGGAACATGGTATTAAGCAAATGACTATTCAAAAGCTTATTGAGCCTTTAGGACTTTCCACCAAAACAGTGTATAAATATTTTGCTGATAAAGAAGACCTCCTAAAGCAGTGTTTATTTTTGCATTATACAAAATTGACTGAAAGATTTACGCTATTAGAAAAAGCGATGTCCAACCCAGTGGATGGTATTCTATTGTTTTTTTACTAGTTATTTAAGACTGATTTTGGTATAAATCATACATTTTATTATGATTTAAATTTCTACTTTCCACAATTACAAGATTTAATTCTTGAAAATTTCTCATCAATAGGCATAGTTAAATTGAAAAGCATACTTGTCGAGGGATTAGAGGAAGGGTTTTTTATAAGAGATTTTAATGCTGATATCTTTATTGAAACAATGATGGTTTTATATACAAGTATCACTCGCAATAATAAATTAAAACAGCTAAACTGTTCGCCAATTATTTTGATGCAAAACACTTTAGAAGCTTACATTAGAGGAGTCTGTACTGAAAAGGGGCTTATTTCATTTAATGACTTTCAAAAGTCTAAAAATGAAATTAAGTACTGAGAAGCAAGATACAAAATACAAGTTTCGATACGGTTCGTTGCAACATTAGAAGAGCGATAAAAGATTGATTATCAGCAAATTGATTATTACATTTTTGTCGGGTAGTTTCGTGTCAATTCTTAAGTATATATAACTATTTATGGAGTATCTTAAATTATTCTGTGTAAAAAATGGAATTAATGTATATTTCAATGCTCGTAATGGAAAATATTTATTGAAAAATATTTTCCATTACGAAAAATAATAGTTATATTTAAGACACCTTTTTAAAATAATGACCCAAAGAGAGATAATAATTGAAGTTTCGTTGCAGCAGTTTTTGGAAAATGGTATTAAGCAAATGACTATTCAAAAGCTAATTGAGCCTTTAGGGCTTTCCACCAAAACGTTTTATAAATATTTTGCTGATAAAGAAGACCTCCTAAAGCAGTGTTTATTTTTGCATTATTCCAAATTGTCAGAAAGGTTTATTTTTTTAGAGAAAGCGTATTCAAATCCAGTGGAAAGTATTTTATTGTTTTTTTATGAAGGATTTCAACTTGACTTTGGTGTAAATCATATATTTTATCATGATTTAAATTACTACTATCCAAAATTACAGGATTTACTCGTTGAAAAGTTTTTTTTCAAAAAGAATGATTAAAACGAAAAGTATAGTTTCCGAAGGAATAGAAGAAGGCTTTTTTAGAAGTGAGTTGAACGCTGATAGTGTATTCGAAACATTGATAATTTTATATACAAATATTACTCGTAATAGTAAATTAAAAGAGCTAGACTATCCGCCAAATGTTTTGATGCAAAATACTTTGGTTGCTTACATAAGAGGAATCTGTACTGAAAAGGGGGCTTGTTTCGTATAATGAATTTCAAAAGTCTAAAAAATGAAATTAAGTACTGAGAAACGAGATACGGGATTCGAGACGGTTCGCTATTTTCGTATTAGTGCTAACAAAAAAGAGCATTTAGATTAATTATGAATTGTTTTTAAAAATACTACTTAATATAATTTCGCTAAGAGCCGTTCAGCCAAGTGATAAATCTTAAGTCTGGTCTTTTTATCAAAATAAATTAGAATCCATTATTAAAAATGTTACCGCAACTTTAATAGTATAAACTAATGAATTGATATTATTAATCATATTTATTGATTAGTCTTATTTGAATAGGTTTGAGGAAAAATAATTTGCCTTTTGCCGAAAAACTTTATAGCCGTACCCAACTTACTCAAAATACTTTTGATTCTGTGACTAAAAAAAAATAGGTTGATGCTTTCAACCATCATTGTGGATCACAAACCAAGTCAAAAACGATGTTTGTGATTTTTTTTATCAAATCTTTGTTTCAATATCTAATTGCCCAATAAGGATTTCGTTGAGATTTGATGCTATCTTTTAGGTGATTAAGAAGTAAAGCGTCATAATCTGCATCTTTAATCTTTTTACCTTTTGTTTTTGGCATAATCAATTCTTTATCCAATTTTTTGAACTCAACTTTTGTTGCTGTAATTACCACATCTCCCTCGTTAATATCTAACTCTAAAATTAATCCGGGAAGGCCAAAATAACGCTCAGGGCCAGCCGAAACAGGAATATCCCCAGCAAACCATGCGGTAATTTTCTGTTTCTTTACAGTATCTTCAGTCACTGCTTTCATACAAATATAGCCAGCCACATCCTTAATCTGATTCATCACTTTCCATTTTGGTGTGTGCAGCGAATCGTCCACAATATAGGTCTTGCCGAGCATTTCTATTATTTCAGTTTTCTTTTCTTTCTCAAAATCTCTGGTAATAACCAATTCATCATTTCGCCACGCCCAAGTGCCATCTTCACTTTCTCCTTGGTCGTTGAGGTAAGTATATAAGCTTTTAGTTGGATTAAAAACGAGTTTCATTTTTTCTTTCCATTCATCATCACTACCCCAAGTGAGTTTCACACGGTCTTTTTCTTCTTGACTCAAATAAGGCAACCGTGCGATGATTTTAGGGTAATGCACCACTCGCTCGAAACTGATGATGCCCTCATCTTTTTGTGCAAACGTAAACGAAAACACAAACAACAAAATGCTTGCATATAGAATATTGTATTTTTTCATTTGTTTTGAATTTAGGTGGCACATAGCCCTTGAGAAACAATGTGCCAATTATGATAATTGAATCAATCCCACGAATTACGTTTACGAATTTGGGCTTTTACACCTCTCATATTATACGTAAAGCTCAACATAAAATATCTTGAAAGTGTCTGAACACGCTCTTGTGAAACAAAGTTTTGATTAGCCGATTGCGTAATGCCAAGATTACGTTTGAAAATATCATAGGCCGTAAAACGAATCTCTGCTTTTTGGGCTTTTCCTATAACTTTATAAACCGACATATTCATCAAAGGAATCTTTTGGTCGAAACCAAAACGCTCGTTTTTATAAACTCGATAATTAAATTTAGTATTGAAATAAATTCCTTTTGGAAATTTAATGTTCATGTCGCCACCAAAATTATTATTGAATACCTGCTGATTTTGCTCAGAATTAATTGAATATTTGGTATTACTGATGCCAAAATTAGCATTGGCATAAAACGTAAACCAATCAAGTGGAGTGAGGTCGAGTCTGACACCGATATTATAGTTATCGTTATTGGTATTATTCAAAATACCGTTGATATACGATAAGTTTTTACTGTAAAAAATACTGCTATTTACATTCATAGTTGCCTTTGTTTTTTTCAAAGGAAAACCAAAACCCAAATAAGGCCCAGCCGACCAACCTCCAGAGATATTGACTGGCTTTGTGCGAGTTATAAAATTATCATCAACTGTTTGATTATAAACAACTTGATTAGTGAATGAATTAAAGTTGAAATTGATATATAAGTTAATAAATGTAGCAGGGTCAAACTTATTGAAACCTCCACTAAGGGTTTTGGTTACTTGTGGCAAAAGGTCAGGATTTCCCTCCGAAATATAACGCGGATTACTATTATCAACGATTGGTTGTAGGTCTCGTATGTTTGGTTCTTGCACACCTACATTATATTCTGCGTATAAGTAACGATTGTTTTTCAAATCATAATTTAGCGAAATATTCGGTGCAAATGCCGAAAAATTCCTGCTTACTATTCCTTTTTGTTGGGTGAGTTTATTATTGATAAATTCACCCTTTAGGTTATAATGCTGCCATGCTAAACCTCCCGAAAGATTCAAGCCTTTTGATGAATATCGGAGGCTTGTTCCAACACGATTGTACGTGATTTCATTCAAATAATTTCGACTCAATTCGTTCACGATGCTATAAGCTTCTTTTTCATTTTTGATATAAATACTGTCCACATCACGATTTACCTTACTGCTCTGCAAACTTGTATTATAGAATGTTTCTAAAAAAAATTTCTTATTTAATGGTTCAACAAATAATAAGCTTCCTTTATACAAATTTATTGTGCTATTGGTAGTATTGAGTTGACGAATATTCCTTATGGCATCATTGACGCTTGTTGCATTCAAGAAGTTATTCAATGAAACTTGTCGAGCATTGGCATCACCTTGATTCATGTTGTAGCCAGAACTTATGGCAAAGCTTCTGCCTTTTTTCTTGAATTTATGGCGAAAAATAACCGAGTTTACAGTTCCGAAAGAGTTTTTACCGCCATTATTATCAATTTCGGTACCGCTTCTGAATAGATTATTTCTGTAAAAATATTGGTTACTTCCATAAGTATCGTTTGCATCCGTAAAGCGGCTATTGCTGATAACAATCAAAGTATTGAGCGAGTCTATTTCCTTTTGGAATCTTAGATTCACACGGTGATTTCCGTTAAAACTCGTTCGGTTGCTTGTATCTTTCGTATCAAAAGATTCGTTGTTTTGTAAGAAAGTTCTACGAAACGCATAAGAATCCATTAGGCTACGGACTTGAGTAATAGTAGCTTGAGGTAAACTTGGTTTTTTTAGTGTCGTAGTTATAGTTAAGGCCAGCCGAACCATTAGACGAAAAACCACGATTACGATTGCCACCACCACCTGGCGAAATACTCACACCTTCGTCTTCGTCACCAAAATAGACAAATCTTCGCCCGCTACTGAAACCAAAGTCAGCATCATCGCCCCAGTTGAAGGCACTACTGCCCTTAAAATCTTGATAATCATCCCACGAAATTCCACCTTGATTCGTATTATTCATATTACCAATAAAGGCAAATTGCTGTTTAGTGTCAAATTTATTGTAGTTTCCCTTAAACTCCGCTCTTTGGTCAGTTCCGGCACCAACCGTTGCTTTACCAAAACCACCTTTTTTGAAACTTTCCTTTAGCTCCAGATTCATGGTTTTTTCTTTTTTTCCATCATCAATACCCGTTATTTTCGATTGTTCAGTTTTGTCATTAAAAACCTGAATCTTAGTAATTGCTTCAGCAGGAAGATTTTTTGTTGCTAATTTAGGGTCACTTCCAAAAAACTGCTTTCCATCAACAGTTACTTTTTTTACATCTTGGCCTTGAGCCTTGATATTTCCTTCTTGGTCAATCTGAACACCTGGGAGTTTTCGGAGTAAATCTTCCACAGTAGAGCCTGGTGGTACTTTAAAAGAGGCGGCATTATATTCTATCGTATCGCCTTTGATACTCAGCGGAGCACGTGCGGTTCTGATTACAACTTCCATCAATTCTTTGGCAATCGGTTTGAGTTTCAGATTCCCCAAATCATTGATAGCTTTATCGCTTGGTTTTATCTCTTCCTGAAAAGGCAAATATCCCATCGACGAAATTTTTAATAAATAATTAAGGTTTTTTACGTTTTTGAACTCAAAAGCTCCTTTTTCGTCTGCTCTACCAAAATTAACGAGCGTAGAGTCCTTTGGGGTCAGTAGCATAACAGTGGCGAAGGGCATTGCAGCATTGCTCGAATCAATGGCCGTACCTTTGATGTTTATTCGAGCTGGATTTTGAGCAAACGTAACCCCGCACGCAAGCAGTAATAGGCAAAGTATTGCCTGAGTGTTAATAATAGCTTTTTTCATAAAAAGTGTTTTTGAATTTTTGTGGTGGAAACTGTTTTTAATGAGTCGTATTTTTTTAATGTTGCACTAAATGAGTAATAGGATAATATTAATCGACAAATTTGTAATAAATTAAATATCTGTCTATAAGCTTATTATCTTAAGCGAACTTGTCGACTATTGCCCGTGTACTACTTATTTCTAAATATTACATTTCTTTTTTATGTCTAAGCTTACTTGGTTGGCTTAAAAAAGTTATAAATAGAGTCGTAAATCTTTCATAAAACTATTGTGTACGCCAACTAAGAAATTTGAAATGGGCAAAAACAATGAAAATTTGTGACGAAACCCAAAGCTTATTTACAAATCAATCATGCTTGGAAAAATAAAAGGATAAAGAAAAAACAAGCGAAAACTGGAATGGAAAGAGAGTGATGGCTTTTTCATAAAAGTGTTTGAAAGTTTATTGTGCAAAGGAAAATTAACTAAGAATTTAGTTGATAACGAGATAAAGGTATCAATATTTTAAAAGCAGCCATATTTTTAAGAAAATTTAAGAAATTGAGTTAGCGATTGAAATTAGGAAGGGTGTGCCGACAATTTTGTAGGAACGTCCAATTTGGACGTTCCTTTGGTATGAAGTAAAAAAAGTTTTTGAAGCCTACACGTCGCCAGGCTCTTTGACTGAGATTCT
>Ga0247831_1003061_pt1 | contig 25417 bp, 16 predicted proteins | sample LaCruzMarch2015__9_FD_192406 | JGI IMG/M metagenome (GOLD analysis project Ga0247831, IMG submission 192406) | Freshwater microbial communities from meromictic Lake La Cruz, Castile-La Mancha, Spain - LaCruzMarch2015_1m | ecosystem: Environmental > Aquatic > Freshwater > Lake | place: Spain...
TAATCACGGCTGACGGCGGATACCGCCGTGGAAAGCCTCTGTCGTTGAAGCAAACTGCAGACGAAGCCCTCGCGAAGAGCCCCTCGATCGAAAAGTGTATTGTGCTGAGCCGCGTTGGCGGTGGAACCGCGATGCAAGAAGGTCGAGATGTTTGGTGGCACGACTTGACGGATGGGGTATCCGAGAACTGTCCGGCAGAACCCATGGACAGCGAAGATTCGCTCTTCATCTTGTACACAAGCGGATCAACTGGAAAACCAAAAGGGATTCGACACACCACCGCAGGTTACAATTTGTATGCGAAGCGAACCTTCCAATGGGTGTTCGATCATAAGCCAGACGACATCTTTTGGTGTACCGCCGATTGCGGATGGATCACCGGCCATAGCTACATTGTGTATGGTCCAATGTCTGCAGGGGCGACTCAAGTCATGTACGAGGGCGCTCCGAATTGGCCCCAAGAAAACCGATTCTGGGAACTCATCGAGCGCTACAAAGTCACTATCCTATACACGGCGCCGACGGCGATTCGCTCCTTCATTAAATGGGGCGATCATCATGTCGATAAGCACGACCTGAGCTCCTTACGACTTCTGGGAAGTGTTGGTGAAGGCATCAACCCGGAAGCATGGATGTGGTACTACGAGAAAATTGGGGGCGGTCGTTGCCCTATCGTGGATACATGGTGGCAAACCGAAACAGGCGGAATCATGATGTCGCCGTTACCAGGTGCCATTGCCTGCAAGCCCGGTTCATGCACTCGGCCTTTGCCTGGAATCATCCCGCGAATCTTGCAACATGATTCAGCGAGTGGCGACTTGGTGGATGTAGGTAGCAACAGCGGTGGAATGCTGTGCATTGAAAAGCCATGGCCTGGCATGCTGCGAGGCATTTGGGGCGATGACGAGCGATACCAGCAACAGTACTGGTCCATGGTGCCACATATGTATCTTACCGGCGATAACGCCCGACAGGACGAAGATGGTTACTACTGGATCATGGGCCGTATCGACGATGTCATCAATGTTTCCGGACACCGTCTAAGCACGATCGAAGTGGAAAGCGCACTGGTTAGCCATCCTGCGGTTGCGGAAGCCGCAGCTGTCGGACGCCCTGATGAAATCAAGGGACAGGCGATCGCGGTGTTCGTCACGCTCAAGAGCCATGAGCCGACGGATGAAATGCGAGAAATCCTCAAGAAGCATGTGCGCAAAGAGATTGGGGCACTTGCTGTCCCCGATGATGTTCGATTCACCTCTGCCTTGCCAAAAACACGCAGCGGCAAAATCATGCGTCGATTGCTCCGCGATATCGCCGCCGGAAAAGAAGGGACCGGCGATACGTCGACGCTCGAAGACTTTACCGTTCTGGTTCGTTTGCGGAACGATGACGAATCCTAGCTTTGGTTGCAATCTGCTCCAATCACTGGGCAGATCGAGCTAGTTTCGGGTTTTCAATGTAAGCCAAGACCAACGAGATATCCGCTGGGGTAATTCCGCTGATGCGTCCAGCCTGATCGAGATTGATCGGGCGGATGCGTCCCAGCTTTTGCTTCGCTTCGGCTCGTAGACTAACAATCGACTCATAATTGAAGTGCTTGGGGATCACTTTATCGGCCATTCGATTTTGTCGATCCACTTGAATCTGTTGACGTGAAACGTAACCTGAGTACTTGGCGTCGTATTCCACTTGCTGAGCAATCTCCGACGGAAACTGTGCCAACTCGCTTGGAAATCGAGATACCAGCTCAGCCCACGTCACCTCGGGGCGGCGCAAGTATTTATCAGCCGGAGTCCCGTCCACGCGAAGGCTCGCCAGCGCTTTGTTGGCCGAAGCGATCGCCAGCAATTTGGTTTGGAATCGAGCGTAACGATGCGCGTCCACGAGTCCGATCGAATGCCCCAGTTCGGTCAATCGACGGTCTGCATTATCCTGTCGAAGCATCATTCGATACTCGGCGCGGCTGGTGAACATTCGATACGGTTCATCGACCCCGCATGTGACAAGATCATCTGCAAGGACTCCCATGTAAGCGGCTTCGCGCCCTAGAACAAGTCCGTCCCTGCCTTGCAGCCGCAATGCTGCGCTTGCCCCAGCCAGTAAGCCCTGAGCCCCGGCCTCTTCATAGCCGGTCGTTCCATTCAGCTGTCCGGCGAAGAAAAGACCTTCCACGCTTTTGGTTTCAAACCAAGGTTGTAGCTGATCAGGTGGGCAAAAATCGTATTCGACTGCATAACCGTATCGCATGATCTGTGCCTTTTCCAGGCCAGGGATCATCCGAAACATTTGATCTTGAACATCCCGAGGCAGCGACGTCGAGATTCCATTGACATAGATCTCCAGCGTGTTCCTTCCTTCAGGTTCCAGAAACAGCTGATGTCGATCCTTGTCCGCAAAACGAACAACTTTGTCTTCGATCGAAGGGCAATAGCGAGGGCCCGTGGACTGGATTTGGCCAGTGTACATGGGGGCACGATGCAAGTTCGCCCGAATCAGCTCGTGAACGGACTCATTGGTGTACGTAATCCAGCAAGGTACTTGAGTCTCATGCAGGCCGTCCGTAAGAAAGGAAAATGGCTGCGGAGTTTCATCCCCCGGCTGAATTTCCGTCCTTGAGTAGTCAATAGTCCTGCCATTGAGTCGAGCCGGAGTGCCGGTCTTGAATCGCTGGACGCGAAAACCCAGTCGAAGCAACGCTTCGCTGATTCCTGACGTGGTGCCTTCGCCCGCCCGGCCACCTGCCGTCTTGGCTTCACCCGTGTGCATGATGGCTTGAAGGAAGGTGCCTGTTGTTAGCACAACCGCACGCGCCATATAAACGGCATCACCTCGAACGCGTACCCCTGCAATGCGTTGTTGACCATCCACAACTTCCGTCAAAAGATCTTCAACCAGCTCTTGCCGAAGATCCAAGTTGGGCGTCTCTTCCATCCGTCGTTTGATTTCAAACTGGTAGGCTTTTTTGTCCGCCTGGGCACGAGGCGAATGCATGGCCGGCCCTTTTCGGCTGTTCAACAATCGAAATTGAATCCCCGTCCGGTCGATCGTTTCACCCATGAGTCCGCCAAGTGCATCGATCTCGCGAACGATCTGCCCCTTGGCGACTCCACCAATAGCTGGGTTGCAGCTCATTTGCCCAACGGTGTCCAAGTTTCCAGTCAACAGAGCCACGCGAGCCCCCAAACGGGCTGCTGCTGCTGCCGCTTCGGTTCCCGCGTGACCGGCTCCCACCACCACAATGTCGTATTCGTATCGATTCATAAGCCTTATGGTATCAAAGTTCGACTGTATTTCTACGACAATTGACTCAGCGAGCAACGAATTCATTACGAATCCAACCGTCACCCACCCCTTCGAATCGGCCGAAGGTCCAGTTGCTGGTTTCGCTCAAGACCATAAACTCGGCGCCGTCCCGAAGTGGCTGATCGAATGCAGGTGCGTAATCATCCCCCGTGCCCTTGCGTGCAACCGTCTCAGCAACCACCACTCCCAACCTCGAGTGTTCAATTTCGTGCTGCACATTCCACGCGTCCCACAGCAACAAACTAGAAAAAAGAAAAATTGCAACGCCAATAAGCCGAAGCAAAGCCATTCGAAGCCACACGGCCAGCAAACCGATCACTGCCACGGCTGACATGCCAACGGAGCCAACCCAGATTTTTGCAGAAGGAGTGAGCCAATCGCTCCAGAATAAAAAATTCTTCCAGCCCGGACTGCTGCCCCCAGGGAGCCGCCCAGGTGAAAGTGATATGGCTTGCTCGAGATTTGCTTGCACGTAAGGGTTCGCTGGCATCAACAGTTTTGCTTTGCGATAATTCAAAATCGATCGGCCAAATTCGTTCGCCCGAAAGTAGGCATTCCCGAGATTAAACCGAACAACACCGCTCTCGATCCCCTGCCCTAAAATGCCTTCGAACATTTTGGCCGTTTCAAGAAAATCGGCTGGCGACTGAGCTGTTTCAAACTTGGTCTGAGCCGCTTGAAATTGCTCTTGAACCCCAGACGCTTCGTCCGCAAGGCAACTCGTTCCCCAAGCAGCCATGTTGACCAAAAGCACGAACAGCCCGAAGAGCCTTATCCGACCAGCTCGAAACATCGCAGCCCTTATCAACAAGGCCCTCATCAATCTAGATCGAATCATCTTGTACGAACCTCGATCCCGTTGCTGTTCGCTGAACTTGTCCTACTGAGCAACGGGCCAACTCGCTTCAAAAGCTCGGACGCTCGTTCAACATAGTCCAGCGTCGCTGCCCCGGGCCCAGCACCGGCACCGTACTCCATCGAATCGATATCATCCAGCAGACGCATCCATTCGCCCCTGTCGTCGGCACTGGCACTCGATCGCTCCAAGGCATTTTGTACATCGGCTTTGGTCATCCCATCACTGCTTCTACCTTGGCTATCTGCCACGAAGCCCAAGACTGCCAGACGAACAAGACGGATCGCTTCCTTGGGATTGTCTGACTGAAGTCGAGCCTTTTGCAAAACGGTCATCGCGTTTTGTTTGGCTCGGCTTTTCTTTTCAGTCGCTGGGGATCGATCTTTGCGGCGACCCAAGAGGATGGCGAAAATGCCAGCCACAGATAGGCTCCAAGCCGTTACCATCACACCGATCGGCCCCTGCCATCTGGGGAGATCATCGCGTACCAAAGAAGGGTCGGTCAGATTTCCGAAGATCCCTTCACTGCTTTGCTTCATCGCCACAGAGGGTTTGCTAGAAATCGCTCCCACAATCTCGTTGCTACCCAAGATCGATGCTTCGGTGACCTTCAGCGCGATAGGTTCCGTTGCAATCTCCGAAAATTCTTCGCGTTCGGGATCGAAACTGGAGAGCTTGATTGCGGGAATGTTGACGCCAGGGCGTTTGGGCCGAAGTGCAAAGCTAAACTTTTTCGTCTTACCTTCTAGTCTTCCCGTTGGATTCGAATCCACAATTTCAAAGTCATCCACCAGTTCTTGCAGAAGCCTAAGATTTGGAGGGGAAAGGAGATCGAGCGACCCACCTTGTTTGCCTTGCGCAAATTCAAGCGACAGCGTCAACGGGTCTCCAACGCGAAGCGAAATCGGTGTCGCGGAAGCACTCATTTGGTACTGTCCAATACCACCGGTGTAATTGCCAGGATGATCCGACGGTACATCTTTGACCTCAACGGCGATCGAGGGTGCAATGGCGACGATGCGACGCCCCTGGTATTCGCCCTCTTTTTCTCCCGTGACGAACACGCCTTTCACCAAAGCGTTATCGAACGTAAAGGTCCCTGTTCGATTAGCCACAAAGCTACGAGTTAATTCGTAAACAAAGTACTCCACTTCGTTGCCTTCCAAATTCTTTCGCGTCTCACGCCCGCTGTTCAAATCAAAAACAGCTTTCCTTGGCGAGTCAAAGAGCGAAACACCTTGCGTGGAATAATCATTCAGCGTGAATCCAATCCCTGATTTCGAAAGCTTCGATTGTAAAAAAACGGATTTGTCTTCCGTTTGAAGACCCTCGGGTGGATCAATCCACCCGACAGTCAACTGAGGTGGCGGTCGCCGAACGGCTTGCAGTGGATCTCGGCGACTATCTGGCAACGGCTTTACAAGTATCTTCAAGGTGACCGAAAAGGATTGAGTAGGAAACAACGTTCGGCGGCTTGGAACAACATCGATCAGAACAACGTCCTGGATCTCGACATCTTGAACTTCCACGGAAATTGCGCTCGACTTGATTTCTTTACCATCCACCGAAACCGTCAATGGCGGAATGCTCAACTTGCCCGCTAACTTCGGAGTCAATCGATAAGCGTAAACGTGGGCAAAAATATTCCTCTGAGACATCCGACCATTGATAATGATCGTCGAGGATTGGTTGCGTGACTCGTTACCGAGGTTCTCGATCTCAAACGTCTCTTTGAGCGGTGTTAGGTCAGGGGCTTTCGGGTCTTCCGAATTTTGTACTTCGACTTGAAGATCGATCGTCTCCCCTATGAAGATGCTATCCGCGCTGACGGCTACCTCGACTCGAGGAGCTTGTGCTCTCAAATACCCAGCGGTGGATAGGCATGCAAAGAATGCGATGGCGAATGCAACTCGGTTGCCGCTCCTGGCGAGCCCACTGGCAGAACTGACGTCACAAAACATCTTGGTGACATGGAAGTACCAATCGCAAAGCCCTGCCGCCGGCAATTCAGCATCGATTTGATCGTTTCGGTTTTGCATCTTACCAATCCTTCTCGACAGGGGAACGCCCGAGAATCCTTGCTTTGAGTTCGCGGTCCCGTTCCCGTTTCTCTTGCTCTCGCTCTTTGACCTTCCGCAGCGCCTCTTCCAATCGGTCTTTGGAGATTTCGTTCGGCTTGGGCTGCTTGCCAGACTGGTCGTTCTGGTCCTTGTTCTGCTGGTTCTTGTCCTTCTCTTTGTCCTGTTGGTCTTTTTCGTTTTTGTCTTTGTCGTTCTTGTCTTGTTCCGACTTCTTATCCTGATCCTTGGAATCCTGTTGGTCGTTTTTGTTCTCGTCCTGCTTTTCTTGGTCGTTCTTCTTGTCTTGTTGGTCTTGCTGGTTCTGGTCCTGTTGGTTCTGATCTTGATCGTTCTTTTGATTGGAATCTTTTGGCTGAGCGTCCGCAATCTCCTTCAGGATACGCCTGGCTTCTTCCGCAAACCCCTTTGCCTCGTTGCGGTTTTTCTTTCGAAGCTCCTGCACACTGGATTCCATCTTTTCCACGGCCTTTGGGGCAAGTTCCACTGCCAGCCGAAGTCCCTTTTTGATCTCCTCCGGATCTACCTTGGCGGGTGCGTCGTTCGTCTCGGTATCGTTCGCCTCGGCTTCTGGTACTGCGGTTCCGGTCGATGAGGTTTCTGGCATTTCTGTTTCAGGTGCAGCTGTTTCAGGTGGAGTCTCAGGGGCACTTTGATTCTCCATTTGCTGGAGCTCTGCTTCTGCTTTCGGTGCAAGCAGCATGGCCTTCATCAATATCTTTTGCTGCTCCATCGTTTCTTGGCTTAAGTCGGTTTCGATGAATTGCTCCGGCGCTTCTACTTGTTCCGATGACGTCTCCGTTTGTGAGGCCGACGAGGCCATCGACTCCAGATCGTTGACCAGCTTGGTCTGTGCTTCTAGTTCTTTGCTCAACAGCGACTGAAAATCAACGATGGCGTTCCAAATGCGATCGAGAGCTTCCAGTGCGGCGTCTTGCTTGGGAATGGCTGCTTTGGCATTGGATCCTTGTAAGGACGCCGAAGCTTGTTCCATTTGGGTGCCGGATTCGTCTGCCCACGACTGCAGCAATTGAATTGCCTTTTGGATCTGGTCCTGGTCTTCGTCGGTGGCTGACTGGACTTGCGATTGTTGTGGAGCTGGTGCTTGTTGTTGCGGCGGCTGAAGCTCCGTTGCGATCTTCTCGCGCAGGACTGGAATCTCCTGGAGCAATTCATCTTGCAATCGCTTGATTTCCGCGATGCTATCAGCGCTCGATGATTCCGTTGTCGACTTGACCATGACTTGGATGGCCGTTTCCGAGGCGATGATGTAGTCTAAAAACTGCATCAAGTTGGTTTCATTTCGGCGCTTTTGGCGATCCAATTCCGCCCATCGGTTGGAATAGAACTTAATCCATTGCCGTACGAGTTCCAGGTTCTTCCTCGAAGGAACATGCTTCGGATCGATTTCCAAACAGTGGCGATACGATCCGATCGATTGCTTTAGTTTGTCGAGAATCTCTGTCCGCTTTTCTGTGGGGACCGTTTCCGGACTGTCCCCGGCCAACACTCTTGCTTGCTCCGAAGCCATCATGGCCAAATTGAAATGCGCGGAGGTGGAAAGAGCACGGTCCTGACTGAGTCCAGCTTGAAGGTACCGTTCCTTGGCCGCATCAAAGTCCCCTTTTCGGTGCAGAGCACAAGCTTCATCAAAAGCCGCGATCGATGCTTGTTTCGATTTTTCAGCCTGTAGCTTTTCATTCGCTAAGGAAAAGGCGGTTTGAGCCTCCGCGAACTGCTGATCCGCGAAATACTTGAGTCCTTCAGCTACCTTGCGTTGAGGATCAACCTTTTTAACTTCATCGTTCTTGTTGGTTTCGCCATCCTTTTTGACTTCGTCTTTTGCCATTGCGGGGCTGGCCATGCATGCAACAAGAGACAAGCAGCAGGCGAGCGCAACCTTACGTACTGTGGACGCGTTGAAAGCTACACGGTATCGACTGAGACTCAAATCTGCGACCAACGCAAGTAAACTCATCAGTAAGAAAACTTGGAAGCGTTCGGACTTTCGAACTCGCGTTTGACTTTCCGATTCGTCCCCTCGGCGTCCTTGCAAATGCTGGTTGTATAGTTCTGCCAGATCGTACGTTTTCGTGCCAGCTGGGATATAGACTCCCGAAGTCTTCAGGGCAAGCTCTTGCAATAGGGTACCGTCGAGTTTGCTCCAAACTTGCTGCCCCTCATACTCGACAAACGTACCTGCAATCTCTTTGCCTTGGCTCGACCGCTGTGGAATCCGAGCTCCTGTCCTGGCATCGCCTAACCCGACTGAAAAAATGGCGACCTTACGTTCAGCCGCAGCAGCAGCCGCTTCCAAGGGATAAGATAGCTGGTCGTCGCCATCGGTGATTAACAAGATCGCTTGATCCCGTTGGGAGTTTGCTTGGAAAACCTCCAGCGATTTGCGAATGGCATCTCCGATCGCAGTTCCACCACGCGGTGCACTATTGGGATCCAATTCGATCAGCGAGCGCCGAAACGAATCGTAATCCACCGTAAGCGGGCACTTTACCACCGCTTGCCCGGCGAATGCAATCAAGCCGATGCGTTCTCCGTCTAGTTGATTCACTAACGACAAGACATCCGCCTTGGCCCGTTCGAGTCTCGATGGAGGAACATCCGTTGCGAGCATAGACCGTGAGACATCGATCATGACATAGAGATCGCTGCCACGAGGAACCACCTGTTCCACTTGCTCGCCAAACTGCGGCCGAGCCAATGCGAGCAATCCCATAACGATGGCAACCTCTTGCAAAACCAACTTGCCCCAGAATCGCGATTGCGACATGGGGGGCAACATGCGGTCCCCCATGCTTGCATCGACAAATCGTGCACGCGCATTCTCGCGACGCTTCTGCGAATAGAATGCTAGTGCAAACCAGCCTACGCAAAGAGGCAGAACCAGGTAAAGTGCTTGAGGGTATTGCCAATCCATCATGTTTACGGCAGCGATCGAAACCGTGTCTCCCAAAGGACATGAACCAACAAAACCACGATCAATCCCGCTCCTGCGAACCAATGGTAAAGCTCGGTGTACTGAGTGAACTTCGACTCTTCAAACTCGCTCTTTTCCAGTTGGTCGATCTGGGCGTAGACCTTTGCAAGTCCCTCGGAATCCGAGGCATTAAAGTATAGGCCGCCCGTCAAATCAGCAATCTCTTTCAGCAGCTCCTCATCCACACGAAACTGTGCGGGCACCAAAACACGCCGCCCGAAGCTGTCTTCTTGGGGAACAGGCACTACACCGTTGCGACCGATACCGATAGTGTAAACCTTGATCCCCAATTCTTTGGCAATACCAGCAGCCTCACGCGGATCAACGGCTCCCGCGTTGCTATCCCCGTCCGTCAGCAGAACCATCACCTTGCTTTTCGCCTGAGCGTCCCGCAATCGAGCGATCCCCAAAGCGAGTCCATCGCCAATCGCCGTAGCAAGTTCTTCTTTGAGCATTTGTTCGTTGATAACGCGTCCTTGCCGATCACGAATCGCCCTCGGTACTTCCAATCCTTTAACGATATCGACCAGCGCACCATGATCCAACGTTAGCGGGCACTTGCTATCCGCAAAGCCACCGAACGCAACCAAGCCCACCAAGTCGTCTCTGCGGCCTGCAAGCCCCAGCTTTCGGTTCCCCTGAATGAACTGGCTAACCACATGCTTGACGGCTGCGATACGATCAACGTCTTTGCCTTGGAGCTGAAAATCGATCGCTTCCATCGATCCAGATATGTCCAATACCAGCTCGATAGCAACACCGCTGCCCTTGATTCGCGATTCCGATTTTCCAGCTTGCGGTCGCGCTAGACCAACCACAACCAGGATCAACCCCAACATGTACAGGAGTGGCAAAATGCGTTTCAAGCGTTGAATCCACGTGCGAGGAATGGATTTGAGATCAGCAATGCTTGAGAAAACCGCCGAAGGCTGAAATCGAGTTCTCGTGCGCAGCCACACCAAACCACAAACCAGTGGGATCGCAATCAACCAAAGCCAGGATTCGAATCGAAACGCATCCATTTAGGTCACGAGCCTTCCCGGATCTGCTGGAGCCATCCCAGGCTCTGTCGCACCCGCCGGAGGTGTCAAAGGTAGCCGAATGAACTCACGCGCTCGTTCGATGGATCGTTCAATCTGACTAGATTCCGGAAGCGATCCAGCATACTTGACCATGTCGGCAGCTTCGAGAAACTCCTTCAAACTGTCCGATTGCGATTTGCTGAAGACTTTTCCTAACCGTGAGTCGCGTAAGAATTCTTCGGTCGTTTGTTCTGGAGCTTGGATGCCGGTGCTCCCTTCGATGAACTCGCGTACGATGGCTGTTAACCTCAAGTAAAATTCTTTGACGCGTCCTTGGGCGGGCAAGTTTTCGGCCAGCAGCTGGTGCAGTTGCTCCGACGCAATTTCAGCAGGTGGACGCGGCGGTACCACGGCGGACTTGACCTTTGGATTGCGAGTGAACCAGAGCAAGGAAACCAGAATCAGTCCAAGTAATCCACATGGGATAATCCAGTTCCATGGCACCTTACCACCGAGCTCGATCGGCGGAAGCATCGGTTCGAGATTTGCGAGATCTGGAATCTGCCCGTCAAGCTCCGAGGTAATCGTCATCTCGATCGGTTTGGATTCGATACGTACCTTTTGGCCTACAGCCTCCGAATCTGGACGGTTGTCCGTAAACTCAATCGCCAAGGTGCGAATCAGATGCTTTCCCGAGCTAACAGGTTCAAGACGGTAATGAAACAACCGTGCATGCAAGGGGATCGGCTTTCCCTGTAGATCGGTACTTTTCTCGCTGTAATCGAGAACAAGAAAATCCCCCACCGCTTGCCCAAACGAAGGTGGTTCGATCAACACGCCTTCCTTTCCTTCGACCAATACTTCCAGGTCCACCACGTCGGATAACCTTGGCGATGCAGGCGAGGCACGCAGGGTCAACTTGACCGGTCCAGAAGCAGTACTCGATTCGAGATACTTTCCAGCATCCTCTTGGTATGCAATTAGGGGATGCACAAAAAGACACGTAGCGAAAACGAGAACAAACAGGAACAGCAAGAAGTGTCTCAAGACTGCGTCAGGTCTCTTGCCGTGAAAGCTCGATCGCAATGAGATCATCGCTGCTGCTCCCTCATTCGGAAGAAACGTTGTAAGCTTTTCGCATAGGATTGGTCCGTTCGTATTTCTAAACGGTCCACGTTGGCTTTTCGTAGGGAATCCCGCAAGCCAGCTTCCCGATCACGGGCTGCTTTTGCAAACAAGGCTCGTACTTTAGGATGGCGCGTGTCCAGTTCCAAAAGCTCGTCCGTTTCGGCATCTCGCAACGTAATGAAGCCAACGTCGGGCAGTTCGAGCTCTCGAGGGTCTTGCAGAGTTACCGCGATGCAATCATGCCGTTGGTTAGCAACGGACAAAGCTCGCGAACAATCCGGTCCAAGAAAATCGCTCAACACAAAAACGACACACCTTCGTCGTTGAACCCGCCCCAAATACTCTAATGCTTTCGATATATTTGTTTCAGCCTTGATTGGCTCGGTCGCCAGCATTTCACGAATCAGTCGCATGACATTACCACGCCCCTTGCGGGGTGGAACAAATTTCACCACATCATCCGCGAAAAACATCAAGCCGACTTTGTCGTTGTTCTTCAGCGAGGCGAGCATTAGAACAGCCGCTACCTCGACAGCCATTTCCATCTTGCTGAGACGCTGCGAGCCAAACGATCCGGATGCGGACACGTCAACAGCCAGAAAGACCGTCAGTTCGCGCTCTTCGCAAAAGGTCTTCACGTAAGGTGCATTCGATCTCGCAGTGACGTTCCAATCGATGCAGCGAATCTCGTCCCCCGGAACGTATTCACGGACCGAGTCGAATTCCATGCCACGCCCTTTGAACGTGCTCAAGTACTCGCCAGCCAACAGATCGTTGACTTGGCGCCGAGCCACGATTTGGATGCGACGGACTTCCTTGAAAATGTCTTCCAGTTCGCGAGCTGCCATGGGATCTTAGGGTACCGGTACCGATTCAAGGACTTTACGCACGATATCATCGGAAGTCATTTCTTCCGCCTCCGCTTCATACGACAGAATGATCCGGTGTCGCAAGACTTCGAACGCAATGTCTTTGACATCCTGCGGAGTCACGTAACCACGACCGGCCAAGAAAGCATTGCCGCGGGCAGCCAAGCATAAATTGATGGACGCTCTTGGCGAAGCCCCACACTGAATCAGCGGTTTCAGGTTACTGAGCTTGTAGTCCTGAGGATTGCGAGTGGCGGCGACCACATCTAGCACGTAGTCCTTTACCTTATCGTCCATGTACAACGACGAGACCGTTTGTTTCATCTCCACTAGTTGCGAATGGTCCAAAACCGGTTGCACGGTTCGTCGAACATCCTCCAAAACGGCGTCCACTACTTTGCGTTCATCGGCCTTGCTGGGATAGCCGACAACCACTTTGAGCATGAAACGATCGACCTGTGCTTCCGGAAGTGGATAAGTTCCCTCTTGCTCAATCGGGTTCTGAGTTGCTAGGACCAGAAACGGCTCGTCCAAGGGGTAGGTTTCGTCACCGATCGTGACCTGATGCTCCTGCATCGCCTCCAGCAATGCCGATTGCACCTTCGAAGGAGCACGATTGATTTCATCCGCCAAAATCAAGTTGGCGAAAATGGGACCCTTGCGAGTCCCAAACGAACCTTCACGCGGGTTGTAGATCATGGTGCCGATCAAGTCCGCAGGCAAAAGATCAGGTGTGAACTGGATGCGATTGAACTTGCAGTGAATCGCGTTGGCCAAGGCCTTAATTGCGGTTGTTTTGGCAAGCCCAGGAAGCCCCTCCAGCAAAACATGCCCACCCGTCAACAACGCAATCATCAACCGGGAAAGCATCACATCTTGCCCAACCAAGACTTTGCGGACCTCGGAACGAACGCGATCCAACAGGTCCGAATGCTTTAGAACCTGTTCCTTGATTTTTTGAACGTCGACACTCATGAAATGCTGTCAGGTAAATGGTGATGATGCAAAAACGAATACAAAGCCTACAATCAGCCAATACGTCGTAGGCCGGAATTGAGTTCGCCCGACCAACCGAGTTGGCCATTAGGCCATCGGCAGCCTATGTTACCCCAACTCGACTCATGAGCGAGGGGCAATTCCGCAGGACCCTCACTCACCGGGCTGTTGCTTTCATGGTACGACGGACTTCCTAGTCCGTCGAATTCCCCAAGGACGGACTTCCTAATCCGTCGAATTCCCCAAGGACGGACTTCCTAATCCGTCGAATTCCCCAAGGACGGACTTCCTAATCCGTTGAATTCCCCAAGGACGGACTTCCTAGTCCGTCGAATTCCCCAAGGACGGACTTCCTAGTCCGTCGAATTCCCCAAGGACGGACTTCCTAGTCCGTCGAATTCCCCATGGACGGACTTGGAAGTCCGTCGTACCGCCATTACCCATTAACGACATCACTAAAGCAACAAGTCGTCACGTTTCGGGTTAGGAATTGTCATTCCCCCACTGTTACAATCGCTTGTCTCGTACCGATACCCTTACGAGAAAAGTAAAAAAAGAGGCAACGACTTCTTTTGCCGTTGCCTCTTATGGGTGCTAGAACTTCCGCAAGCCATTCGTTGATCTGAAAATCAGCATCCACGGTGGTCGGGTTGAATGGTTTAGCTAACCGAGTTGATGGTCTTTAACAGACGCGAGATAATCTTGTATGGATCGGCTTGCGAGTTCGGTCGACGATCTTCCATGTATCCCTTGTAGTTGTTGTTCACAAAGCTGTGAGGGATTCGGATCGAAGCACCGCGGTCGGCGACTCCGTAGCTGAACTTGTCGATAGACTGGGTTTCATGCAATCCTGTTAGACGCAAATGGTTGTCTGGACCGTACGCTGCAATGTGCTCGTCGCGGTACTTATCGAAGGCTGCCATGAGTTTCTCGAAGTACTCTTTTCCACCTTCGTCGCGAAGCTTGTCGGTTGAGAAATTGGTGTGCATACCCGAACCGTTCCAGTCTCCCTTGATCGGCTTGCAGTATAGTTCGATGTCCAAACCGTACTTCTCTGCCAGACGCATCAGCATGTATCGAGCGATCCACATGTCATCGCAAGCTTTCAAAGCGCCCTTGGCGAAAATTTGGAATTCCCATTGGCCTTTAGCAACTTCGGCATTGATGCCTTCAAGATTGATGCCGGCGTCCAAGGTAATGTTGATGTGTTCTTCAACGACTTGGCGCGCGATGTCCCCAACGTTCTTGTAGCCGATCGAAGTGTAATAAGGGCCTTGAGGTGCTGGGTATCCGTCCTCGGGGAAACCGAGTGGGCGACCGTTTTCGTAGAAGAAATACTCTTGCTCGAAACCGATCCATAGATCTGCCGAATCTTCGACAGTTTGACGGAAATTGGAAGGGTGTGGTTGGCCGTTTGGCAACATAACTTCGCACATGACTAAGTAGCCATTGATGCGAGTGCTATCAGGATACAGAGCAACCGGCTTAAGAACACAATCGGAACTCTTGCCTTCTGCCTGTTGGGTAGAACTTCCGTCGAATCCCCATAGTGCCAAATCTGCAACACTCTTAGGGGCACTATCAACGATCTTGGTCTTGCTACGTAGGTTTGGCTCAGGAAGATAACCGTCCAACCAAACGTACTCGAGCTTAAATTTCTTGTCTGAAGACATTCAGATTCATCTCTCGCTACTGAAGTAACTAAAATAAATGGGATCGCTATTCTGTGCAGCAAGCCGCTCCAAAATCAACGGACGCATTCACGCCTGCTGCCCGTCGTTCAGCTAGCATCCATCTTCATCCCAAAAGCCCGTCTACCCAAACAGACTTGCGCGATGCCTCATGACCTTCAGTCCATTAAGCTCGTTGTGCATGTTCGAAATGAAACCCGATCAGAACCACTCGGTCCAACCCATTTCAATTCGACCATAGAGCTATCCGACTCAAGGAGTTTGATGCTAAGCTAATATCGATCTAACGCTGCATACATTAACCGCGCCCAACTGTTGCAGCAAGCGCCCTGCCAAGTTTCTTTAATCCCACCTCTCCACGATTAATTGTCCTTATCATGCATGCAATGCCGTTGTTGTTAGGGGTCTTAGCCGTGATGGCGGTGTCCTACCGCTTTTACAGTGCGTTTTTAGCCGCGAGAGTTGCGTGCGTGGACGCTGAAAAGCAAACACCCGCGGTCCGTTTTGATGATGGGCAGAACTATCATCCGACGAATCGTTGGATTCTCTTTGGTCATCACTTTGCCGCAATCTCAGGAGCAGGGCCGCTTATCGGACCCGTGCTGGCTGTTCAGTTTGGTTACATGCCTGGCTTGATCTGGTTGGTAATCGGAGTTTGCTTGGCGGGTGCAGTGCAAGATTTTCTAGTTTTGAGTGCGAGCGTGCGTCATGAGGGTAAGTCGCTTGCGGAAATGGCAAAGCACTTGCTGGGACCATGGGTCGGAATGGTTGCATCGGTTGCTATCCTGTTCATCGTGATCATTGCTTTGTCGGGGCTTGGGGTGATCGTCGTCAAAGCCTTGGGCGGGGAAACCATCAAACTGGTTCCCGATTCCAAAATCCAGTACACGGGAACATTACAAGCACAGCCGTCAACAACCGGGGTTCTTCTTCGCGTGCCCGAGGGTGCGAAGATGATCTACAAGACGGGCACGTACACTCGAAGCGAGGGGTTCACCCTTCTAGTACCAAGCGACTCGAATTGGAACCAAACAGAAGGCGAACTGACGATCGAACCCAATTCCACGGAGATGATTCAAGGGAGTTCTTGGGGGACCTTCACCATTTTTTGCACCATCCCGATCGCTCTGTTGGTTGGGTTGTACATGTATCGGTTTCGAAAAGGAAGGATCGGCGAGGCTTCATTGTTGGGGGCGGTGGGGGTGGTGGGAGCGACCATTGCGGGGAACTGGATTCCAGGATCGATTCTGGAACCTTATTTCTCGTTGTCGCGAACCGGGATCATTTTTGCGATTTGTATTTACGGATTCATCGCCTCTGTGTTGCCTGTGTGGTTGTTGCTTTGCCCGCGCGATTACATTTCAAGCTTCTTGAAGATTGGCACCATTTTGGTTTTGATGTTGGGGGTTCTCATCGCCAATCCTAAGATGGAAGCCCCTGCGGTGAATGAGTTCTTTGCGGATGGTGGTGGTCCGTTGTTCTCGGGTGCCATCTTCCCTTTCGTCTTTATCTGCATCATGTGTGGAGCGATTTCAGGGTTTCATTCGTTGGTGGCTTCTGGTACCACCCCTAAGATGATTCAATCGGAAGGCGACCTGCGCATGATTGGATATGGCGCTATGCTGATGGAAGGGATTGTTGCGGTATGTGCCTTGATCGTGGCCGCCGCGATGCCCGCGGGTGACTATTGGGCTATCAACATTGATCTCGCCAAAATGCCCGCCTACACCGAGACCCTTACCAAGATGAACGCTGACGTCGATCACTTACAGGAATTGGAACGACAAGTGGGGGGCGAAACGCTTCGTGGTCGTACGGGCGGGGCGGTAACACTGGCGGTGGGAATGGCTAACATCATGACTCAGGCCATGCAAAAGATCACCAGCAACATCAGTATTGATAGCGTCATCAAATACTGGTTTCACTTCGCGATCATGTTTGAGGCGCTTTTTATCTTAACAACCATCGATACTGGGACGCGAATCGCTCGATTCTTGCTTCAAGAGATTTTGGGAAATGCATTTCCAAAGTTTGGCAAGATGGATTGGTGGCCAGGTGTTATCGTCAGTTCCGCATTGGTGACCCTGTCTTGGGGGGCCCTTATTTGGAGCAGTTCGATCGATACCATTTGGCCCATGTTTGGGATAGCGAACCAGCTGTTGGCCGGCATTGCCCTGTGCGTAGTGACCACTTGGCTATTCACGTCGGGACGGGGGCGTTATGCCTGGGTGACCGTCCTGCCCCTTCTGTTTATCGTCGCGACGACTTTCACGGCGGCTGCGAACCTGATCACTGGCCGTTTCTGGCCAGGATTTTTAGCGGGCAGAAAAGCCGGGGATTTCGGCGTGCAGCTGCAAGGTGGGCTATGCACCTTGGCTATCGTGTTCTTAATTACAAGCTTTGTAATTATCTTGGGCAGCTCGATCGCAAAATGCGTATCGCCAAGCCGACAGCAATAACTAGAGTAAGCTGATCGGCGTAACTAGACGGCCGGACTCAACGGAGTCTTTCGCGAACGGCTTCAGGGCATGGCTGGATTCGTTGCTGCTTGATTAACTGAGAATCGAGTCGAGATGCTCCAATGTCATCGCGAGATCAATCGCCATGGCATTCAGTTCATCCAGCTCCTTCGTGTTTTCATTCGAAGCCGCTGAGCTGTCTTGCGAGCTCTGAGCCATGAACAGCCAATCATTCTGAGCTGCTTCCATCTCTTGAGCGATGTGATTCAGTGTCGCTATTGGTCTTGTATCCGAATTCATTGGAGTAGTTTCAAACTGTTGGGTAAACGAAGAGGGGCCTGTTACGACGGTAGTCCAGTTTCCGAGCAAGACATCGCTGCCAGCAGCACGAACACTTCGAGGATCAATGGCTGATGTGCCACTGGAATCGGTCACGGTGAACATGGTGCAGTTGGCTTGCAATTGAGACCACGAGGCCGCAGGTGCGTGAGTATTGCCCCAGGGATTAAAAGTGGAGAATGTGTCTGTGGAAGCGTTATAGCCAGTGATGATATAGGCATGCCCACCTACGAATCCGTTGCCTGGATTGGAGGTAGTTCCAAGAGTGACCGCACGTCCTGAAGCAAGAGCGTCCATCAGGGTTTGTTTGCTGGTGGTCGCAAACGAAAAGTTACTGCTGTTGTATCCTAGGACTTGTCGATTGACATTGGACATCCATCCACCTTCGATACTGCCGTAGCGATTGGTACCATCACGCCCCGAATTGCCTGTCTCGTTCCATTGGGCGTAGGCTTTTTCAGCCAATGCGATCCAAAGGGTTGTCGCAGTGCTGGTAATACTTTGTCCCAGCCCGGAGTATCCGAGTGTTCCGTTGGAGTAGGAAGGGAGTCGTCGATTCACAGTGACGTAATCGGCGGTTCCGTTGAAGAATCGAACCGTGTAGGTTCCATCGCCGTTATCGATGAACATGTTTCGAACCGCGGTCGCGTTGGAATCTGCGATGGCAGCTACCGAAGCAATGAAATAGCAATCCCCCAAATAGCCCTGTTTGGCATCCGCACGCGAAGGGGTGCCGGTAAACAAGTTGCCGTTGGCCGTTCGGTAAGAAAGCCCCGATCCTTTGATCTCAGGCTCGTCCGCACCCATGAACCACTTGTCGACAAGATTGTTCAAGAGTATCGAACTGCTACCAGCCGCTAGGTTACCCGCCGATGCTCCTTTGAATTTAAGGTTGGCAGGGTTCGCGTTGACGACGTCTTTCGCGAGTTCACGCACAAAGGAAGGCATCGCAAAAAGTGAGCCAGAGCCAACAATGGTTCGAAGGTCGGCGAGTTCGTTCGCGTTCACCGTGCCATCATTGCCAGCGCTTCGCAGAATCTGCATCATCTCCGCTCTGGAGATGGAACTGTCGGCATACAGAGTCGAAACCAAGCTGCCCAAGCCGGCATCAAGGAAGCCGCTTACTGGGTTCGTTGAGGTAAGGACAACACCTGCTTGTGCCGTAAGGCCTCCCGCGTTGGCGGTCACTGCAAAGTTACCAGCTTTGCCGCCTGCGAAGTAGAGCCCGTTAAGAATCGTTCCTCCGGTAGCCGACCAAGTGACCGTTGGCAGCTGGGACATGGGCTGATTGAATTGATCCGTCCCAGATGCGACAAATTGCTGCTTAGCTCCTGTTTTCAGATTTGTGGTTCCAGAAACGCTCAATGAAGTCAACTTTTGAGCGACGGCAAGGTTGATGGTTCGAGATATGCTGCCCGAGGTAGCTCGGACGGTGTAAGAACCTGCACGCGTAAAGGCGATGTTGGTTCCCAGTTCCACATTCGAAAAATTGACACTCCCACTGGTCGGTGCGGACACGCCGCTCCAACTGAAACCGGGCTGGACTGCAAGCGCCTGGCCGAATTGGTCGAGCGCTCGCACTCGAAGGGTGTGATTCGTAGCGTTAACAACCAGAGGCGTTACCGTGCTTAACGCGACTCCTGTTGAACCAACAACTTCGGCACTGGTGGAAACTTGAGCGACATTTAATTGGAAGGATCGGGTGGCGTTTCCGCCTCGGACTCGCAAGGTGTAATTACCTGCTCGCGTGGGAGTGACCGTAGCGACTCCGGCATTCAACACAACGGAAGCGGCCCCCTGGGCAGGTACCAAAGTCGTGCTCCAACTGAGCGTTGGAAGGCTCGTCATGGTATTCCCGAATTGATCGGTCCCGCGTACGTTAAGTCTTTGGCTAGTTGCGCTGTTTTGAATAGGTACGCTCGGGTCAACGTTGGAACCATCCGGTGTGGTTAGTGCGATTTGGGATAGAACCGCGTTCACATTGATTCGAAGGTTTGTCGAAACGCTGCCCGATTGGGCGCGAAGGGTGTAGGATCCTGCACCGAGAAAGGTAACGCTCGCTGCATTTCCAGTCGCTTGAATCGTTGGATTGAAACCGCTTGGATTCGTTGGTGCGGACCAACTCAAGTTCGGCTGGTTCGCCAAGACGCCCCCGAATTGATCCAGACCAACAGCAGTCCACGTTTGATTCGTTGCAGTTGATTCCAGTATGGTGCCGGCGGTCTCAATCTTGTTGGCAGCGTTGCGGATCGCAACGCTTTTGAAGACCTGCGTTACCGAAACCCGTAATTCGGCCGTCGCGTTTCCGCCGCGCGCTCGCAAAAGATAGTCGCCTATCCGATTGAATGTTAAGGTAGGTGCCGAGGCAGAACCGGACGCAACGACACTTCCACCTGAAGGCGCACTGACTCGTGACCAAGTCACCGCTGGCAGGGACGACATTGCATCGCCAAATTGGTCGAATCCTTTGATTCGTACCTGCAACGCATTGCCGGCAACGGCTTGCGACTGATCTGGCGAGATGCTAGCGCCGCTAGAAGTTTCTAACTGAATGGTAGAAAGCATTTGAACGACTTTGAACGTGACGCGGCTGTTGGTGGCAAGTCCGGCTGCATCCGTCACACTCAGTCCAAGTACATAAGTACCGGCTTTAGTAAAGCTTACCGATGAACGCTTCGCTTGATTGTTACCGTTGTCAGAAAATGAAACATTTGAGCCGATTGGACGACTGATGGTGCTCCATGTGTAAGACAGATTCGCCTCTCCTTGGTCATCTGACCCTAACGCCGTGAGCACCGCCGATGCCGCTTGTACTTCGGTGCCCAACGCCAGCCTTGGCTGAGTGCGAATGGTTGGGGCATTATTCACGCTTTGCACATTGATCGATCCGACCAATTGAGTGGATCCCAGCGTATTGGGGGCTAAAAGCAACTGAAGGTTTTGCTCGATCCCGCTCACTGCATTCAACAGGCGGCTTTCCAATTGCTCAAGTCCGAGAGGAGTCGTCTTGAACTTCTTGCCACTTGTTCCGCCTCGATGATTTGTTTTGTATGTCATTGCTGGTTGCCTAGCTCGAAGCGGAAAGTTGCGCGATAGGTTTCATGGCAGACAATCCGCAACTCATGTGCAAAAGTCCGCTAATGGAAAAATAGGTTGCAAACCCTAGGAAGCAAGTAACCCGGAGTAATTTGCTCTTTACCCCATACCTTCGGATTAGGTCTGTTTCGTTTTGCAAGTGTAAAATGCGTTTAGAATCAGCTTGTTCGTTACAAAAGGCGGAATCGATCCCCTGCCAAGAATGGCGGAAAGCGAGTAAATTCACGTTTGTTGAACGAACTTGCCAGCGACGAATCCGCCAGTATCGAACAGGAAATGACATAGGATGGCCAAACCAAGAGTGCTTGTACTTCGAGCCCCTGGCACCAATTGCGATGTTGAAACCGCGTATGCGTTTGAGCTCGCAGGGGCAGAGCCTGTTCGGCTGCATGTCAACCAACTGATCGCGCAACCTGCACTGGCGTCCACCTTCCAAATCCTGTGTTTTCCGGGTGGATTTAGCTACGGGGATGACATTGCAGCGGGGCGCATTTTGGCGGCGCAACTGCACACCTTCCTGAACGATGTTTTAGAGACTTTTCGTCAGCAAGACCGGTTGGTCCTTGGCATTTGCAACGGCTTTCAAATCATGATGCGGCTGGGCATTTTCTTTGAGACAGCAGCCAAAGCGACGCCTGCAACCTTGACTTGGAACAAACAGGGACGATTCGAAGACCGTTGGGTGCACTTGAAGCCTCAGACCGAAAATTGCGTATTCCTTCGTGGCATCGAGTCAATGTACTTGCCCATGGCTCATGCCGAGGGACGATTTTTGTTTCGAGACGAGACAGCAAAATTAGACTTAGAAGCCCAGCAACAAATCGTTTTGAAATACTGCGATCCATTGGGCACAACCGGCGCTGATCCTTTGCCGTTTCCACAAAATCCAAACGGTGCGGAAGGGAATATTGCAGGCATATGCGATCCCTCCGGCAGGATTTTTGGACTCATGCCTCACCCTGAACGGCATCTCTTCGCCACCAATCATCCTCAATGGACTCGACGCGACGTGCAGCCAGAACATGGCGAGGGACTGAAGGTCTTCCAGAACGCAGTCGCCTACTTTGGGTAATCTATGAAAGTCATCCATGACTTGAACGAGATCCACACGCAGCTTGAGTTCGCGCGGCGTGATTCAAAACGAATCGGACTCGTTCCAACCATGGGAGCACTGCATGATGGCCATCTTTCTCTGGTGAAGCGTGCAAACGACGACTGCGATATTTCGGTCGCAACCATTTTTGTGAACCCGACTCAGTTTGGTCCCAATGAAGATCTCACCAAGTATCCGCGCACGCTAGAAAAAGATCTCGAACATCTTCGCCAAGTGGGATGCAGTTTCGTCTTTGTTCCTGCTGCAGACAAAATCTACGCCAAGAACCATTCCACGTACGTCGAGCCGCCGACCGTCTCGATGCGCTGGGAAGGTGAGATTCGTCCTGGGCATTTTCGAGGCGTTGCAACAATCGTTCTCAAGTTGTTTCAGCTGGTGCCCGCTCATGTCGCTTACTTTGGTCGCAAAGACTACCAGCAACTTGCAGTCATTCGGGCCATGGTCGACGATCTAAACATTCCGATTCGCATCGAAGCATGTCCTACCATTCGAGAGCAAGATGGACTGGCTATGAGCAGCCGAAACCGCTATCTCTCCATCGAAGAACGCGGACGAGCGTTAGGACTTTGGAACGCACTATGCCGAGTTCAGGAATTGGTGAATGCTGGGGAGGCATGCATTGCAACTTTGAACGATGCGATGCAATCCATCTTAAAAAGTGCGCCGGTGGACAGTATTGACTATGCTAATGTCGTCGATGCCGACACGCTCGAGCCACTCGAAACACTTCACGTACAGGGGGTTGCCATCATTGCGGCTCGGCTCGGGAAAACACGTTTGATTGATAACCTGACGCTTTCTCGAGCCAATTCCAATCCCAACGACAAAGGCTGCCGGAACGAAACTCAAGGAGGAGCGGATTAATGCGTCCCACGTTATTTTATTTGCCGCACGAATTCTTAGGCTACCCGTTGCTTGGTTTCGGTTGGGTGCTGGGGTTTCTCGTGCTTGGAATCGGAGCTTATCTGATCGCAACCAGGACAAAACGCCCTTTTGCGCAGTCGCTATCCGAGCTCGGTTTCGTTTGGATCGCGGCTGCAGCTGTCGTCGTGTTTCTTCTGCCAAGGATTGAAACCCATGTGGAAGATGGAACTCCTGAGGGATGGACGATTGGGCTGCCAGTACGAGGTTACGGCGTGATGCTGATGCTTGGAGTTGTAAGTGCGATTTCCATTGCATTATCCCGATGTAAAAAAACGGGGTTGTCACAAGACGACTTCTTCTCGCTAGCAACCTGGGTCATCGTGTTTGGATTGCTGGGAGCACGTATCTTCTACGTTATCCAAAAATGGAGCGAGCTGGAAGGAGCGACGGTGGTTCAAAAGCTTTACACCGCGCTAAAGTTCACCGAGGGGGGATTGGTGGTTTATGGAAGCGTGATCGGTGGCTTAATCGCCGTCCTGCTTTGGACTCGAAAAAGAAAGATCGCATTGCTTCCAACCGCCGATGCAGTGACTCCTGCCTTCTTCATTGGTTTAGCCTTTGGCCGAATCGGCTGTTTGCTCAACGGCTGCTGCTATGGCGGGACTTGCGAGCCTGCCCTACCTTCGGTCGTATTTCCATCAGGTTCGCCTGCTTACATGGATCAGTTGGTTTCTGGTGAATTGCTTGGCATCGTAACGGAAAAAGCAGCCGTTCCAGACGATTCAAAAGTCATTCGCAACGTGCTGCCCAACAGCTGGGCGTCGCAAAACGAGATCAAAGAAGGGCAGGTCTTGAATCGAATTAGCTATGAAATGGTAGAAGGAATTACGAAAGAAAACCCCCTCGCCCCTCCTGTTTTCGCTGCTGCCGTTCAAGTCGATGGAAAGTTCTCAACGATATCATCAACCTTGGTTCCTCGCCAATCGCTAGCGGTGCATCCTTCGCAAATTTATGCTTCGATCAGTGGTTTACTGCTTTGTGGCTTTACTTTCTTTCTGTCTGAAAGATTCCGTCGACCTGGGCTCGTGTTTGGAGCGGGTATCATCGGATATGGCATTTTGCGAATCGTGGAAGAGTACATTCGTGTCGACGAAGCGGGGGTATTTGGGACCCCATTCAGTATCGCTCAGTGGATAAGCATAGGCGGTATCGGATTAGGAATAGCAGTGCTTGCCAATTCAAGGCGGCAAACCGGTACACCCACGACTTCGCCATGACAGAACCAAATCGTATTGCTTCTGACTTTGATGATCCATTCCGGGCGAGCCTGATTCGACTGTTTCAGCTTCGGCGGGACGTCCGGCATTTCCAAACCAAGCCGGTGCCCGCTGACTTGCTAAAGAAATTGGTTCGCGCGGCCAAGCTCGCGCCGTCCGTTGGGCTTTCTGAACCCTGGCGATTGATTTCCGTGGAATCGAGTCATTTGCGGGCCCAAATCGCGGAAGAGTACGTTGCAGCAAACGAGCAAGCTTCCACGCATTACTCTGGCGAAACGAAAAATCTTTACCAAAGTCTCAAGCTAGCCGGGTTGCAAGAAGCCCCTGTCCATTTTGCTGTTTTTGCCGATGCAGAACCGACGCAAGGCCGGGGGCTCGGACGTCAAACCATGCCGGAATCGCTTGAGTATTCCGTCGTTGCAGCCATCCAGAATTTTTGGCTTGCAGCCCGTGCTGAGGGGGTTGGAGTAGGTTGGGTTTCGATCTTTCGACCAGAACGCGTGGCTGCTATACTCCATAGTCCGACCTCGTGGCGGTTGGTCGCGTATCTCTGTGTCGGGTATCCTGTCGACGAGCACGAAACTCCAGAGCTTGAGCGTTTGGGCTGGGAGTGTCGCGATGATGCACAAGAAGCCTGGCAAGTTCGATAAGACATCGAAACTTTGTTTGGATGAGGCAACCGATGCAAATCATGCCAAGTGGTGGTGGTTGGACCAATGCAGCAGCTTCTGCCCAGCAGGGGCAGAACGATCTCAAGAACAGCTCGCCTCTCCATCGAGCGAACGCTGCAGATAATGCGATCAAAATCGATCAATCCGAGAAAGCTAGCGATCGCGACGCAAACGAGCGTTACGATGGGCCTCAGGCTGAAAACGATCAAGGGGCAAAACGGCCCAACCCGATCGAAAGTAAAAACGAAAATGCCGGTGATCTACTGTCATTACCCGCGACCGAAGACACTGCCCCTTCCACTCTGGATCTGCTCGGTTAAGCATGCAAAACTCCGTCCAACCCCATTTTTTAAAACTAAAACAAATAAAACGGTGCCACCAATAAAACGGTGCCACCCACCTAGTTGCCTTACGCGGTGCTAAAACGGTAAAACGGTGCCACCCACCTAGTTGCCTTGCGGGAGTGTTTTGGTATATTTTGCTTAATTGGAGATACCGACATGCCTAGACCATTACGTTCAGCTATTTTCCGCCCACAAGAGATTGCTATCCTTCATTGCACTCAGCGATGCGTGCGACGAGCATATTTGAGCGGCGTTGATGCCGTTTCTGGTGTCGACTATTCCTACCGGAAGGAATGGATTCGACAGCGAATCGAG
>Ga0247831_1003062_pt1 | contig 25408 bp, 18 predicted proteins | sample LaCruzMarch2015__9_FD_192406 | JGI IMG/M metagenome (GOLD analysis project Ga0247831, IMG submission 192406) | Freshwater microbial communities from meromictic Lake La Cruz, Castile-La Mancha, Spain - LaCruzMarch2015_1m | ecosystem: Environmental > Aquatic > Freshwater > Lake | place: Spain...
TTGGTCCTCAATTCCGTGTGTTCAGTGTGTTCCGTGGTTCCAAGATGGATTCTATCTTAGATAGTTGGCGACATTTCCAGGCTAGGCAGCGACAACCCGGCCATGTGTATCGGCATGGGACAGTTTTCGATATACTTGTTGCGATTTTGAATATAGTACATCCACTCAATTCACTCGATTAGGAGCCCTCTCATGGCGTCTGTAGCAGAACTCGTTACCCCTCCCAAGATTCAACATACGGAATGTTTTATTGATGGCCAGTGGCGTCCCGCTGTTTCCGGGAAGACATTTGAAACGATTAACCCAGCGACCGAACAAGTGATCTGTGAAGTTGCGGAAGGGGACAAGGCAGACATCGATGCAGCCGTTCAAGCCGCCAGGAAAGCCTTTGAACGCGGACCTTGGAGCCGGATGGATGCGCGTGATCGTGGTCGAGTCATGTTTCGATTAGCCGACTTGATCGAAAACGAAATCGATGAGCTAGCAGCTTTGGAGACATTGGATAACGGTAAGCCCATTCGTGAAGCTCGTTATGCGGACTTGCCGTTGGTCATCGACGTGCTCCGTTACTACGCGGGCTACGCCGACAAGATTCATGGATCGACTATTCCAATTCGCGGGAACTACTTTACCTACACACGACGTGAAGCTGTCGGGGTTGCGGGACAGATTATCCCATGGAATTTTCCGATGCTGATGACCGCTTGGAAATGGGGGCCCGCATTGGCTGCTGGATGCACCATTGTGATGAAACCAGCCGAACAGACACCGCTGACCTGCTTACGAATGGCCCAGCTGGCTCAAGATGCCGGAATTCCTGATGGGGTCATTAACGTGGTGCCAGGCTTTGGCCCCACTGCGGGTGGCTCGCTGGTGAAGCATCCCGGAGTCGACAAAATTGCGTTCACGGGCGAGCACCGAACGGCTCAAATCATCATGCGTGAATCGGCAGAAACCTTGAAACGCCTGACCTTTGAACTGGGGGGCAAGAGCCCTAATGTTGTTCTTGGTGACGCCAATTTGGACAAAGCAGCCATGGGTGCATATGTTGGGCTGTTCCTAAATCAGGGGCAATGTTGTTGTGCGGGCAGCCGAGTCTTCGTGGAAAAACGAGTTCACGATGAGTTTATCGACAAGCTCACGAAGTTGACGAAAAATCGAAAACTCGGAAATCCATTCTCGATGGAAACCGAACAAGGCCCACAAGTCGACAAGGCTCAATACGACAAGATCATGAGCTACATTGAGAAGGGGCACGCGGACGGAGCTAAGTGTGTTTCGGGCGGTGAACGTTTCGGTGACACCGGTTACTTCGTGCAGCCAACCGTGTTTGATGGAGTCACGGATTCCATGGCAATCGCCCAAGATGAAATCTTTGGGCCGGTGATGTCCGTGCTCACGTTCGAAGACTGGGACGATCTTATTCAGCGAGCGAATAATACGTTCTACGGTCTTGCAGCTGCGGTTTGGACTCGTGATTTGACCCGAGCTCATGACTTTGCAAGACGTGTCCGAGCTGGCACGGTGTGGGTAAACTGCTATGACGTTTTCGATGCCGCTGCACCCTTTGGCGGATTCAAAATGAGCGGTCAAGGACGCGAGCTTGGGGAAGAAGGCCTCAAGGCGTACACGGAATCCAAGACGGTGACAATCAGTCTCGATGCGTAGCATCCCGAGTCACGGAGTTGGGCCTTCTCTGGAAGCGGCATCCATTTCGATCACTAATCTGTAGGTTGTTTGCCTACAGATGGTTTGCCTCTAGGTTTGCTTAGTAACGTCCTCGACTGAGGGATGGTGCGGCGGCATTGTTCACTCCGGGTGGTGGTGGCGCACTGGGGCTTCGAGCTTGGGGAGGCTGATTCAGTTGCGTGGATGCAGCTCCCTTGTGTTCCAGTAATAAAATCGCATCGGTTCTTGAGCCGGTGGCGACCGGCAGGATACGATTAAGTCCGAACAATGTCGGCGGACTTCCGCTGATCAGGGTGTTGTTGACTTGGGGTGAAGGTGCGGCAACAACCCCGCAAGACAAAAGCAGGATCTGGTCGGCTGGCCATCGAAATCGCTCGTGCAAACGCCAAGACACCACCTGAGGCACTTCGATTTGCACGGGCTGAGGGGCTCCAAATGGGTTTGGCAAATCAATGGCAACGTTGTTAAGACGTTCCACTTGGTCGATATCACACTTCAGCATCAGGTCGACAGTACGACCATCCAAGCTCATGAGCGGGCTGAGCTGAAGCTTGTAGCCTTCCTTAATCTCGTCCGAAAACGGAACGTAGGGGGGCCAGGCCGCTGTTGTGTTTTGCTGATACTCTTTCAAAAAGTTTCGCGAACGCAATTGCTCGAGAGGCTGAAGCTGACCATTGACCATCGGAATATCAACCGATTGCATTTCCCGAACGTCGGTTCGATCGCGGAGCTGAGACATAAAAATGGCTCCGTTCTCTTTCGACATCAACCATGCTTGCACACCTGGTGTTTGAGCCACTGCGGATCGCATCAAACTTGCTGATTTGTTGCGCCAATTTGGGTTGCCGATCGTAATCAGACGAAGGCCATAAACCTGGGGCTCCGTAAGTCCGTTGACAAATCGTTCGTAGACTTGAGCGACCGTCTTTTGCATGGCAGCATTGTGATAAACTCGCAAAGTATTGCGATCCGCATTCAAGATCCCCATGGGTTCGTTGAACCAAACGTCGCTGCCAGTCTCCCGAATAATCCAGTCGATAATCGCCTGCTGAGGTCGCTCGATCGTCTTTTGATTCTGAGTGTACGGGCGAATGTCATATTCGACCCAATGTTGGCCGTTAGCTGTGGGCAGCTCGTACCGACTGACCGATTTCGGCATGTTCACGTTGGTTGAATTGACTGCTCCAGAATTCTCAATCGACGGTATCGTAGGGCTGGCTACGCTGGTTGCATTTGGAACAGAACCAGGCATCGCTGAAGTCGTCGGCAGGGGACTAGAAGCGGTGCTTGGAAGAGGTCCTGCGCTGACCGGCACGGGCCCGGTCGTGGGTGCCGGACCGTTCGCTGGCACTTGGCCCATCAGATTCTGTGAACCGAAAAACAGCGATAGAAAAACGGACATTCTGAAGCCCGTATTTTGGAGAATGCGTAGGCACATAGCTCGTTGCTCTTCTGATCTCGATGCAAACCGGACGGGGAAACTCGAATAATCAGTCAGAGATAGAAGATATAACGATCGGAGCCAATCCCAATCGATCCAGAAAGAACGTTACGCTAGCAATTCCTGAATGACTTGCTGGTGTTCTACCCCCGTAAGTCGTTGCTCAAGTCCTTGAAATGGAAAGATAAACCGTTCGTGGTCGATGCCCATGCAGTGAAGGATCGTGGCATTCAAATCATTGACGTGAACAGGCTTCTCCAGGATGTTGTAGCTGAAGTCGTCGGTGACGCCGTATTCCACACCGCCTCGAATTCCACCTCCTGCCATCCACATGGTAAAGCATTTGGGATGGTGGTCGCGTCCGTAGTTGTCCTTGGTGAGTCCGCCTTGGCAATAGACCGTTCGTCCAAATTCGCCTCCCCAAACGACAAGGGTAGAATCGAGAAGGCCTTTTTGCTTGAGATCTTGAATCAGGGCGCTGCAAGCTTGGTCGACGTCTCGGCATTGGGCAGGCAGGTCGTTGGCAATGTTCCCATGCTGGTCCCATCCGCGATGCAGAATTTGGACGACTCGAACGCCCCGTTCCACCATCCTTCGAGCCAGGATGGCGCTTGCTGCAAACGTACCAGGGACGCTGGCTTCGGGGCCGTACATTTCAAGGATGTTGCTTGGCTCTTCGGTCAAGCTCACAAGCTCGGGAACGCTGGTTTGCATCCGAAATGCCATTTCATACTGGGCAATTCTGGTTTGGATTTCTGGGTCGTGAAGTTGGGCGAAGCGTTCCTGATTCATTTTGTCCAGAGCGTCCAACATGGCTCGCCGATCGGCAGAGGACACACCGTCAGGGTTCGGAAGATACAGCACGGGATCGCCCCCAGTTCGAAGGGCCACGCCTGCATATCTTGTCGGCAGGTAGCCGCTGGACCACATGCGAGTGAACAATGCTTGGGCAGGTGCTTTGGCTGACCAAGTGGGGGTCATCACGACGAAGGCCGGTAAATTATCGCTTTCGCTTCCCAAGCCGTATGCCAACCAAGAACCTAAACTTGCTTTGCCAGGCACCTCATTTCCAGTCATGACGAAGGTGCATGCGGGGTCATGGTTGATGGCGTTCGTGTGAACTGACTTGATAACAGCAAGTTCGTCAACCACTTTCGCAGTTTGCGATAAAAGTTCACTAACCCAACGGCCACACGATCCATGCTGGTTGAATTGAAACTTGCTTGGAGCAACCGGCAATCGAGCTTGCCCACTAGTCATGGTGGTGATCCGCTGTCCTTGGCGGATGGAGTCGGGAAGATCCTTATCGAACTGGTCCTTCAAGTTCGCTTTATGGTCCCAGGTATCGATCTGCGACGGGCCGCCGTTCATATGCAGATAGATGATGGACTTCGCCTTGGGTGCGAAATGAGGAAGTCCCGGCAGCGGTGGATGGACCCGAACTGAGGATGGGTTGGTATTCGCCAAAGCAGATCCAGCAGATCCAAAACCGCCAGCTAACGACGCTAATGCGACTCCACCCACTCGAATTCCTGAGTTTCCAAAAAACTGACGGCGAGTCTGTAACAATTGGTGTTCGAAAAACGGGTCGCGCACGTCAGGCTCAGTGTGTAGTGGAGGAATGAACTAGCTTGTTGGCCGATTGTACCGACTGCTACTGAAAATGTTCAGCTTCCAGTTGGTAATAAACACCTTTTAGACCTTCGATCGGCTTTAGGTAAGGGGTCACATCCAGGACGCCAGCCATCGAAAATTGTCGAAATGATTTGGAGGCAAATTTGTCCGCGACCAACCGCACTTCGATCATGTGAGTCAAAGGTGGTTGCGTTCCAAAACAGCAAGTCCCAAGATCAGGAACCAGAACAAAGGTCTTGGTGGAACTACTGGAGATGGAGGTGGGATGAATGTAGCCCTTCAAAAATACCTTTTTACCATTCAGCGCAATTGCTTGTTCGGTCGGAACATCCGGGGCGCCTGTTGGGCTGGTCAGCCATGAAAACTGGATACGTTCATAACCTTCAGGAACTTCCGTGTAGTAAATGTAGGTATGCCGGACTGGAGCGGCCACGCACATCAATCCTCCTAAAAAAAGCCCTAAAGTGGCAGGTACTTTCCCCATCAATTCCGTGGGATATTTTCGGAAGGAGCGAAAGGCCAGAAGTGAGAAAATCAGGCCGCAGGCTGGAAGAAACAAAAGCATGGGGCTCATCCAAGCCAGGAGCCCGAACAGTCCAAAGACAAGTCCCAAAACCGCTGCCCTGCTCATCGAGCGATAATCCAGTTCTGTTTCGGCTTGGACAATCGATTCCGAACCGATCGGGGATTCAAGAGTGGCTTGTGTCATTTCGCTTTGTGGGGACGGTTAGAAGCTCGAAGGGGCTAGTCGCGATACACAGCAAGCGCCCACCGAAGGGATGAACCACCGCTGGTTGCCATGGTCCACATGACAAGTACCATAGTAATCGCCGACAACGACAATACGACCATTGGGAGCCAAGGGTTCACGACTCCAGAAGACTCCAACCCGGCACCATCCATCCAACTGTTATCGCAGACAACCATGGTCCCGGCCGAGAATCGGTTGTCATCTGGTTGGCTTACGGAAGCAACAGGGGTGTCACCCAGATATGCAATTCTTGTTTCGCGTCGCAAGCGTTCCATCACAAGCGCTCGCTCTGTCTTTGGCTTGACTGGAACGTAGGACGTTTCCCCTTTTTTGGTGGGAGCTGGGGTTGGGATGGGGAAAAACGTTTTGGCGCGTTTGACAGCCGCTGGGTCGATTTCCTCCAGCTTTTTGAGCTTCTCTTGAGCTTCAGGCAATGGGCAAGCCCTGACATAATTGACGACGGGCATTCGAACCCAATTGTTTTCATCCGTCGCGTTTTCAAAGAGATCGCACAATTTGTCCAGTTGAGACCAATCTCCCCATCGGGCCAAATCGGGAATGACCAAATCTGCTAAATCTGGTCGCTCGAGCAGGCTGTGCATCGCCTTGGTGATCGATTCTTTTGGTATAGCAACACCTTCGGTTCCGAGCACCCGAAGGGCGGTTACCGCAGAATAGATTTCCGCATACTGCGTCTTGCTGTTACGAAAAAACCGTTCTTCGATTAGCGGCAAACCACTTTCGCCACGCAAGGCCAAGAACGCTGCGATCAAAGCGTCCAACCCTGCGCGGTCATCGGGATTGCTGCTGGTGATCATCGTTTCGAATAGTTCAGCATCCTCTTCTTTCCCGCAGATGCCTAACATCGTGAAGTAAAGCCGTTTTCGGTCGGGCGATCGAGACGTGTCCTGCACCCAGCTCAATAGCTGCTCACGGTTCATGCGATCCTTGAGTTTGACCACATCCGAATAAGGGGCCAACGCAAATTCATCGTAACAGTCACGAGCGAGCAACGAGTCAGGGTGCTCGAAATACTTTTGGTAGAAATCAAGCCGATCAACGGGATCTTCTGGCAGCGACTTGATTTTGACAATGTACTCTTCCGCTTCCTCCGACAGGGGCAAGGGAGAGGACCATACCAATTCCTTGGGGTCGACCCCCATCAGAAGAAATCGTTTGTTCGATTTGCCCGGCCCAAAGTAGGTGGCCTGGATAGCTTGGTCGGGCTTGAGCAAGGTCTCGCCCGAAAGGATTTTGTTGATTTGGAACGAGGCCAATCCATCGATGTCGGCTCGATCGTCCGAAATGAGCTTACCGATCGCAACAACATCCATGGTTTGGATTTCTTGCCTCAATGTCTGCGATGCCGCCGTGCAAAACGGGCAATATGCGTGTTCGGCTCGTCCCGCAGCAGCGAAGCCAGTCAGTAGGACCACGGCTGCAATGGCAGTCGATGGAAGACGCATTGACGCGTTTCGCACTACATTCCGAACAATCGTTAATCCAGGCACAAATCGTTTTATCATGATCAAAACAACCTCGAGAGAATTCCTAAAGTCTTCTCAGACATCACTCAGCCCCCTAATGTACGTCATTTCCAGGCCACCGGACCAGACTGCCTAAGAGATTTTTCCAGATCATTTGATCCGACGTCCGTTATCACCGACTGTTAAAATACTGGGAATTGGCTACAGTTCGTGGTATTCGAGTTTGTTGATTATTCTTCTAGTTGCTGGCAAAAATGCAGTTACCCATCCTGAATATCCTGTCACCCGACCTGCCCTCAGTCGCTTCGAGCGATGACTCGGTTGAAAAAATGTCCTGCGGAAGTGCTGCCCCCACTTTTGAGCCCAGCCGGCGTCTGCCATCTTGGCTCAAGAGAGAAGTCCCCAAGGGGAACGCCAACCACTTCACTTCCGGACTGCTGTCCGAGCTAAAGCTGGAAACCGTTTGTGAAAATGCAAAATGCCCTAACCGAATGGAGTGCTACTCGCAAAAAACCGCGACCTTCATGATTCTTGGCAACGTGTGCACTCGACCTTGTGGATTCTGCGCGGTGTCCCGTGGAAAGCCGGAAGCATTGGAGATGGATGAACCAGAGCGGGTTGCTGAGGCCGCTCTTCGACTTGGCTTAAAGCATGTCGTGATCACTTCGGTCACGCGAGATGATTTACCGGACGGTGGCGGCGAACATTTCTATCAATGTGTAATTGCAGTCCGGCAGAAAACTGGGGCGGCAGTCGAAGTCCTAACGCCCGACTTTATCCGGCACAAACATGGATTGGATCGCGTGATTGACTCGGCCCCCGAAGTCTTCAATCACAACATGGAAACAGTTCCAAGACTTTACCGCAAAGTCCGAGGTCCCAAAAGCGAATACCGATGGACCCTGGAATTGCTTAAACATGTCAAGGCTCGCAATCCAACCATCAAAACGAAATCGGGCTTGATGCTGGGTTTGGGGGAAACTCGCGATGAATTACTCGAATGCTTGGCTGACCTACGAACCTACGATTGCGACTTCTTGACCCTTGGCCAATATCTGCAACCCGGCCCCAAGTACTTACCGGTCGTTCGATATGTTCCACCGGATGAATTCGAAGAACTGCGGCTTATCGCAAAATCGATGGGCTTCAAGAAAGTTGCCTCGGGGCCTTTCGTCCGAAGCTCCTACCATGCTCGCGAAATGGCCGACTGAGCCGGTCGCGTTCACCCACGATGATGACTTTCCTGCCTCCGGTCTCCTGCTGAACGAACGAAGACAACTCGATGCTATCCCTGTCGATGCTTGGAAACTTGGTGAGTGTTGCTACGTCGGATGGCATCAAGCTCCATGGATTCTTGGCAAGAGCCCAAAGCGCGAGCCCTCAAAGCGATGGACGAGTTTGGATCATCGTGCATGGCGTCAACGGGAACTACTACAGTTCATCCCTGCTCGCCGAGATTGCAGAAGCTTTGCACCGACTGGGGCAAAGCATCCTTTTGATCAACACGCGAGGGCATGACATGGTCAGCTTCAATACGGGGGCCAATCCCTGTCGAGTTGGCTCCCAGATCGAAAGCCTTCAGTCTTGTCCGCTTGACTTTCAAGCTTGGTACGATTTTTGTTTGGAGCAAGGACTAACACGGGTGTCTGTCCTGGGGCATAGCTTAGGAGCGTTAAAGTCTTGTCTTTGGGCCACATCCTCCAAAGGCAAAATCGATCGGCTCGCACTGGTATCTCCGCCCAGGCTTAACACGAACCTGTTGCTTGCAGACCCCGTGCGAGGTCAAGTCTTTCGCGAACATCTTCAAGATGCCGTAGAGCTATGCGCTTCCGGCTCGCCCGACCGAGTCATGAAAGTGCGGTTTCCATTACCGATGTGGATCTGCGCCTCGACTTATGTCGACAAGTATGGAAGCGGAGATGCCTACGACTACTTGCAACTGATGCAACGGATTGAAGTACCCTGTTTGTGGACATTTGGCGAGCAAGAGACTCGGCGGGGAACATCCAACTTTAAAGATGCCGATGTCGTGCTGCAACAAGCGATCACGGATTACGGTAAGAGCTCGAATCAATCGGTTTCTGTCATTGAAAATGCGGATCATTCCTATCGTGAATCACGCCCAAGGCTGGTTCAAACCTTGCTCAGTTGGATAGACAGCAACAGCTAAGGTTTTGGTTGCAGGTTACCTCTTTGTCCTAGCTCACCCAGCTTCACCCAGCTTCACCTTGGTTTGCTCTATCGTTGCCCCAGCATGAAATGGCAACACGCATCTCCTGCTTCGTGAGCGAAGCGATCTTGGCAAAAATTCCAAGATTTGCTAAAGCCATATCTACGGATCTGCTTTCCATCGTTTCACTAGAACCAGTACGGGCATTGCAGGAGGCAACACGCATGATTTCTCCCTTGGATATCAGTACCAGTGCATTGGTAGCACAACGCGTTCGTATGAATACGATCTCGGGAAACATAGCGAACATGTCCACTCTGAAAAATGAGGATGGCGAAAACAAGCCCTACCAACCTCGTTTTGTGGTTTTTCAAACGGACGAGGCCAAAGCCGAAGGGGGAGCTGCTGGGGTGAAGGTCTCCACGGTTGAAGTCGATGAATCGGAACCTCTTTATCGATTTCAACCTGACCATCCACTGGCTGCGACCGAAGGGAAATGGAAGGGATACGTGGCCTATCCCAAGATCGACATGAACGAACAGTTCGTGGACGCCTTGGAAGCTTCCCGAGCCTACGAAGCCAACGTTGGGGTCATGGAAGTGACCAAGGGGATGTCCCGTCAGACGCTAAGCATTTTGGCCTAATCGCGGGTTGAATACCCACTTCCTGTTCGCGGCCTGTTCGCACCCCTTGACGAAAACTCATCGCAATGCAAATCCAAACCGATTCACCACTCCATCAGCACATCGAAAAGCTGACAAAGCTGTTGAATCGAGTTGGCGAACGGTCCAACCCTAGCGTCAAATCGGAGAGCAGTCCTTTTTCGGACATGCTCGTCGGTGGATTGCAACGCGTGAACGACATGCAAAACTCGGCCGAGTCGCAGATGGAACAGCTGATAACAGGCGGAGACGTTAATCAAGCCGAAGTATTCACGAGCGTTCAAAAGGCGGACATGTCTTTTCGAATGCTTGTCCAGATCCGAAACAAATTGATGCAGGCGTACGAGGAAATCAACTCCATCCGCGTCTAATCACCTACCCGATTAAGGGGCAGCCCCCTTTCGGATTAGTTCAAGAACTAACGAGTAAGCTATGAATTCGATCAATCAAATGTTGAAGCAAATACAATCGCTGCTTGCTGGCATGCCCCCTCAGTCTCGACTGATGGCCATCTTGCTAACAGCGGGCGTTGTCGTAAGCTCGCTCTTTTTAGCGCAAGGGGCAACCACCGGTAATGGCACGATGGTCTATCTCTTTGATGGTCGATCCTTGAGCGAAGCGGATTTGGATAAGATCGAGTTTGCTTTAAGCAAAGCTGCTTTGCGAAAATACGAACGGAATGGAAATCGAATCCAAGTTCCAGTCGCCTCGAAGGATCTTTATTACAAGGCTATTGACGAAGGGAAAGCCGTACCCGAAGGCATGGGGGGAGCGATCGATGCAGCCATCAATAACCCTGGATTTCTAGAGCCAACGAAAACGACCGAAGCGAAACACGTTGCGGGCAAACTGAAAGACCTTGCCAATAATATCAAGCAGATCAGCAATCTTATTTACGACGCTCATGTTACCTACGATGAAAAGCGAGAAGGCTTTTCGTCCGATCGAAAACAAACGGCAACGGTAGCGATCAAGACCGTTGGGGGGAAGCGATTGGCGATGTCACAGCAGCACGCCATCATTCAATATGTCGCTAAGGCATTCGCTGGCCTCAAGGAAAGCGATGTTGCACTGTTGGATTTGACCGAATCCCACACCACCATGATTTCGAACGATCCAAGTTCGATCGCTCAGGCGCGTTATTACCAAGTAAAACGAGAGCAAGAGGAACTGTTCCGCGATCGAGCCGAACGGTTGCTAATGGATTATGGGGATGTTCGGGTGGATGTGAATGTGGAAATCGATCCGACGTTGAATGAAGAGACCGACATACTTACCTACAACGACAAACCAACCACCATCCAATCCACCACCTCCAAAAAGGATGCAACCAATCAGAAGCAAACTGCAGGTGGAAGACCTGGCACCGAGCCCAATGCACTTGCAAACAAGGGCGCTTCGCTAAACAGCCCCGGCACTCCGGATCAAAGCAGTGTGACGAAAGAGCTCGTTGAGAACGACAAGCGAGTTACCGGAAACACTCTAACACGAACCGAAAAAGCAGGGCTGCAAACGCTGCGAGCCGCTTTCACCATTTCCGTTCCATTTTCCTACTACCAAAAAGCAGCGACCATTAAATGGTTAGCCCTGAACCCAGGGAAGCTTGCAAGCGACGCTCCACCTTTTACCGAAGCAGAACTGACGCGAGTCAAAAAGGAAACCGAAACCAATATCCAATTAACGCTGACTCCCATTCTACCCAAAGGTGCAGCTGGGGAAGACAAGCTGCCCAAGGTAAATGTTACCGATTACTTGGACATGCCAGTGCCAAGCCCTCCACTTCCGTCCACCACCGCACTGGCCCTGGAGTGGCTTTCTGAATCCTGGCAAACGCTTGCATTATTTGGGATGGTTGGGGTCGCACTGATGTCACTGCGTTCGTTTGCAAAGACTGCACCGTCCTCCAATGACTCCGCTTTCGAACGGGGCTTCGATTTGCCGCTCGACGATGCCAGCGATATCGATTTGAGCTCGCTGACCGATGAAGAAAGCGATTTGTTTGTGGACCCACCCAACAGCGAAGATCCGGCTAAGCCGCGACTAAGGACGACCGGTGGGGACGTCAAGACAGATCTCACCTCCATGGTCCGCGACAACCCCGATGCGGCAGCAACCCTGCTCCGAAACTGGATTTCAGGCTCGACATAACGCTATCATTGATGGAGCCTTCGCGAAATTAGCGATAAAGCGGATCTTGTAGCGATTATCTGAGCTTTGCCAGCCGATACTTTCAGGTAGGGGCTTTTCATGTCGAAATCATAGCAATCACGAGCTCCTTCTCAACGTTTCAAGGAGCTGTTGAATGGTCAACGATTCAATCACTAATCGCCTTTCTAACGAAAACATTTCGACCTTTCGCAAGAATCGGTTCGAAGCGAACGATCTATCTCAAGTCTCCTTCTTTGACCAACTGCTAGACGCGAGCACTTTTCGCACGGAGTTTGATATTAATGGTCGAAGCGACCTAGCCCCCAGTCGCTCTTCCAGCAGCCAGACAGACACAATCCGCGACGAAAAGGCGGTGGTGGACGAAACCGAGAATTCAACTCCGAGCGATGAGGGATCCGACGAACCCATCTCCTACGCAGTTGTCTTGCCAACCCCTGTCTCAGCTCCGATTGATTTCGCGACCAGTCAAACAGCGGAATCCACGCTGACCGGCCCGAACGAAGCAACACCTACGGATGAAATCGTTGACTCACTCGATGCAAGCGCCAAGTCCTCCTTAGAGGTTGCGAACCCACACCAACAGGTGGCCAAAAATGGAACTTCGGACAATCAGGTTGCTGCGACGGAGCAGAAGCAATCATTGAAGTCGCAAGAGACGGCTTTCAAGATCGAACAAAGCGAACAACCCGACGAAACGGGATCCTCAACGTGGGTGCCATTGGATGGGGTAAGTGGCTCGGACCGAGAATCGTCGGGCGAACGGAACGACACGTCCGGCAAGCAACAATCGGACAACCCACTGCAGGTCGCTCCATCCAATTCGACAGAGTTCGAAGTTCCGGAGGGGCCATTGGAAATCCAGGTACCTGCGAAAGAAACGACCAACGAACGATCTCGACTAAGCCCAGACGCAGAACAAGACGATCAGGACTCGATCTCGCAAGAACAACCCAATCGAAGTCGACGGGCTGAAAGATTAGCGAACCGCACCGAGCGTCAAAGCCGAAACTCGGAAAGCGATGGCGACAAGAACGATGGCTCAGGTAAATCCGAGAGCTCACAAGCTTCGTTCGCCAATAACCTCGTTAACCCGGAAGATCGAGTTTCATTGACCCAGGATTCCACTTCTGGTCCGAGACCGGTTGATTCTGGACTCAATACTCTGGCGACTGATTCGTTTGCTCCCAACGCAAACGGCACGAATGCATATTCGTTGACTGCATCCGCCTCTGCCACGGCAATGACGGGTTCGCTTGTTTCAGACACATCCCGCTCCGTCTCGGGGGCAGCGTCCGTCGGCTCTTCGTCCTCGAGCTCTTCGATCACTGGCGTTACCGCGAAATTGGATTCGCAACCGTCCTCTAACACAACAATGACAGGATCCAATAACACAAATCAATCGCAATCTAGCGGATCTCGAGGCGAAACGATCCGAGGAGCTGCGGGCAGCTCCATTTCCCCCTACCAAGAAACCAAATTGGTTCAGAGAGTTTTACGCGGGCTTGAGCAACTTGGGGATGGGGGAGGGCAAGTCCGTTTGCGATTGCATCCGCCAGAGCTTGGAACGTTGCAATTGACCTTGCGAATGGAAGGTGGCCAAATGCAAGCACGCATGGAAGTCGAAAACTCATTGGCAAAAGATGCTTTGCTGAACAACGTCCAAACGTTGAAAGACCGACTTTCCGAACAAGGGATGCAGATTGAGTCATTTGAAGTCTCGGTCGGCTCGGATGCGGCAAGCTCCAATGGTTCCAATGCAGACCGTCAAGGCGGCTTCAATTCCGACTCCCGTTGGAACAATGCCCAAAGTCGATTTGCACAGATCAATAGCAATCGATTATCATCTGACGATTCCCAGATCGAAAAATCTCCACAGCAACCTTGGACCCGTAATCACGGATCTCTTGATTTAACCGTATGACCCACCCAACCGCCCTAGAAGTTCGCGAAGCTTTGCTGAAGCTCGCGAACTCAGGAGCTTGGCGCACCTACGATGGTCCCAATTTAGAAACGCTTCGGCATGGCCTTCAATTACAATTCCAGCGCCAGTATGTCCGGCTATGCAGTTCGGGAACATTTGGGATTGAGCTGGCGATACGTTCGTTGAAACTTGCGACTAAGTCCGAAGTGCTTCTTGCCGGTTACGATTACCCAGGAAATTTCCGAGCTATTGAAGACGCGGGAGCAAGTGTTGCTTTGGTCGATTTGGGTGCAGACGGTTGGACTCTCACTCCTGAGAGCTTGGATCGCGCCCTGGGCCCGAATTCTCGTGCTGTCGTGGTCTCCCACTTGCACGGCCAACTTGCAGACATGGAAGCCATCTGCGACTGGGCAAGAGAACGCAATGTTTTTGTCATTGAAGATGCTTGCCAAGAACCTGGAGCAACCTTCGGTCCGATCGATCATCGCAAACCCGTTGGAAGTTTCGGCGACTTATCGGTATTGAGCTTCGGGGGTAGCAAACCACTTTCCGCCGGACGGGGCGGGGCTGTTATGACCAACGATCCTCTGTTAGCCCAGCGTATGACAATCTACTGCGAACGGGGGAATGATGCCTATGCTCTGTCGGAACTTCAAGCAGCGGTTCTAACACCACAACTGACCCATCTCATTGAAGATTCATCGGCTCGACGAAATTCCGCGATAAAACTTCTTCAGCAATTGGAATCGATCCCTTGGTTGAAGCATCCTCACGGCGATCTTAGGTCGGACCATGCCCATGATAACGCTGCGAGCTACTACAAACTGGGTTTGCAATTAGATTCTACGGGCTTGCAGGGGACGACGCGAATCCCATTTGCAAATGCTTTTCCTGAAACCGACCAGGAACGCTGCGTTGTATTCCGTGATTTTTTACTGCAGCAGTTTTCTGAAATCGGGCTGAAGATTGGGGCTGGATTTCGAGGGTTTCTTGGACGTTCGAAGAATCGTTGTCGCCAGCCCCTAACCATGCCATTCAGTTTTAACGCCGCTCAATCAACCATCGTGATAGACCATTCCCACCTGTTGTGTCCAGAAAAAGGTAGCAGTTCCATAAAGAGCATCCTGGACGCACTTGAAACCATAAACAAAATGATGAACCTATGAAGGTACTGCTTACCAACGACGATGGATTTGACGCAGAGGGAATGCAGCGATTCTATGACGAGCTTTCGAAACGTCATGACTGCTTTATCGTTGCTCCAGACCAAGGACGCAGTTGCTGCGGACACGCGGTGACCACCGGATCGGAGCTGGAGGTCGTCCAGCAGCACGATCGCGCATGGACGGTCACTGGAACACCGGCTGACTGCGTCCGCATGGGCTTACTTTGGCTTCAGCTACGACCAGACTTAGTCGTTTCAGGCGTCAATCAAGGTGGAAACTTGGGACTTGATATCGTTTACAGCGGGACGGTTGCAGCCGCTCGAGAAGCTTGCTCGCTCGGATTCCCGGCGGTGGCCATGTCGCAATACATGCGCCGTGATGTCCCGCGCGACTGGAGCGCAACGGGACGCCGGGCAGTGTTTGTCCTAGAGAAGCTGCTGGAACGCTCTGACTTTGCACCAGGTTTTTGGAATGTGAACTTGCCGGTCTTGTTGCCCGAGCAGCATGAATTGTCGTTTCCAATTACCGAGTGCCAGCCCGAGAAACAACCGTTAGCATTTGACTTCCAGTTGCATCCACAACAAGAAGAGGCCGAAGGCTTGTCCGCCAAGGATGATATGCCTGCCAGAGATACAATAGCGCGCGGTAGAACCAGTCGAGTCATTTACAAGAGCAATTACCAAATGCGGCCGCGACAAAATGGTTCGGACGTCGACCTGTGCTTCGAAGGGCATGCAACTTGTTCGCGTCTCCGGATCGGCGACTTTCTTGTCATGTAAAGGAATGCTGGGAAGTGGATGCTGGAAAGAAGTTATTCCTGAAGCTCAAGGGCACATTCTCGCAGCAGACTTATTGCGGACTCCACCAACATTTCTCCCGATCCAGGCATCACATTGGAATTGGTCACTTCGTAGCTCCCGCCTGCATACGCGGCACGATGCGGAACATAGATTGTCTCGACCGAATTGCTCAACTCGATCACGAATGTTGCACTAAATGGAGACGCTTGCTTGATCGCCAAACCAAGCTCGACAAAAACTTCGCCAGGCAAGCAAACGATGGCAACGTCGCGGCCCAGTGTGAAGACCGTGATATCGACCGGAATCGATTCACCAATGCCAGCAAGGGAACGACTTAACCCCCAAGTAACATGATCCCTTGTGTTTGCGAATGGTTTGCTTCGAAGCATTTGATCGAGGATCATTTTCTTGTAGGCGGTTACATGGTCAAGAAAATCGACCTTCTCCTTCGCCCTAGCCAGTTTCAAAATCGAAATCGAACGCTCCACTTCCTCTTGCGTTGCTCCTTGTAAGGGTAGACGTACAGTTCGCGATTTGACGGCAAGATGGTGCGACTCCAGTGGCTGCAACGAGCCCAATTGCTTCTGGATCGTCTCTCCCAAAGCGGTTCCAATTTTGGATGTTTTATTGATCTCTTTGGCATTCGGATTCGAATGATTAATATCGCCGCAACAGCCGGTTCCAAAGATGGAAATAAAGTTCTCGCCAGCTTCCTTTCGAAGCGTCTTTTCGATGACGTGTGGATAGTCGGCACTCCAGTTCATGCCGCCAACCGTATCGAGATGCAAAGCAAAATTACTCAGCAAACCTAGCGGTTTGTTGTTCACGTCGCTGATGGACATGATTTGAATCTCTGGATCGATGGGACCGGCGGCCCGAACCACATCTGGATTGGTGAAGTTCATCCAGGTTTTTACGCTACCGTCTCGCATAACGAACCTGCGATTGAACGACACAGGAAGCTCCTGACGAGCCGTCCCCCATTGAAGCCGAACGTCGCCGACCGTCGAATGAGCTTGAACGATCGCCGCCACAATTCCATCGATTAACTTGTCGATGTACTCAGCTCGGATCGGTTCCTGCTTCTCGTTTCCAAGACGAAGAAATAACTCTTTCATGTAATCCGGAGCGGTATGAGAGTGAGTCGCAGCCAACGCGATACATTCAGCCGGTATCCCAGTTCTCTCCGAGGCGCGTTTTCGAACTTCCCGAGTCAAGTCGGTAGCGATTCCGATCAAGTCGCACACTACTAAGGCTCCGACAGTATTTCCGCTTCGGAATACGATCGCTTTGGCTTTGAGCGGGTCTAAAGTTCCCTCGGCCAATCGCTCGTGATAGTAACCCGCCATGGGGAAACCTCGTGGAGGCGTGATGTCAACTTCAGAAATGCCTGTCAGCAGTTTGGATGTTTGGGCAAGACACATGTCTGCGGCGATGCAAACGGCTAAACACAACGTCAAGGCTATTCTGGAAATGCACATTGATTGAATCCATAAGGTTCTAAGGTGTGTCAGACGAAAAGCTAACGTCGCATAGTTAGCACGATTGAATGAGTGATTAAATGAAAGTCCGAAGGTCAGTATACGGGTAAATGGATTGCATGAAAACGAAAACAGCTCGCGAGAATGCGAGCTGTTTCAATTTCATTGGAGAGCACTACGACTCAATTAACCGTTAGGGCCTTGTACTCGGAGACGTTTTTGAATGTCTGTTTCCAAAACGCCAAAAACTGCTTCGTGCCGTTGAACGGACATCTGCAGGGCGGCCAGCAATCGCTTGGCAGTGAAGAAGTTCATGATCACGCGTTGCTTGACGTGGATCGGGTCCTTTGGAATTCCAACCGGTTGTGGATTGAGACCGAAGTCTACAATCAATTCTTCTGGTGAGCCAGTAACGCGGCAAAAGTTCGCGTAGCAAGCGATCGCTTCATCGTCTCGAACTTGAACTTGAACGCTCTGCTGCGGTTGTTGCTGAGACTCTGTAGTTTCTGGTGCTACATCTGTCGACATAATTTTCTCTCCTGAGAAACAAACAAACAAGGATAGGATTTGCTCAGAGCCTCTCTCCGAACAACATTCAATGTACCACGCAACTTCGGTTCGTGCAGACTTGGAATCAAATAGTCTTAAAATTCGAAGTTGAAGGTTTTCGTAACGTAACGATATAAACGGGAACCGAGGGATCTCCAGGCCAAGTGGACTTTCGCCTGTCCACGATAACCAGGTCGCAAAGGTACCTTCGTTGCATCGAACACGATTTTGGCTTGGTAGGATGTACTGATTGGGCGAGTTCTACCGTACTCATCCGTTTTGGTGTCAAGCTTTCCGCCAGCAGAAATGGCCAGGTTGGATGGGCTCTCTTTCATTTCGGTTTCCGCGAAGCTGAAAACCTTTCCTGTTACGGATTCCAGTTGTGCCGCGTCAAACATGATCTCAACTTCATCGCCAACTTTCACAAGATCACGGTCGTGCTGGTCGACCACCATCACCCCTTCCATTTTATCATTGGGACCGACGAGGCATACGAGCTCACCTTCGGTGAAGTAGGCCTCGGAGTTCACCGGTGTAAACGGGTTGCCCCACCAGCTCGACAACTGTTCTTGCGCTTTTGCAGCTTTACTCTCTTCCTTATCCGGCGGTTGGTAGAGAATCCCATTGATTGGACTTCGAATCACTAAGTTGGCTTCTTTGTCTTTGACCGTCTGTAGAAGTTCCTCCTTCTTCTTGAGTTCGCTTTGCTGCGCTCGGACGTTTTGCTTCAATCGCGGAGTAGTTACCGAATCGAATTCCAGTTGTTCCAGGATGGTTTGAGTGGTGCGTACTTCGCCCTCAGCGGAATTGCGCTGAAAATGGAGTTCGGGGTTCTCAAGACGGCCGATACTATCGCCCGCCTTGATCGAATCGCCAGGCTTGGCGTCCCAGCCCACCAGTTTGCCGGCTACTAACGTTCGTACCTCGTACGCATCTTCTGGTCGGACTTCAGCAGCACAGTAGACATAAAACGGAAGTGGGAAGAAGCAAATGAAAGCCAAGATTCCCGACGTGATTGCCAAGCTTGTCAAGATATTGGCTCGTTTCATCTTTGCCGCCTTTCCTGGAGTTTTGAAAAATTTGTAAATCGACATCACACCTGGCACAACCATGCCCGCAACACCCGCAATCGCAAAGGCCCGTCCCAGCGATTGCAAACCATAGGGCTTTAGAACTTGGTTCAAGAACATAATGATTCCGAAGGCGACTACCCAGCGGTACACAAACGAGGCAATCGTGTAGACACCGAACAACAACTGATTCCGCTGAGGCAAAAACGGGTTTTCTTGAAGTTCAAGGCCTAAGCAGTTCTTTTGAAACCACCGCTTCAATATCTCGCTCGACTTCTGACGAAGATTAGGGATTTCCAGAGCATCCATCGTGATGTAATACCCGTCAAATCTCAGCAATGGATTGCCATTGAAAACAACCGTGCTGACCGAACAGATGAACATAACGCTCAAACAGAGGAAACGGAACATTCCGTCCTCGCTGAACCACCACAAAAATGTCGCGATCGAGGCCAATATCAATTCGACGTACATGCCCGCTGCGCCGATGAACACGCGCTGCCACTTGTTTGGCAACATCCACGAGTCCGAAACATTGCAGTACAAACAGGGGGTAAAGACCAGCATCATGAAGCCCATCTCGTGACATTCACCACCGAACTTCTTACAGCTCAAGCCGTGCCCAAACTCGTGAAGGATCTTCACGCAGGCCATGGTGATTCCTAAGAACAGCCAATTGTCCGCAGCAAAGAACTGTTCAAACGTAGGAAGCTTGCCCTTGAACTCTTGGTAATTCACCAAAACAAGCGTGATCGCCATCAAGCCGACAACAGTCACCAGCAGCAAACACCAAGTGGTGAATAACCAACCGAACCATGGCAGAAGCCGATTCAGAATCTTTTCGGGGTCGATACCTCGAAAGCGAATTGCGAAGATGTTCGTAAACTTACCGACAAGCTCTCGCTTTTTCTTTTGGTCTCCACGACGACGCAACTGCCTGCCTTGTCCACCTGCATGGGAGATGACCAACCCGCTACGGTGAAGCATACCCACGAATTGTTGCAGGTCTTGCAACGAGATTCGCTGGGGAGCAAAATCGGCCTGGAATGTTTCGCGAATTTGCTGAAGCGAATTCTGACCGTCCAGCATGTTGAGGATTGCGAATTCCTCTTCATGAAATCGAAAGTAGTTTAAGCCAACCGGCTCCTTCACAACCCAATAGGCGCGTCCATCGTACTTGTGACGCCGAGATTCCAAGTCAGGACGACGGCGCAGCCGCAATGGACGCATCGCGCTGTTGACTAGTGAATCCGCCATCGTCGTCATGAATAACTTACCTTTTGATTATCTCGCAGGAAACAATTTGGTTTGACCGGGCCTTACTTTGCCCCAACCATGACTTCAATAGTCGCTTCCATTCCTTCGCGGAAAAAGTACTGTCCGTCCGGCGTCAATTGATTTTCAATGTCCACATGAATGGGGTAAACCTTCGGAGATTCCGATCTTGGCGAGACATAGGTTACTACCCCATCCACGACGGGAGCATCCGGTATTCCAGGAACCAGAATACGCACTCGAGCGGGTGCGTTCAGGAGCAGGTGAGGTGCAACATTCACTTCCGCATTGCCAACCACACGAATGTTCTTCATCGAAGTCAATCGGCAGATCACTTCGCCAGGACGCACGAAGCTGTACTGCTTCTTTGCGACTTCACTCACAAAGCCATCCCAGTGAGCAGGAATCTTGCGCAGCTCTACTTGCACCAACGTCGCTTTCAGCTTCGCTTCCTGCAAAGCAACCGCGGCCGCTTGTTGCTCCTTTTCATTCTGCGAAACCGTTATCTGCAGTTGCGCCTTGGTAAGCTCAAGACGCTTCTTTCGGTTATCCAAGTCGCTCTCGGCACCTTGGCTGTTCAAATCGTCGGAGATTTCGAGCTCCACTTGAGCCACGTCCACAGCTGCTTTGGCATAACGAATACTGCTGTCATCTTTCAGCTTAATTTTTGCTGCTAGGAGTTCTTGAGTGGATACGTCCGACTCGGCTTGTGCGATTCGCGGATCGAGACAGATCATGATTTCCCCCTGCTTCACTACCGACCCATCATCTACGAATAGCTCAGTAATAATCCCTTCAGATTGGGCTGCAATGAAGATGTCTTGTGGAAATCGAAGCTGGGCGTTGGTGACCATCAGCGAACCACTTCTCGACTGAGCCGCTTGATTGTTGGCCACAGGCACAGAAAGTCCCGAGCGAGGCGCTTGCGGGATCTCTGGACTCTGGTCTTGCGCAAATCGAACAGGCAATGCATTGGTTGGCTTAACATTCCTGTTCTCGATCGGCTTTGTCGCTTGAGCGAACCGGACCATACCTTCGTCCAACGAAGCGGCTGGCTCACCAGGCAACTCCGGCAAACTGCCCTGATCCGCAGTCAAGCTATCTGCCGCCCCATCGATGTCCTTCAGAGATGCCGAACCTAGCGATGCTGCATCGATCCTCCCGAACGAGGCTGCCGAAGAAGCCAAGGAGGATGGCTGGCCATTGATTCCCAACTGGGGAAATGATTGATCAAGCCATGACCTTACGCCTGGCACCAATCCAATCGCCAATGCACTACCGCCAACTGCAACAGCCAAAGGCAAACCCACGTACCATTTACGATCTATCATCAAAATTGCACCTATTCGATTTTTTCAAAATACGATTAAAACAGGACGTGCGCTCGAACCCACTCGATCGGGTCTTGGAAGACCACAAACGCAGCGCTTCGTTTCCCGCACTTCACGTCCAGCTTGACTCGAGCGCCTGGAAATCGCTTGATGTTGGACATTGCATCCGGATCGGGAATGCATCTCAATTTTACGACCGCTCCATCTTCTGCATCCAATTCCGCACGTTGGCCGATGCCCTCAGGATACAGCTTTCCTTTGTAGTAGACCGATGCTTCGGACATCAAAATGAATTCGACATCCAAGTAACCTTTGCCTGATTTCTTCGCTTCTTCCATCGCGAGATCCAAGTATCGCATCCGCTTCTCAGGCATCAACACTTCCACTTCCCAATCCGACGTAAGATCAGCAATCGTCATTAGAACTTGGCCTGTCACCACGGGTCTCGCATTCAAGACACGCTCGACGTCCCAAGTGGTAACGATACCCGTAATGGGACTTGTTCGTTTAAGTTTTTTCTGTTTCTCCTCGAGGATATAAAGGTCATTCCTTCGGTTAGTAATCGTGGTTTTTGTTTCTGCTTCTTCCGACTTGTAGCGTTCTTTGTCCGACGGTTGAAGCCCCTTTTGGTTCAAGTTGTAGCTGGCATTTTCATTCTTTTTGAGTGCCGTATCCAACTCCCCCTCGATGTTGGTAATCTGGCCGTCAAGCTCCCGATTCTTGAGCTCGACCAAAACGTCACCCTCGTTGACCTTTTGGCTATGCTTCACATTCACCGCTTGGACTTCTCCGTCAACGTGCGCGAAGACGTTCTTTTCGATGCTTGGCTTGAGTTTTCCGTTCCCTTCTAAATCAAAATCGATGGGTACGATGACCATAGCCAGCAATCCTGCACCGATTAAGCCCAGGATAGCCATGGTTTTGGGCAATGCGGAACCGCGGAACATCCAGGTCATACGATCCAGGAACTTCCAAACAGGCATCAAGAAGATTTGGCTGTGCGACTGTGAATTGGAAAGTGCGCGACAGGCGTGTTCGTAAACCAAATCGACTCGGCCCTCAAGCACGGACCTTGAAAGCTGAGTTTCAATCTGTTCGACAATTAAGGCACCAATGATGTCCCTGCGGGTGCGGGTTTCGCTGGTTTCGTTTCGGGACGCTAGCATATCCCCTTCGGTCTTCCGTTCCGGTTGCCGGATCGGAAGCACAGTGACTGTACGACCATGGGACAAGTCAACGTAATCTTCGATGGCTTCTTCGAGCTGCGGTGGTAAATCCACCATCGATCCGTCATACCAAAGGGGTTCACCACTTCGTACCACTCGCGTTGCAAGGTTATTCAACGATTGGACAATGTTGGAACGATTCTCGATGGAATCTTGTCCGGAAATCGCGACCACGCGTGCATTACCTCCCTTGAGCATTGCCACGCTAACTCGATCGCATTCGATCAACCGCCGACCTTCGTTGGCGATGGTGTACGCGGTATCTTTCAAATCGAGATTCTCATGCACCAACCGAGCGAACTGATCGGACTGCTGCCACAGTTCTTGACGCGTTGAAACTTGCTGCAGGGTATGCCCCTGGAGCCATTCCCCCATCAACTTAGTCATGTGCTCTAGGAATCGCAGGTAACCTCGTTGAGCGTCGGCGGGTGCGTCAGGTCTTTGCAAAACTTCTAGCAAACCGACGGATTGCTTATTCGCAACGAGAGGCGCTGTGACCAGAAGAAATCGAGTGGGATTGCTTTCGCCGCCTGCTTCCCCGGACCCCGATAAGGGCGGAATCAGCTCCGCGCGGCCTTGCGAGAAAAGTCGCGTCAATAGACGACCATGCTGCTGCGCCTGCTCGTTGTTCGATTGGAGCAACGTGGGGTCCAACTGGATTTGATGAGCGAGCCGCATGCTGCCTTCGTCGTCCACCAGCCAAATCGCACCTCCCGCAGCAGCTAAGGCGGAGATGATTCGCTGAAGCACAGCTGGGTAGTATTCCGCGGCTGGTGTTTCAGATTTCGAAAGGTCCGAGATCTCGTTGACTAAACCTCGAATGTGCCTTTTTGTACTTTCGACATTCTCGTCCGTTGGTCCGGATGCCATAGCTTCAGATCAATACGTAAAGTGGATCAAATGGAAGTAACATGATGAACATATGCCCACCATCCATCGAAAGTTTGAATGCATTCCATAACTCGGAATTCCCCAAACTCAAGAATAACAGATCAGAATACGTTTGATTCCTCTGTTGTAAAAGCTCCAATCCGCAGAACCCGAGCGAGAAGCTTCATTCCCACCTTCCTTGTTTCCGGTTGTTTGGACTAGTGAAACCCTAAGGACCACGCAAACGGAACCGATTCCCTTACCTCCAGCCAAATGAACTTCATCAATTCTTAAAGGCTGTTTAGGACAGTTGGTTGTAAAGCTGATTCAATTTCGTCACGAATCGATCTTGCAAGTGATTCGATTGCAGAGTTGGGAAGCCCCTGCGGGCTGCTGCGCAGCCAAAGAACTAACTCGGTATGGAAGGTTGACGCCAGGATGGCTAGTTCTGTACCCGGGCGTGTCGGCGGGGCAGCGGCAAAATCAACAAATTGACAATCGCCCAATTCGAACCCGCGCGAGCCCACCACGCGGCGCGTTGGAAACCGCCGGACCGGAGCTCCGAGATAGCTGAAAACGAACGTACCGGGGCGGCTCTTCTTAAGGATCCGATGATGGACCCAAACTGGATAGCTTCGGATTCGGCCGAGGGTATCCAAGAACAAGCCTGCTAGACTCCAGTCTTGAACCGCTTGCAATTCCGTTTTGATCGTCTTCGCGTTGGACCAAATGTCGGTACATTGCGAACTGGCTCTTCGAAGTATCGAATATCCGATTCCGTTGTGGCAAGGCGTTCGCCCTTTCAAAGATGGACGCATGTTGATGGGAAGAATGGCCGTGAGCCAACACTTTCTGGAACCAAGCGCTATCCGTTTCTGTTTTTCGAGAGCACTCATGCAAGCCGCAATCAAAAATTCATTCTGAGAGCATTGCCGCGCTTGGGCTTCTTGCCTGATGTTTCGAGTCGTCCCTTCATCGAACTTGATGGGGAAAAGATGAAGTCCTTCAAGAACTGGATCTGCAGACTGGTGGCGGCTGGCTATCGACGCAGGTATCGTTTTTTCTGGCGCCAACCTCGCTAAATGAAAAGCTGGCCGAGTCATGTACTTGACTAACTCGATCAACATGAACTTGGTTGCGGTCCATCGACTTACCGGATGTGGGATGGAACGATCCAAGACATGTCGCGTTGAAAGATTTCCAATTTCTGTAGGCTTAGCAAAGCGCGGGGGCGAACTGACAAAGGCATCTTCCTTCTGTTCGTTGCGCGCGGCGCGTTCATAGGCATCGAACAGATCCGACGAAAACTCCAAAGCACCGATCCCGTCCGAAACAGCATGATGAAATGTGCAAATCAGTTGCCAGGAATCACCCTTGGGAACCATTCCAACTTTGATACCACATTCTCGATTCAAATCGATGTATTGCCAGTCCTTGAAACATTCGGCACTCCATGCTCCCGCAATCGGCTCCAACAGGTGAACCTTGGGAATCGATGAAGTCATTTGCCAAAACAGTTTTCGTGTTCTGGGATCTTCGGACATGATGCATTGCGTTAAGGGATGCAATTGGATCGCTTCGCGCAGTGCCTGTTCCCAGATACTCACATAGCATGGACCCTGAATCGTCCAAACAAAAGTAAAAGTCATGGGATACTGTGGCGAATCGTCTTTCGCCATGTACCACTCAAAGTGAGTTGGATCCGAAAAAGGTAG